>Ga0224554_1000114_pt1 | contig 72972 bp, 75 predicted proteins | sample 714S22024metaG_FD_180666 | JGI IMG/M metagenome (GOLD analysis project Ga0224554, IMG submission 180666) | Peat soil microbial communities from Stordalen Mire, Sweden - 717 S2 20-24 | ecosystem: Environmental > Terrestrial > Soil > Wetlands > Peat | place: Sweden: Norrbotten County, Stordalen... | reverse complement strand
CGGACTCCCGAGACAAAGCAAACAGGCTTGTAAGCGCTTTTTTCCAACGATTCTTGGTCCAAATGTTGAAAATCGTTCGCGCCCAATTCTTCGCTTAGAAATCAGGCACCTGCGCAGAGGTTCCTTAGGTGTTTAGCGGCATACCGGACGGACCGGCAGTCCACAATTTATCAAACAGACCAATCGCTTCCGAAGCAGCACCCGGAGCACACTCGTCAACTGCCTGAGTAAACGCTTGTCGCTTCGATACATCTGAGAAGAATTTTTGAAAAATTGAAAACCCCTGGTGGACTTCGCGATAGTCGGACATGCAGGTTGTGTTCCGCATCCAAATGCGTTTGCTCTTGATGATCCCGAGAGCGACTTCGGCTGATGTGTAATGAACAAATCGTGCGCTGTCCCCGCCCGCATAAAGCTTTTGCCGGTGCTTCGTAGCGCGAGGCATGAAGATGCTTTCGAGTTGCATCGCAACGCGAACGGAATCTGGGATAACAACCTCGTCTTTAGTCTCGCCTGCCATGAGTATCGCTCGTCTTCATTTGACTTCCTCTTATATCATCATTGCGCCGCCCCCAAGCCCCTTCGTTTCAGCAAATCCCCCCTTTTGTCTCCTCTCTCGACAAAATGATCCATTCTGCCGAGGGTTGAAAGCTTACAGGCCCTCTTCATGAGGGTTTCCGGGGCGCCGCACAGGTGGACCACTCGATCCAGTGCGATCTCCTGGGGCGCCCCGAGGAACCCTATTTCTTGTCCTGCTCCGGCGGAACCGCGCCGGGGAAGATGCTCTCAAGCGGCGCGCGCTTCTTCTCTTCCAGGTCGGGCTGCGGCAGCGGCTTGCGCGGCAACATCTGGTCGCGCTGCGCGGCGTTGTAGACGAAGATGGCCTCGACCGTGGCGATCTGCTTCAGGTCCGCCGGTTGCAGCCGCTCCACCACGTCCTCGTTGGAGTGGTGCGTCCGGGCCTCGTAGTCCAGCATGTCCTGGATGAACTGGAACCCCGGAATTCCCACCGCGTCGAAGCTCAGGTGATCGGTGCCGCCGGTGTTGCGGTTGGTGATGGTGGTTACTCCCAGGTCCTTCAGCGGGGCGATCCACTGGGCAAAGATGGGCGCGATGGCCGCGTTGCCCTGCGTGTAGACGCCGCGAATCTTGCCGGTGCCGTTATCTACGTTGAAGTAGGCTGAGATGAGTTTCTGCTCCGGCTTTACTTCCAGTGGTCCCGCGGCCCGGCGCATAAACTCCGGCAGTTGCAACTGGTCCGGTGCGGTGGAGAGCTTGGCCGAGCCAAAGTGGATGGTGCAATAGCCCTTGGAGCCGAAGATTCCCTCCTCCTCGCCGGTCCACAGGGCAATGCGGATGGTGCGGCGCGGCTTCACGTCCAGCGCCTTCAGGATGCGCACGGCTTCCATGGCCACGATGGTTCCCGCCCCGTTATCGGTGGCGCCGGTGCCGGCGATCCAGCTATCCAGATGGCCGCCCAGCATCACCACCTGCTCCTTCAGCTTGGGGTCGGTGCCGGGAATCTCGGCAACTGTATCGAATCCATGCTCGTGCTCGCCGGTGACTTTGGTCTCGACGTCAATCTCGACGCTGACCGGCGCGTGCGCCTGGGTGAGCCGGTAGAGGCGTCCGTAACTCTCGATGGCCGCCACCACCACCGGAACCTTGACGGCCTTTTCGGCAACGTAAGGTGTGCGGCCCAGGGTGGCGCCGTTGTCGTCAAAGATGGTGCCGCCGGAGCCGCCGCCGTTCTTGCCGTCGCGGCTGGGTTCGATGACCGCGGCCACCTTCTCGTCGGCAAAGAACTGTGCGATCTTGTCGATCAGCCGCAAGCGCTCCGTGCGTTCCCGCCTCCGCGCCTGCATCTCCGGGGGAATGCCGCCCCCGCCGGCGTTCACCGGGAACGCGGCAATATCATCGAGGTCCTTGTCGGTGTCGCGCTCGAACAGCGCCTTGTCCACCGGCGGAACCTCGCGCATGGCGCCGAACAGAACCACTTTTCCGGCCAGCTTGCCCTTGTACTGATCGAAGTCCTTTTCCGTCTGCAGGCTGACGAAGACCACGTCTCCGGTGACCGGGCCGGGCGTCGGAGGCGACCACGGCGTGGCCTGCACAATCAGCACAGCCGTGTCCGGCGTAACCATGCGCGCCCAGGTGTTCAGTTGCTGCCAGCCCAGGCCGAACTCGCCCCAGTCTTCCAGGTGCGCATTCTCCAGGCCGATCTTGGTGAGCGTGTCGCGGGTCCACGCGTTGGCCTTCGCCAGGTTGGGCGAACCGGTCAGCCGCGGGCCAATGCCGTCCATCAGCGCGGTGGCAAACTCCATCACGTGCGAGTGGTTCAGACCCTCGTCGCGAATTCGCTGGTACATGTTCAGGTCCAGCGACTCGGTGGCCGGTTGCACCTCGGCGTAGGGATCAACGGATTGGGGTGCGGGGGGCTTGGGCTTGTCGGCGGCGTGAAGCAGAAGCGCCGCGGCCAGAAAGACCGCAGGGAAGAGGCGAAGCATTTTCACTGGCATCAGAATCTCCGGTCGGAAGGGGATGTAATTTCCGTTTGCTGGAATTGTAGGTCATCGCTCAGCCAGACCGCCTGGCAAATGCGGGCGATCGCACAATTTCCCTGGCAAAAACAGCCCCCTACGCTACCGCGCCCCAAGCGCCTCAGTCGCTTTTCCCCGGTTTGTTATCCACCCCGGCGGGCAAGTCCAGCGCCACCAGGGCAAAGTCTGTCTTGCCGTCCTTGGGATTCTCGAAGCCCACAATGTGCTGATGGCGTTTGGATCCGGCTTTCAATTCCAGGCTGTCTTTGCCGGTTCCGTAATCCTTGCGGTCGATCTTCACGTTGGCGTTGTTCTCGTTGTCCTCGCAGGTCAGCCCCTCGGAGGTCGCGGGCGGGGTTCCCACCGGAGAGTTGCCCTGGCAGGTAATCACGTCGCCATAGCGGCCCAGAGCCTTCTTGTAAAAGGCGGTCACCTGCTCCTGGGTGTCCGGGGTGGCATAGCTCACTGCCCGCACTCGCAACTCCCATTCGCCAAAGCCAAGGTGGACGTCCGCCGACTTGTGCTGGTCGTCGCCCTTCACCTGCTGGGCGCCGGGATAAACCGGCAATCCCAGGTCCGCGGCCGAAGTCTGGTCGGTATTCACGTGAACGCCGCCAAAGGGAGTATCCACCTGGACGTTCTTGTCTTCCCCGTTGGCGCCCTTGTCGACGTGCACCCTGCATCCGGCCATCCCGGCCACCAACGCCAGGCCTGCCAGCAAACCTGCCGCTTTCCCCATCATGTTCAGCACCATGGCAATTGCCCTCTTGCCCCTGTTATACGCCCGCCATTGCCGAAAGGTTCCGGGAATCGCATTGCCCGCCTGGCCTCATCTCTTTACCGCCTCCGAGTTCTTTAGAGCGGAGATTCCTTGCGTCACCGCGCGTAAACGACCGGAAATGGTATCGTGGAGCGCATGAAGAAGGCGTTTACTCGGGCGTGCATCTCTCTTTTGGCTGCGCTTCTTCCAGCCCTGGCCACGCTCTTCGCGCAAACAAGCGCCCGGGTCCAGCCGCAGTTTGAAGGCCCGGTCTCGATTCAGGTTCATGCCGGCCAACCTACCGGCCCCTACACCCCCATTTGGAACTTCTTCGGCGCCGATGAGCCGAACTTTCTTTACGCCCCGAACGGCAAAAAGCTGCTCGGCGAACTGGCTGCGCTCAGCTCCGTTCCGGTCTATTTTCGTCCTCATAACCTGTTCACCACCGGCAACGGCGAGGGCTCGCTGAAGTGGGGCTCGACCAACGTCTACACCGAGCGGCCGGATGGAACGCCGGTCTACGACTTCACCCTCACCGACCGCATATTCGACGCGCTGATCGAAGCGCATGTCCGTCCTCTGGTCGAGATCGGCTTCATGCCCCAGGCGCTCTCCACCCACCCGGAGCCTTATCGCCACAGCTTCCCCAAGGGCGAAATCTTCACCGGCTGGACGTATCCGCCCAAGGACGAGGCCCGTTGGTCGAGGCTGGTTGAGGCCTACGCGACCCACCTGCGCGACCGCTACGGCAACCAGACTGCAACCTGGCTGTGGGAGGTGTGGAACGAGCCCGATATCGGCTACTGGCACGGCACCCCGGCCGAGTACGATCGCCTCTACGACCTGACCGCGGCCGCCATTCGCCAGGTCCTGCCCCAGGCCCGCATCGGAGGTCCCGAAGTCACCGGCGTCAGCGACCGCTCCGAAGTGTTCCTGCGCCAGTTTCTTGAGCACTGCGCTCACGGCGTGAATGCCGCAACCGGCGGCACAGGCGCGCCGCTCGACTTCATCAGCTACCACCCCAAGGGCAACCCGAAGTTCATAGAAGGCCATGTCGTCATGAGCGTCGGAACCCAGTTGCGGGCCGTCGAGCACGGAATGCAGGTCGTCGCCAGCTACCCGGAGTGGAAGCACACGCCCATCATCCTCGGCGAGAGCGACCCCGAGGGCTGCGCCGCCTGCCAGGGCAGCCAGAACGGCTACCGCAACGGCCCGCTCTACGGCGTAAGCGTGGCCGAAGCCACCCTGCGCACCTACGAGCTGGCCCGTCAGTACGGCGTCACCGTCGAGGGCGCGGTCACCTGGGCCTTCGAGTTTGAAGATCAGCCCGCCTTTGCCGGATTTCGCGAACTGGCCACCAACGGCATCGACAAGCCGGTGCTGAATGTCTTCCGCCTCTTCGCCATGTTGGGCGGCGGGCGGTCAACCGCATCCCATCCTGGTGAAGTGCTGCCCCGTGAAGTCCAGGCCCGCGAAGCCCGATCCGGTCCGGTCTGGGTCGCCACCCAGAGCACCGGGGCTCTCCCCGTGGCCGAGATTGTGGACCGTAGCGTGGCCGCCGCTCCCGACGTAAATGCCGTGGCTACGCGCAACGGCCATGAAGTGGATGTGCTCGTGTGGAACTACCACGATGCCGACGTCTCCGCCCCGGCAGCCCAGGTCCATCTCTCCGTCGATGGACTGCATCGCGGAACGGCGGTCGCCGCCGAGTTCCGCGTGGACGCGATGCACAGCAACGCCTACCGGGTCTGGCAGCAGATGGGCAGCCCCGCGCACCCCACCGCGGAGCAAACGCAACAACTCCAGAAAGCGGGCGCTCTGGAACAGACAGTGCCGGACCACCCCATTGCTCTCGATGAGGGCAACGCCGAACTCGATCTGACCCTCCCGCGCCAGGCCGTCGTGCTGGTGCGCCTGCGAGAGCAGTGATCGTCTGGACGCGATTGCTTCGAACGGATCCGGAAACGGCTGGGAGTGAAGGGGAAGGTCCATTGCCGGCGAGAACCAAGGCCCGCACCCTTGAGGCAAATGGGCCCCAGGCCGGATTTGAACCTCCGGAATGACGCCCGGATCAGTGCGTCGAGGGTCCGTCTTCCTTGGTGCTGGTGGCAAACAGAAGCGCCGCCACAAAGACGACGATAATGACGGAAACGACGAAGAAAGGGGAAGTAATGTCCATGGCGCGGGCTCCTATCCGCTAGAGTACCAAAACTTGGGAACTCGTCGAGAATCTCGTTTGGGTAAAGAACCCCCTTACTTTGAAAGGGCGGGGCTTTAGCCGCGCCGGCAAAGCTTCAGAATTGAGGGCGGCTTTAGAGGCTGCGGAAAAAGTCTTGCTTCCGCGCCAAAATCCCGAGAAACAACCCTCAGGGGCTAAAGCCCAGGTTGATTCTGTGGCACTTACGGCACGACTGAAGTCGTGCCCTGATACAAAACCCTCGCGAATCCACGCTGGAACGAGTTTTTCCGCAGCCTCTTTAGCCGCCGAGGGAATGCAAAATCCCGAGAAACAACCCTCGGAGGCTAAAGCCCAGATCCTATTTACTGGTCAAGTGGCGCGGCTAAAGCCGTGCCCTTTCAAAGCAACGAGCTTTTCCGTGGCCTGTAAAGCCGCGCCCTTTCAAAGCGGATACGGGTCTTGATTTGCTCGGAGATTCCCTGGCGCATGCGAAAATTTCCTGACGTATGTGGAAATTTCCTGACGCATGCGGAGATTCCCTGATGAATGGGGAGATTACCAGACACAGCGCTCGCACTGAAGGCGTTGGTGTGAACTCAAGTGTTCACGCCAAACCTCGACGCCGTGCCAGCACGACGCCGGCTACGCTGCTCCTGTCTCTTACGCGATGGCAAGTCCGGCGCCGGTCACCCCTTTCTTTTTGAAGGCCATCAGCTCCACGGCCATGTGAGCGATATGCTCGGCGCTCACCTCCAACTCCTTGACCAGCTCCCAGGGCGCGCCGGAGTCGCCAAAGCGGTCCTTGACGCCAATGGCTCCCGTGATGAGAGGCAGGCCGTAGAGTTGGCGGCTTGCGGTGAGGACGGAGCTGACTCGCCAGGCCAGAGCGCCGATCTGATGCTCTTCCGCGGTGACCACGACGCCGGTCTCCCTGGCGGCGCGAACGATGGCTTCCGCATCGATGGGCTTGAGCGTGTGCAGGTTCAGAACGCGCGTCTCGTAGCCGTAGTCCAGCTTCAGGATGCGGGCCGCGCGCATGGCCTCAGGGACCATGGGCCCAAAGGCCACGATGCTCAGGTCCTCCGACTCGTTTTTGTAATCGGCAGCCAGCCGGGTCTCGAACGCGTCGGCGAAGTTGGCCGCCTCTCCGCGCAGTCGAATTACGTTGGCCTTCCCGAAGACAAAGGGCGTTTTCTCATCCGTAACGACGGGCGTGGCCTCGCGGGCAAAGCGAATATACTTGGGTCCCTTGTGTTCGAGGAGCAGGTAGTTGGTGGCCTTGCGGGTCTCCACCATGTCGCAGGGCACGACGATGGACATATTGGGCAGCCCCTGCATGGCGAACAGGTCTTCCAGCGCCTGATGCGTGGCGCCGTCGGGGCCGACCGAGACTCCGGCGTGCGCTCCGGCAATGAGGACGTTGAGGTTTGCGTAGCACACGGAGACGCGGATTTGATCCAGGTTGCGCGCCGCTGAAAAGGTGGCGTAGGACCCAAGCACGGGCAACTTGCCTTCCCTGGCCATCCCCGCGGCCGCCGAAGTGGCCGATTGCTCGGCGATGCCCATGCTGATCCAGCGCTTGGCCCGCGCCGGCTTGCCGGAGTAAAAATCGTTGATGGTAATCGATCCGGAGATGTCCAGTCCCAGGCAAACCACACGCTCATCGTCCCCGTTCTCCGCCAGGGACTGGCCGAAGCCCTTGCGCGTGGGCTCCATCGTGACCTTCATGTTTTCGCCCGAATTCCACCAGTAGTCGTGCGAGAAGCGGGGCATTTTGGAGGCGAGCTTGCGGTCAACCTCCGCCTGGTAGCTCTTTGCCTTGTCCAGCAACCGATCGACCGGTATGCGCTCGCTGAGGCCGAGTTCCTTGAGCGCCGCGTCCAGTTCCTGGCGGTTGGGGGTTTTGCCGTGCCATCCGGCCTTATCCGCCATGAAGCTGACGCCCTTGCCCTTGACGGTATCGGCGAGGATGACGGTTGGCTTGCCCACCACCTCCCTGGCCTTCCGGAGCGCGTCCACCACCTGGTTCATGTCGTGGCCGTCGATGCGCAGAACCTGCCAGCCAAACGCGGCGTACTTGTCGCCCAGCGGCTCGACCTGCATCACGTCTTTTACCCAGCCATCGATCTGGAGACGATTGCAGTCAATGATGGCGATGATGCTGTCGAGGTGGAAGTGTCCAGCCTCCATGGCGGCTTCCCACACCTGGCCCTCCTGTTGTTCTCCGTCGCCCATCAGGCAGAAGATCTTGTGGGTTTTGCCGTCCAGGCGGGCGGCCAGCGCCATGCCCACGGCAATGCTCAGGCCCTGTCCCAGCGATCCCGTGGAGACCTCAACGCCCGGCAGCTTGAGCCAGTGGGGGTGACCCTGGTAAGGGGAGCTGAGCTTGCGCAGCGTCACCACGTCGTCAAGGGGACAAAAGCCCGCGAAGGCCAATCCGAGATACAGGCTTGGAGCCTTGTGGCCGGCGGACCAGACGATGCGGTCGCGATCCGGCCAGGATGGGTTATTGGGATCGTGGTCGGCGGCATGGAGGTAAAGCGCCGCGGTAATATCCATGATCGAGAGCGTGCCCCCGGCGTGGCCTGAACCCGCCGCGCACAGAGTGACCAGATCGTAGCCGCGCATCAGGTTGGCGGCATCGCGCAACTGTTCGATGGAATAATCCCGGATGACTTTCCCGGTGGTCGAATCCTTGAGTGCCATGGCCTTCTCCCCGGCGCGGGAAAAACACGCGCGGTGTTCGATAAAAAATCAGCAAGGACAAGCCCCCGGAAATTTCCCGGCGGCCTTGATCCCCGAAGCGAACTTCGCTAGAGATTCTGCTTCGTCCACTGGTCGATGCGCTCCAGCGCCTGCTCAAGGTTCTCGAGCGAATTGGCCACGCTGAAGCGCAGGTAGCCCTCGCCGAACTGGCCGAATGCCGTGCCGGAAAGCGCCGCCACGCCGGCTTGGTCCAGCAGAGCGTCGGCAAGAGGCTTCGACGCCCATCCCGTCCCGGTGATGTTGGGGAACACGTAGAACGCGCCTTTGGGCATGCGGCAGGAAAAGCCCTTGATCTTGTTCAACCCGGCGACGAACACTTCGCTCCGCCGCTGGAATTCGGCGCACATGCGGCCCACCGGACTTTGATCTCCGCAGAGCGCCTCGATCCCGGCCATCTGGGTAAAGCTGGCCGTACACGAATTGGAGTTGGTCATGAGGCGGGTGATGTGCACGGCCAGATCCGCCCGCATGACGCCGTATCCGATGCGCCAGCCGGTCATGGCGTAGGTCTTCGAGAAGCCGTCGAGGAGGATGGTGCGCTGCTTCATGCCGGGCACGGACATGATCGAGAAAGGCTCGCCTTCAAACTGCAGCCGGCTGTAGATTTCGTCGGAGAGCACCAGAATGTTGCGCTCGCCGATAGTTTCGGCAACCTGCTCGATGTCTTTGCGCTCAATCACGCCGCCGGTGGGGTTCTGCGGCGAATTGAGAATGATGAGTTTGGTCCGGGCGGTGATGAGCGGGGCAAGCTCGTTGACATCCATCGCGAAATCGCGCTCCTCGCGTAACTGGATGGGTGCGGCCTTGCCGCCGACGTAGTTGATCATCGACTCGTAGATGGGAAAGCCCGGATTGGGATAGATGACTTCATCCCCATCTTCAATCAACGCCAGCATGGTAAAGAACATGATTGGCTTTCCGCCGGGCACCACCACCACTTCATCCGGGGAAACCTCGACCGCGCGGGTGCGGCTTACATAGTCGGCGATGGTCTGGCGGAGTTCGGGCAGTCCGGCCGAGGGACCGTAGTGCGTCCAGCCGCCGCGGAGCGCGTCCACGGCCGCTTCCACCACATTGGCCGGGGTCGAGAAATCGGGCTCTCCGATCTCCAGATGGATGATGCTCTTGCCCTGACGCTCGAGCGCCCGCGCCTTGTTCAGGACTTCAAAAGCGGTCTCGGTGCCCAGCCGGGACATACGGCGGGCCAGCGGTAATTCGTGCTGAAGGCATGGTGCAATCATGATTCACGCTCCTGTGCGCCGCTAAGGCCGGTGGTGGAATGAAATTGGTATCTCCCATCCCCGGAATCGGCTTCAAGCCGCCAGAAATTATACGAATGCCGAGGAGTGCCGAAAGTGATGGGGAACACCTCGAGTTCACGCCGGTTTGGGGGCAAAATCTTCCTTTCGGGCCTGAGCCTGTCAAAGGGGAGGCGCAGAGAGGTCGCCAGGCACGTCCCAGGAACGGCGATTGCGCAAAAGGCCTGGAGCGTTCTCCTCTCCAAAATGTGCCGCATTGGAAAGAATTTCGCTGAGCATTTAGAACCAGCGCATCTCTTTTCAACGGCGACAGCGGGGTCGCGGGATTGCCCGCCTGCGGCGGCATGCGCCGGAAGGAGTTCCGGCGCGCCGATGTACTTGCCGGAGCGTCAACGAGGCGGCTCGGGAAACTGGCCGGAAACACCAGAAGGCGTAGCCTGCAATTCATCGAGGAAACGCCATGAGCTTTTGAAGTCGGGCGTGAGCTTCCGATCGGTCAGAATGGCGCGCAGGATCTCGATGGGCATCATGTTTTCGTGGAGGATAGCGTCGTGATATTGGCGGTCGGTCATCTTTCCGGAGTCGACCAACTCGTGGTGCAGCGCACGAAACTGTAGGGCTCCCAGCATGTAGGCGCATTGATAGAGCGGATCGTAGCTGCCGTTGACGGAGCGGCGCACCTCGGCGGCGGCGTTGTCGCGTTCATGGCCGACTTCATCCACCAGGAAATCGATGGCCTGCTGAGGCGTCATGAGCCCGAGATGAAAGCTGAGCGAGAAGATGATGCGGGCGCAGCGGTGCATGCGCCAGAAGAGCGCGCCGACGCGCTGCTCCGGGGTCGAGTCGAATCCATGATCCCAGAAGACCATCTCCCAGTAGAAGGCATTGCCTTCGAGCCAGAAGCCGTTGGAGAAGAGCTGGCGGTAAGGCCGGTAGCGAGCGGTCATGAACTCCTGCAGCCAGTGGCCGGGAATGAGTTCGTGAAAAACTGTCGCGTGCGAGAAGGCGGGATTGTTGCCTCTCATGCTCATCATGCGCTGATCGAAGGTCATGGTGTCAGTGGGGTAACTGACGCTGATGGTGTCGCCGCCGGTGAAGAAGGGGTTCACCAACTGGCGTTCGGGGGTCATCATGTCCATGCGCCAGGTTTCCTTGGCCAGGTCGGGTATGGTGACCAGGTTGTTCTTTTCGGCGAACTCCGTGCCTTCGACCGCCAGATCGCGGATGAGCTGGGGTTGCTTGCCCGGCTCCACGTAGGTGTTCTTTACCTTCTCCATCGCTTTGTGCCAGTCGTCGCCGTAGCCCATCTCGCGGCTGGCGCGCAGCATCTGCTGCTTGCACCAGGCCAACTGCTCTTTGGCCATGGCGACGAGCTCTTCGGGGGCGTAGGGAATCATTTCGTCGGAGAGCTGCGCCAGCAGCGCCTCGCGGCCTACGGGCGTGCCGATAATCGTGGTTTTCCACCCCTGCGACGAAGACCCGTCGCCGGGGACCCCGGTCTTGTCGTCCGGAGCAATGCCGGCCACCTTTTCGCGCAGAAAGGTTGCGTAATCCTTCATGGCCTCATCGGTCTTCTTGTAAGGCTGCGCCGCCCACCAGGTGAAGCTGGGGTCGTAGCCGTCGTAAAACTCGAACCAATGATGAAGCTGGTCGCGCAGTTGATCGAGGTCGTCGGCCGCTCGCCAGGCGGCGATGGGGCTGGGGCGCACGCCGGCTGCGCTACTATCTTTGACAAGGGTGGCTTCCAGTTCCTTGCGCCGGGCCGCGAGCGCGGCGGTCATGGCATTCAATTGGCCGGCTATCTTCTCGCCGTTGGGGAGTTCGACGCGGCGTTTGGAGTCTTCGAGCGCGAAGACGGCGGGTGCAATGGGCAGCAGCGGCTCAACTTCCTTCCATTGCGTGGCGGCCAGGGTGAGATTGTGTTCCTCGCGGGTAAGGTGGTTGGCCAGCAGCAGATAGTCGGCCTTGCCTTCCTGGTCGAGGGCCGCAAAGTCGACCGCGGCCAACTGCTGTCGCCAGGTTGCATGGAAGCTGCTCATGCGATCGCGCGTGGCTGGCGACAACGGGTCTGTGTAGACGCTGGCCAGCGTATCGTGGTCGGCGGAGTAGCGCTCGATGAGCGCCTGCACGGGATTCGGAGCATCCGGCTGGATGGGGGGCGCCGGATTTGCAGGCGCGGCCTGGAGGAGCGGCGCGAAAGCGCAGAGGAGGAGACAATAGAAGACGCGGGATAGTGGCAGAAGCACTGGAGATATCCTTTGCAACCATTATGGGGGGCAATTCCGGCAGGGGAGGGAGGTTTCTTTCTTTTGGGTTCTCCAATATACAAAATTGTACGCAATAATCGAATGAATCCGGGATTCATCCCACCCTCGGCACGAGTTTTGCCGAGAACTGCTGTCGAGGAGAAAGGGCGGCTTGGATGAGCGAAGGCTTTTCCATCACGGTGAACGGCAAGCTGGTGCGGGTGGCCGAGGGGACCAGTGTGGCTGCTGCGGTGATGATGGCCAATGAGCCGTGCCGGTTTTCGGTGCGTGGGGAGGCGCGCGGTCCACTGTGCGGCATGGGCGTCTGCATGGAGTGCCGGGTGACGGTGAATGGTGTAGCGCACCAGCGGAGTTGCCAACTGATTTGCGCTCCAGAGATGGCGGTTGTGACGGGATGAGCACGGGCTTCGATGTGGTGGTGGTGGGCGCCGGCCCCGGCGGCATGGCCGCGGCGACCGTGGCGGCGGAAGCAGGCAGGCGGGTTTGCGTGCTGGACGACAATGCTGCGCCGGGAGGGCAGATTTGGAGGGGATTCCGTGCGGAGACGGCGCGCAAGTACCCTCACGGAAGAGGGTTCCTGGACTGGACGGCGCGGTTCGAGCGCGCGGGGTGCGCGATATGGGCGGGCTGGCGGGCTATCGACCAACCTGCGCCCGGTTTTCTGCGGCTGGAGCGCGACGGCGAGAAGTGCGATGTGGGGTTTGGAAGACTGATCCTGGCGACGGGGGCGCGGGAGCGTTTTCTGCCCTTTCCCGGCTGGACGCTGCCTGGGGTGATGGGCGCGGGAGGATTGCAGGCGCTGGTCAAGGGGGGTCTCGACCCGAAGGGCAAGCGGGTGGCGCTGGCCGGCAGCGGGCCGCTGTTGCTGGCGGTGGCCGCGGGGCTCCAGAGCGCGGGGGCCAGGATCGTGGGCATTTATGAGCAGGCCCCGCTGGTCCGGTTGGCGGGCTTTGGTTTGACGCTGCTTGGCCAGCCCGGAAAGTTGGCCGAGGGGGCACGCTACCGGCTGAAGACGCGGCACGCGGCCTATAAAACCGGCTGCTGGGTGGTTCAGGCCGAGGGCCGGGGCCGTGTGGAGCAGGTCACGGTGACCGATGGCCGCAAGCAGTGGAAGCTGGATTGCGATTGGCTGGCCTGCGGATTTCATCTTGTCCCCAACCTGGAGCTGCCACGGCTGCTTGGCTGCCGGATTGTCAGAGGCTACGTTGCGGTGGATCGCTTGCAGCAGAGTTCGATGGCGGGCGTGGCCTGCGTGGGCGAGCTGACCGGCATCGGCGGTCTGGAAAAGGCGCTGGTGGAAGGACAGATTGCCGGGTGGGCGGCAGCCGGCCGCGAGGCCGAGGCACGCGCCCTGACGCCCAAACGGCAGCGGCTGCAACGATTCGCCCTGCGAATGGACCGCGCCTTTGCGCTGCGGCCGGAACTGCGCACGCTGGCCAGGGCGGAGACCGTGGTTTGCCGTTGTGAAGATGTGGCACAGTCCGCGCTGGAAGGCTGCGCCGGCTGGCGGGAGGCCAGGCTGCACACCCGCTGCGGCATGGGCGCCTGCCAGGGGCGCGTTTGCGGCGCGGCGGCGGAGTTTCTGTTCGGCTGGGAGAGTTCGGGCGCCCGGCCGCCGGTTTTTCCCGCAACGGTTTCCACGCTGGCAGCCGAGGCGGACGCCCCTCAGACTGCGCGCCGCTAACAGCAGCAGTTGCTCCAGGCAGGTATCCCAGACCGTATGCGGGCAGGGACGCAATTATTGCTAGAATTGACGAAAGCAGCGGTTACTCGCGAAGAAAACCGGTATGTGGTCCCGGCGCGGCTAGAGCGGTTCTTCAGTTTGTGTGGCGGTTCCGGCCTTTTGCGAGGTGGCTTTTCATTGAGGAAAAAGCCACTTGGCGGCATTGGTTTCGCTCTACAGCAACTGGAGAACCGCTGTAATGGCCGGAAAGTGAAGCGAATGGCACCTTCAGCGACGAAAGTACCCAAGAGTTCAAAGAGGCAATCCACCAAGGCCGAGCATGGAACCAGCGTGGGAATCGCGTTTCAACGGATTCGCGAACTGGTGGTGCACGGCAGGCTGGCGCCGGGGACGTGGATCGTCGAGGGCGATCTGTGCGAGCACCTGAACATGAGCCGGACGCCGGTGCGGGGCGCGCTTTATCTTCTGCAGCGCGAGGGCTATGTCATCGAGCATCGCAACGGGAGCAAATCGCGGATGATCGTGGCGCCGCTGACCAGGGAAGACGCCAACGAGCTTTATCCGATCATCGGGCGGATCGAAGGGCTGGCGGGGCGCCGCGCCGCTCAACTGCCGCAGCACGAGCGCGACGAACTGGCGGCCAGGCTGAGGCTGGTCAACAACAATTTGGCTCAGATTGCGCAGGAACACAGCACCAACGGACCCGGCATCTTTGATCTGGACCACGAGTTTCATCGTTTGGTGGTGTCAGCCGGATCGGGGCCGCGGCTGAGCACGCTGCATCAGGCGATCGAGCCGCAGACGGAACGCTACTGGCGGCTGTATGCCAGTTCGATTATCGGCGAGTTGCACCTCTCCGTGGCCGAACACGAGGAGATCATCACCGCGCTGGTGGAGGGGAATCCGGACCGGTTGGAGCGCGCTCTGACGACCAACTGGGAGAACGGTTGCAGACGGCTGGCGAAGGTCATCGACATGTACGGGGAGCGGGGCAGTTGGTAGTAGCTGACGGATCATTCGGCCAAACCGGCGGCGTTGGCGGGCAGCTTCCTCGGAAGCTGCCCGCTGCCGTTTGGAGTGAGGGATTGCCAGGGTTGCGGGTGATTATTCCGGCAGCGGCTCGCGGCTTGGGACGCCATCGATTAGGCGCAGAATGCCTAGCGGATTGGCGGCTTGCAGCTCGACCGGCACGAGCGCGTCTGGAAAGCCCTGAAAGCAGACGGGCCGGGCGAAGCGGTAGATTGACCGGGTGCCGACGGAAGTGAACCGGGAGTCGGCAGTGGCCGGATAGGGTCCGCCGTGGACCATGGCGTGGGAGACTTCGACACCGGTGGGGAAGCCGTTGAAGATAAGGCGGCCGGCCTTTTGTTCGAGGAGCGCAATGAGTTCCCAGTGCGCGGCGAGGTCTTCTTCGCTGCCCAGCAACGTGGCGGTCAGATGGCCGTCGAGCGCCTCGGCGGCGCGGAGAAACTCGCCCGGGGTCTGGCAGCGGACTAGAAGCGTGTCGGGGCCGAAGATCTCTTCAGAGAGTGCCGGCAGGCGGAGAAACTCGTCGAGAGTGGTCGAAAAGAGCTGGGCGTTTGCGGGACAGGCGGGCGCGGAACCTGCGGCCGGAGCTTGCGCGGCGAGCGTGGCCTGGGTGGCGCGGTGGCTGGAGGCGCGGACGTAGTCGCGGGCGATGCCGGGGGTGAGCAGCGTGAAGGGCTGAGCCTGGGCTACGAGTTCGCAGAGCTTTTCGAGGAAGCGGGCGGTCTCAGGCCGTTCGGTGAGCAGGACGATGCCGGGCTTGGTGCAGAACTGGCCCGCGCCAAGGGTGAAGGAGCTAAAGAGGCCCTGGGCCAGCGCCTCCGATCCGGCGCGCAGGGCGCCGGGCAGGATGAAGACAGGATTGCCGCTGGACATCTCAGTAAAGCAAGGGATGGGACGTGGGCGCGCGGCGGCCATGTCCATGAGCGTCCGGCCGGCGCCGAGCGAACCGGTGAAGGTGACAGCCTGGACGAGCGGATGGCGAACCAGCGCCGCGCCGGTCTCAACTCCGGAGCCGAAAAGCAGTGAAAAAACGCCTTCGGGCAGGCCTGCGGCGGCGACAGCCTGCTGGATTACGGTGGCAACCAGCTCGCTGGTTCCAGGGTGAGCGGAGTGGGCTTTGACGATGACCGGGCAGCCGGCGGCGAGCGCGGAGGCAGTGTCTCCGCCGGCCGCGGAAAAGGCCAGCGGGAAGTTGCTGGCGCCGAAGACGGCGACCGGGCCTAACGGCCGCAGCATGGAGCGCAGGCCGGGGCGGGCGAGTGGTTTGCGCTCCGGCAGTGCGGGATCGATGCGCGCCTCGACCCAGGAGCCCTCCTCGACCACGGCGGCGAAGAGGCGGAGCTGGCCGGTGGTGCGGCTGACCTCGCCCAGCAGACGCGGCATGGGCAGAGCGGTTTCAAGATGGGCGCGCTCGGCGAGTTGCGGCTGAATGCCGTCGAGGCCGTCGGCGATGCGGCGAAGGAAGGCACCTTTGGCTTTGCCGCTGGTGGCGGAGTAGGTGGGGAAGGCTTTTGCCGCAAGCTGGACGGCGCGGTCAACCTCGGCGGACGAGACTGAGGAGTAGACGGGGTCGAGACGCTGACCGGTAGCGGGGTTGAGGGCCTGGATGGGTGCGCCGCCGAGTGCGCCGCGCTGGCTGCCGATGAAGGATTGTCCTGTGAGAGGCATGTTCGGAACTCCGAGGTCAGGTTACAGGGTAAACGGGGTGCTGGCGACGGCGACAGAGGGACGGTGGGCCTGGGCGAACTGGACGGCGGCGCGTGTGGCGGCCAACTCTTCGCCAACCAGTTCGAGGCGCGGAGCGCGGACGCGGGCCGAGCCGATGCCGGCCTCCTGCTGCACCTGCTTGATGAGTTGGATGAACTTGGGCACGGTGTCCATGCGCAGCAGGGGCAGAAACCAGCGGTAGAGCGCGAAGGCTTCTTCGGCTTTGCCGGAACGGGCCAGTTTGAACAGGTCCACGGATTCACGGGGGAAGGCATTGACGAGTCCGGCGACCCAGCCCACGGCCCCGGCGGCGATGCCCTCGACGATGGCGTCATCGACGCCGACCAACAGGGCGAGCCGGTCGCCGATCAGGGCGCGAATGGCGGTGACGCGGCGAACGTCGGTGGAGGACTCCTTTACAGCGGCGAAATTGGGAAATTCGAGAGCCAGTTCCGCGATCTGCTCGGGAAGGTAGTCCACACCGTAGGAGACGGGGTTGTTGTAGAGCATTCCGGCGAGTGGCGTGGCCTGGAGAATGGCCGCGACGTGGGCCTTGTTCTCGCGCCAGTCGCCCTTGTAGACGTAAGGCGGCAGGATCATGAGCCCCGAGCAGCCGACGGTCTGGGCGGCTTGGGCCAGTTCGACGGCTTCCGCGGTGGAGAGCGCGGAGATGGCCGCAACCACCGGAGCCTTGCCGTCGAGAGCCGCGACGACGGTGGTTAGAATGTCGATCTTCTCCTCAAATCTGAGCGTGGGGGCTTCACCGAGCGAGCCCAGGCAGATGATGCCGGTGCAGCCATTCTCGACGAGCCACTGGGCGTGGCGGGCGACAAAAGCATGATCGACGTTGTAATCCTCGTCAAAGGCGGTGGTCATGGCGGGTAGAACGCCTGTCCAGTTCATAGCTTCTCCTGAGGGGCGGCTTCCTGATTGTGAGCCTGGTTGCAAGCGGGGTTGAAACGGGCCGGTAGATAGGGTTCAGGCGCAATGGCGGGCGTGGCGCCGGTGAAGGCGGCGGCGAGCAGTTCGGCGGTGGCAAGGGCGGTGGTGATGCCCAGGCCCTCGTGGCCGGTGGCCAGCCACAGCGTGGGATCGCCGGGAACCGGACCGATGAGCGGCAGCTTGTCCGGGGTGGCGGCGCGGAAGCCGGTCCAGACGCGGAGCACGCTGAGCGAGGCGATGGCGGGCAGATAGAGCGTGGCGCGCTGGAGCATGGCGGCGAGCAGCGCGTGATCGACGGCGGAATCCTCGTTGCCATACTGGCGCGAGGAGCCGATGAGGATTTGGCCGGTCTGGCGGGGCTGGACGTTGAAGGCCACCGAGTCAGTGGAGACCGAGTGGGCGCTCTTCAAATACCCGAGTTCGACCAGTTGATGATGAACGAAGCCGGGATAGCGATCGGTAATGGCCAGGTGGCCCTTGCGCTTTTTTACCGGGATGCCGGGCGTGCAGTGGGGAGCGTCGGCGCCGGTGGCGTTGACCAGCCTGGGCGCGCGCAGGCGGGATCCGTCGTCCAGCGTGGCTTCGCCATCGGCCAGGTGCGTGACGGAGCGGCCGGCCAGGAGCGTGGCGCCCAGAGACTGGGCTTGCCGGGCCAGATGGAGCGCTGCGGCGGGAGGGTAGACGATTGCGTCCTCGAGCACGAGCAGTCCGCCGGCCAGGCCAGGACGCAGGTTGGGCTCCTCGGCGGCCAACTCCCGGCTGGAGAGCAGGCGGCTGGGGACTTCGCGGCCGGCGAGCCAGACGTTTTTGCGCGCGGCCTCGGCCAGCTCTTCGTCATCGGCGGCTACCCAGAGGGTTCCCGGGGTTTCGTACTCGGCGCTGGACGGCAAGGTGGAGCTGAGTGCCTGCCACAACTGCTGGGAACGCCGGGTGAGCGCGAATTGCGCCTCGGAGTCGTCCATGACGACAATATGGCCCATGCCGGCGGCGGTGGCCCCGCTGCCGGGAAACTCGCGCTCGACCAAAGCCACGTGGAGCCCTTGCTGTGCGCAGGCCAGCGCGCAGGCAGCGCCAACGATGCCGCCGCCGGCGACTACCACGTCGCAGGATTGCGGCGCGGAAAGGCTCATTGCGGTACTCCGAGCCGAAATGGGTCGGCGGGGTCGAAGATCAGCGTCGATTCAGCGGTTACATGGGCTGAGCCGGTCACGGTGGGGACAATTCTTCTCTCGCCGATCCGGAGCTCGGGGAGGTTGCCGTTCTCTCCCGCATCGATTTCGCCGCCGTCGAACTGGAAGCTGCCCTCGAAAACTGTGCCCAGGATGCCCTCCTGCCGCCAGATTTGGCCTGGCTTAAGGAGTCCGTCGGCGGCCAGACAGGCCATCTTGGCGCTGGTTCCGGTGCCGCACGGGGAGCGGTCATAGGCCTTGCCGGGGCAGAGAACGAAGTTACGGCTGTGGTTGGCCGGGTCGTGGGCGGCGGTGAACAGTTCGATGTGGTCGATCTCTGCGCCATTGGCTCCGGTAACGCCTGCTGCCGCCAGAGCGCGGCGAATCTCCCAGGTGAAGGCAGTCAGCGGCTCGACCTGATCGAGGGTGAGGGCAAAGGCATGGTCGCGTACCAGGAAAAACCAGTTGCCGCCCCAGGCCACATCGCCGGTGACCGCTCCGTAGCCGGGAACCTGAACCGTGACGCCGGCCCGATGACGGAAAGCCGGCACGTTGCGGATGGTGACGCGGCTGCCGGAGTGCAACTGAATTCTGACGGCGCCGACCGGGGTCTCGATCCGGTGTTCGCCGGGTTCAATACGGCCCAGGTGGGCCAATGTGACAGCCACACCGATGATGCCGTGGCCGCACATGCCCAGGTATCCAGCGTTGTTGAAGAAGATGACGCCCGCGGCGCAGGCGGGATCGACGGGCTCCAGCAAGAATGCGCCGACCAGAACGTCGGAACCGCGCGGTTCGCAGAGGATGGCGCGCCGGTGGTGGTCGTGTTCGCGGCGCAGGCGCTCAAGGCGCTCGACGAGCGGGCCGGAGCCGAGATGCGGGCCGCCGGACAGAATGCATCGGGTAGGTTCTCCCGCAGTGTGCGAATCGATGACATCCAAGCGAAGAGGTATCTGCATATTGGCCATCTATGTCTGCAAAGAGTGTATTCGGACAACGTATTACGATGGAATCCCCTTGCCTGGCAAGAGGCAAGAGCTTGGCGAAGAGCGCAAAGACAGCGATGATGGTCCACGAATCCAGCGTGGCTGTCCTCTGAAGGGCTCTTGCAAAGTATACGAGTTTGGATACAATCATTCCCACCCGGAGCCGAGGTTTTTTCTTGCAGGTCAATCTTCCTCCGGTCTGTTGGGCGATGGTCGATCCCGGGAGGCTTCGGAATGCAGGTCTCCAACAAGGCAGGTTGTCTGGCTGGAGCGGGGTGGTTGGCGTTGGCCACTTCGCCGGCCCTGGGGCAATGGCATCCGCCGGGACGGAAGTCGCAGTTGGGCGACCAGCTTGACCAGGGGACGGGCGCTGCGGTGGCGGTGGAGATTGGCCAGGGAGATCCCCTTATACTCTAGCCAGAACATGACGACCCGTCTTGACACAATTCTTGCCACGACACGGGCCACAGTGGCCACGGCCAAGGCGCGTGTGCCCATTGCCGAGTTGGAGCGGCGGGCGGCGGCGCACCAGCCGCGCGGCTGGGCGGCGGCTTTGCGGCGGCACGTGGCGACAGGGCCAACTGTCATCGCGGAGATCAAGAAGGCCTCGCCGTCGAAGGGTCTGATTCGCGCGGACTTTGACGTGGAGTGGCTGGCCCGGCGCTGCAAGGCGGGCGGCGCGGCGGCGCTTTCGGTGCTGACCGATGAGCCGTATTTTCAGGGCAGCCTGCGCAATCTGGAGCTGGCGTCGAAGGCGATGCCGTTGCCCTGCCTGCGCAAGGACTTCATGGTTGACGAGTATCAGATCGTGGAGGCACGCGCGCACCGGGGGGACGCGATCCTGCTGATTGCGGCCGCGCTGAGCGATGAGGAGATGAAGCGCCTTGCTTTTGTGGCGCGCGGGCTAAGGCTGGATGTGCTGGTCGAAGTGCATACGGGCGAGGAACTTGACCGCGTGCTGGAGACGCTGGGCGAGACCGGCGCCGACGCGATCGGCGTGAACAACCGCGACCTGAAGACCTTCAGAGTAAGCCTGGAAACATCGCTTGAACTGGTGAAGCGGATTCCGGCCAGCGTGGTGCGGGTGGCGGAGAGCGGGATTTCGACTGCGGAGGATTTGGTCCGGCTGCGGGCCGCGGGGTTTGACGCTTTTCTGATTGGCGAAAGCCTGATGCGGCAGATCGACCCCGGCACGGCGCTGGCGGAACTGCTGGCGGGAGTTGCGGCGACGCGATGAGTCTGTGGATCAAGATATGCGGCAACACCTCGCTTGAGGATGCGCGACTGGCCGTGGAGGCTGGGGCGGACGCGGTGGGGTTTGTGTTTGCGCCCAGTCCACGGCGGGTGACGGTGGCCGAGGTGGCTGCCATTGGGTCGCATCTGCCGGCGACGGTGGAGAAGATCGGCGTTTTTGTGGATGCGCAACTGGAGGAGATTTACTCCACTGTGCGCGCGGCCGGACTCACGGGCGTGCAACTGCACTGGGAGGCCGGACCGGAGTTGCCGGCGAAGCTGCGCGCGCGGCTGGGGCCGGAGTTGCGGATTTTGCGCGTGGCGCATTTTGACGCTGGGGCTGGGAAGCTGATCAAGAGACGGATCGCCGGGCACGCCCGAAACCCGCACGTGGATGCGGTGCTGGTCGACTCGCGCACGGCCTCGGCTGTCGGCGGCACTGGCGCAACGTTCGACTGGGCCGAGGCGCGGAAGACGGCCTTTGGCGGTGCGGGAACACTCAGGTTGATTGCTGCGGGCGGGTTGGATCCGGAGAATGTGGCTGAGGCGATCGCCACGCTGCGGCCGTGGGGCGTGGATGTGGTCTCCGGCGTGGAGTCTGCGCCGGGTAAGAAAGATCCTGAAAAGGTGCGGGAGTTTGTGGCGCGTGCGCGGGCAGCTTTCCCCTAACGCCAAGTTTTTCGTGAATCGCTTCAGGTTGGCTCAATCTTGTTTGGGCGACAGCGTGGCCAGCAAAACATTGGCGCTGGCGCGTCCTTGTACACTGAAAAGTTCCCAATTTTTTTGCATGCGCAGGAGGCCCCACAGATGGCATCGGTCATTCTTCCAGCAGTACCGTCGGAGTCGCGGCCGGGGCGGTTTGGCGTTTATGGCGGGCGGTATGTGCCGGAGACGCTGATGGCGGCGCTGGTGGAGCTGGAGCATGAGTACGAAGCGGCGAAGAACGATGCGGCGTTTCAGGCGGAGCTGGCGGGGCTGCTGAAGGACTATGCGGGAAGGCCTACACCGCTCTACCTTGCCAAGAGGCTGACGGAGCAGTTGGGCGGGGCGAAGATCTATCTGAAGCGGGAAGACCTGCTGCATACCGGGGCGCACAAGATCAACAACGCGCTGGGCCAGGGGCTGCTGGCCAGGCGGATGGGCAAGAAGCGCGTCATTGCCGAGACCGGCGCGGGGCAGCACGGGGTGGCTACGGCTACGGTGTGCGCGCTGCTGGGCATGGAGTGCGTGGTCTACATGGGCGATGTGGATATGGCGCGCCAGGAACTGAATGTGTTGCGCATGAGGCTGCTGGGCGCGGAGGTGCGCGGGGTTTCGGCGGGGTCGAAGACGCTGAAGGACGCCATCAGCGAGGCCATGCGGGACTGGGTGACCAACGTCCGGACTACCTATTATCTGTTGGGCAGCGCGCTGGGAGCACATCCTTATCCGACCATGGTGCGCGACTTCCAACGCGTTATCGGAATAGAGATGAAGGAGCAGATTCTGGAGAAGGAAGGCCGGCTGCCGACGGCCGTGATCGCCTGCGTGGGCGGCGGGTCGAACGCCATCGGCGCGTTCTACGAGTTCATTCCCGACTCTCAGGTCAGGCTGATCGGCGTCGAAGCAGGCGGGCGCGGCACAGCGCTGGGCGATCATGCGGCGCGGTTCAGCGGCGGAGCGCCGGGGGTTTTGCAGGGCACGTATTCTTACGTTTTGCAGGATGAGAACGGGCAGATTGCGCTGACGCACTCGGTTTCGGCGGGGCTGGACTATGCGTCGGTCGGGCCGGAACACGCGGCGCTGCACGATTCGGGGAGGGCGGAGTACGTTTCGCAGGACGATGCGGCGACGCTGGACGCGGTGGTGAGGCTGGCGCGGACGGAGGGGATTCTGCCGGCGCTCGAAAGCGCGCACGCTGTGGCCGAGGCCCTGAAGCTTGCTCCCACGCTGCCCGCCCATGACATACTGGTGGTGAACCTCTCTGGACGCGGCGACAAGGATATGGGCATCCTGGCACGCGAGTTGAAGATCCAGGGAGCGTGACGGCCGGTTCGTTGAGGTGGTTTGGCGTGGTTGCGGTTTTTTGACAAAGACAGCGAGTTAGCCACCGCTGCGCGGTGACGAGCGAGTTAGCGAGTTAGCAAGTTAGCGGATTTTTCCATGGCGATACGATTCGATCACAAACCCGGGCTGGTGGTTTACCTGACGGCCGGCGATCCCGGCCTACACCCGAGCGAAGACAAATCGTTCGCCGGGGGCCCCGATCTCTCAGCTACGCGCGAGGTTGCGCTGGAGGCGATCGATGCGGGCGCGGATGTGATCGAGCTGGGCGTGCCGTTCAGCGATCCGCTGGCGGATGGGCCGGTGATTCAGCGCGCCAGCGAGCGGGCAGTGGCCAAGGGAACGCGGCTCAAGGACGTGCTGGCATTGGCGGCGGAGATTCGCGCGGCGCGGCCTCAAGCGGGCCTGGTGATCTTCAGCTATCTGAATCCGATTTTGCGCTACTGGCTGCCGCGCTTTGCGGACGAAGCAGCGGCGGCCGGGGTGGACGGCGTGCTGGTGACCGATCTGATCGTCGAAGAGGCAGGCGAGTATCTCATCGAAATGGCCCGCGTGGGCTTGGCACCGATTTTTCTGGCCGCTCCGACCAGTCCCGACGATAGGCTTGAGGCGATCGCGACGAACTCAAAGGGTTTCATTTACGCCATCTCCCGCGTGGGCGTTACCGGCACACAGCAAAGCCTGACCAGCGATGCGGCGGCTTTGGTGGCGCGCATCCGGCGATGGACGGGGCTGCCGGTAGCCGTGGGGTTCGGCATCTCGAACAGCGAACACGTCGCCCAGGTGGGCCGGTTCGCAGATGCCGCGGTGATCGGCAGCGCGATTGTGGAGTTGATCGAGCGGTCGACTCCCGAGACGGCGCCGGGCACGGTGGCTCGATTTATCAAGGGCCTGCACCTGTCCGCCGCGGCGGACGGCGCTGGCCCGGCACAAGAATCCCCGCTGGTGGCCGTGCATTTTGCATAGCCGCACGGATGGATGCAACTCTTGCTCCCATGCACCGGGTGAGGGTCTTCCATGGAAGAAGCCCGGCATCCGGGAGGCAAGACATGGGGCGCATTACGAGGATGGAATGACGCTGGAAGAATTGCGAGATCAAATCGATGCTCTGGACCGGCAACTGGTGGAGTTGCTGAGCGAGCGGGCACGCGCCGCGCAGATGATCGGTCACCTGAAGGTTGCCACCTCGCTGCCGGTTTATGAGCCGGCGCGCGAAAAGGTGATCTACGCCAACGTGCGCGCGGCCAACAAGGGTCCGTTGCCGGACATCGAACTGACGCATATCTACGAGCGCATCATCGACGTGATGCGGGCTTTGCAGAGGGACGAGTTGGCATCGGAGAGGAACGCCCAGGACCGCCGCGGCGGTCTGCCGGGCCACGGCACAGGCGTAGAGACGCCCGGGACAGGGAATAAGCAATGATCGTAGCCATGCAGGAGAGAGCCACCGAAGAGCAGATCGATGCAGTGATCGATGCGATGGTGGAATCCGGGGTCAATGTTCATCGAACGACGGGCGCGAGCCAGACCATTCTGGCCGGCGTGGGTCCTACCACCGGCCTGGACCTGAGGAAGTTTGAGCTGCTGTCGGGCGTGCTCTATGTACACAGGATTACCGCGCCTTACAAGCTGGCCGGGCGTGCGTTTCGTCCGGAAGGCACGGTGGTGGAGTTTCCAAACGGCGCCAGAATCGGCGGCGAGCAGGTGGCGATCATCGCCGGCCCGTGCGCCATCGAGAACCGCGATCAGATTTTCACCATTGCCGCGTGCGTGAAGGCGGCAGGAGGCGGTTTTCTGCGCGGAGGCGCCTACAAGCCGCGCAGTTCTCCCTACGCTTTTCAAGGACTGGGGATTCCGGGGCTGGAACTGATGCACGAGGCGGCCGAGGCGAACGGTCTGCTAACGGTGAGCGAGGTGATGGAGATCGCGCAGATTGAGCCCATGTTGCCGTACGTGGACTGCTTTCAGGTGGGGGCGCGCAACATGCAGAACTTCAACCTGCTGCGCGAGCTGGGCCTGGTGCGCAAGCCGGTGCTGCTGAAGCGCGGCATGTCGGCCAACATCGAGGAACTGCTGTTGTCGAGCGAGTACATTCTGGCCGGCGGCAACTACGATGTGATTTTGTGCGAGCGCGGCATCCGTACTTATGAGACCTCGACGCGCAACACCATGGACATCGCGGCGATTCCGGTGGTGCACAAGCTCTCCCACCTGCCCATGGTGGCCGACCCCTCGCACGGCACGGGCCGGCGCGACATGGTTCCCCCCATGGCCAAGGCCGCCGTGGCAGCAGGGGCGGACGCGATCATGGTGGAGATTCACCCCAATGCCGACAAGGCCGCCTCCGACGCGGCGCAGACCCTCTACCTCGACCAGTTTGAGAAGCTGGTGGGTGAGTTGAGGGTGATTGCGACGGCGGTGGGACGGACGCTGTAGTTTTTAGACTCGTGTCAATCGGTAGCGGAGTTGGCAAAGGCTAGCGCCGCTAACACCGCTAACGCCGCTAACGCCGCTTTTTTCAGAGCAGTTGGAGCGAAAGATGAACGCATGATCGAGCGCATTGCCATTCTGGGCACGGGCCTGCTGGGTACATCCGCGGGGCTGGCGCTGCGCGCGGCGGGTTTTCGCGGCGCCATTGCCGGGTGGAACAGGAGCCCGGAGCAGGCTCAGATTGCGCTGGCCGCGGGGGCGCTCGACTCGATTGCGGCAGATCCCTTGCAGGCGGCGCGGGAGAGCCAGGTGGTGCTGCTCTGTATGCCCATCTATGCGACTCTGGACTATATGGAGAAGCTGGCCGGCGTGCTCGGCTCCGATCACCTGGTCACCGACGTGGGCAGCACCAAGAGACAGATCAGCGAGGCCGCCGGCCGCCTTTTCAACCGGCCGGATCGCGCGGCGTTTCTGCCCGGCCACCCCATGGCGGGCAAGGAGCGGGGCAGCGCGGCATTGGCCGATGCGGAGTTGTTTCGCGGCGCGGTGTGGCTGTTTACCGACGATCCGGCGGCGGAGCGGTCGGCGCACTCGGCGGCGCTGGTAAAGGGGTGGCGGGAGTGGGTCGTGGCGATGGGCTCAAAGACCATCGACCTTGACCCTGCGCGCCACGATGAGCTGGTTGCCTGGGTCAGCCATCTGCCGCAGTTTGTGGCCACGGCCCTGAGCGCGCTGCTCGAGGAAGAAGTGGGCGACGCGCCGGAGCTGAAAGACGTGGGCGGACGCGCCCTGCGCGAGATGACACGGCTGGGGGCCAGCCCGTACTCGATGTGGCGGGATATAGCTTATACGAATACTGAAGCCGTGCAGGCGGCGCTGCACGCGCTGGAGCAGAGGCTGGCGCATTTGCGCGAGAACCTGCGCACGCCGGAGTTGCGCGATGAGTTCGAGCAGGCGAATCGGTTTCGTCGGGAGTAACGAAATTCCAGCTTCAGATCTTTGGTTGGGAATCTAGAATGTGAGGATGAACTTGCCTTCAAATCTTTGGTTTACCGCAGTGATCGTTCTTGCTCTTCAAACAAGTGTATTGGCAGCACAAAATTCCGCTCCTTCTCTGAAGCTGAGCATCGGTACCCCGCAATCGGCTGTTACCGCAAGTTATGGAAAGCCATTTGGGCATTGGCAATTGACCGCCTCTGAATACAGTGCCCAAGTAGGTGTGCCAACTGGACTCTGGATGGTCTACCATCTCAATGCTTTCGGCAACCGAATGTATGTAACGATGCTGCATTTCGGCCATTCGATGGTTGGACCTCAGCAGTCTGTCTCTGCTGCGGTTGATTCGTTGATGCTGATGCCGAACGGATATTGGACAGTCTTTCAAATACTGAACGATCAACCAGAGTTCGGCGCATTGTGCGTGACCAACTGCGATGTGATTCGTACGACCGACAGCGCTGGGAAGGTCGCGCTCCTGCTCAAGCCCGAAACTTCGAAGCCAGACGCGGCAATCATTTACTTCGAGGGGGATAGCGCTGGAAGAATCGATCGGAAGTCGGTCGCCTCTTTGCAAGGGGTACCACAATGGGTCTATGTATTTCGCTTGAGTGATTTCGACAGCCACCACGCCGATCTCAGGAAAGAAGTCATCGGAACATGGAGCCCTGAGATCAAGCCTCATCAGTAGATAGCGCCATCTTACGACCGCAGCCCCAACCGCAAATCCTTCATCAACAACATGAGATGCAGGTCGTTTTCGGGGCACGGCACGAAGTCGAAGCGCCGGTAGAATAGGGCTGCCTCAGCGTCGATGGCATGGACCAAGGCAGCGCGCGCTCCCACGATGTCCGCGGCCGCGGCAATGCGAACCAGCGCGTCCTTGAGCATGGCTTTCCCGACACCGGCTCCCTGTTCGGTTTTGTCCACCGCAAGCCTGGTCAGCACAATCACCGGAACCGGGTGATTCGCCAGTCCTTTTGCCACGCGCGCCGGCGCATCTTCCCGCCGTGTGCTTCCGGTTGCGATCGAGTAATAGGCGACCACGCGGTTGGCGCGGTGAACCACATAGGTGCGGGAGGTCTCGTTCTGCTGATTCGTCCAGGCAAAACGTTTCAACCAGTTGCTGAGCGAAGCATGAACTCCGCAGTCGAAGGAGCTGACGTCGTGGGTCCGTGCGAGGGGCTCGACCCGCGAGAGCGGCGCGGAATGCGGCTCAGGCTCGCTCAAGGATGGATGGCTCCCGCAACAGCTTCTCCAACTGGGGGAGGTGCCGGGCAGGCCGGTCTAGCGCCTCAATGAATGCCTGCCACTGCTCACCGGAGAGCACGAAATGCGTTTGGTCCGCCAGCGTGCGCTCGGCGCGCTCCGAGGCGCTCTCTAAAATGAATGCGCTGACGCTGACTCCGGCAAAAGCCGCCGCCCGGCTGATGGTGGAAACATCGCGCTCTGAGGCGCGCAGATGAAACCGGTGCTCTTTTCTCATCGCGACAGGCATATTCTTCTCCGTACACCCATTGTACGCCAATTCGAACATGAATCGCCAAAATAAACGCGGCTTCCGGCCCATGCAGGTTTACTCCGCTTCCTTGGCCGGTTCGGCCGTTTCCTTGGCCGGGTCGAGGGTGTGGAAGCCTTCGGCTTTGGCGGCTTCGAGAAGCTGCGGCGAGGCGGAGACGAAGATGATCTCGGTGTTCTGGAACATGTCGCGGGCGACCAGGGCGGCAGCCAGTTGCAAAGTGTCCGGCCAGCGCAGCGCGGTGCGGTCGAGGAGCTGGCGCGCGGCTTCAAGGACGGCCGGGTTCAGCGGCTCCTGGACCATGCGGGCGGCTTCAAGGCGGAGAATATCGAGCGCGGCCGTGGCGTCTTCCGCCGAGATGCCGCCTGCCCGTTCGCGGCGGCGGATGGCTGCATAGACCTCCAGCGGCGTGGAGGCGGAGATCAGTTTGCGGTTGTCCTCGACGGCCTCCATGAGGCGAATCAGGGCGTCGGTGCCCTGCTCCTGGACGAAGAGCTTGGCGAAGGCCGTGGACTCCAGGAAGTAGCAGCTCACAGGTTCCCCCGTTCCTCTTCAATGGCCTCGGCGATGGAGTCGCCATGGACCGCGACAGGATGGAAGCGCTGCGCCTCCTCGGGCATGCCGGCTTCGACGCGGTTGAGGCGGATGGTGGTGGTGGGATAGGCGGGGGTCTTGGGGTTGGCGATCTTGCTGGTGAGCACGACACCGCGCTGGATGGCCTCAGCCAGGACGGCCTGGCGCGACTCGGGGTGCTGATTCCAGCGGAAGGCCTTGCGGGGCAGGAAGGAATCGCGGAACCATTTGAGAGCGATAAAGGCGTGTCCGCCCCGCTCGGCCTCGGCCAGGGCGGCGCACAACTCTTTCACGCGGGCTTCCAGGTCGGCGGGAATCACGGCTTCCTGGCCGTCGCCCTCCTCGTCGTCGTCGGCATGATCGACAGCTGCTCGCGGCGCCCGGGTAGGACGCGGGGCAGCGTCGCCGTTGCCGATGCGCTCAAAGTAGATGCGCACCTCGTCCTCTTCCGGCGACCAGGTGTCAGCCGACGCGTTGCGGCGCTTGCTGCGGCCGTTTTCACCGCACAGCTCGACGATGGCCTGGTATCCGGGAGGCGCCAGGAAGTGCAGAGCGCGCGCCAGGCCGGGGTCAGAGGAAAACGCCAGTTCGTTCAGGGCTTCTTCGATAATCTCTTCTGCGTCGGGAATGTTCAGGTTGGTTAAATCTACGCTGCCCTGCGCAGCTTTTGTCGATTTCATTTTTTCTTCTCCGTATGCCGCGCCTCCCGCCTGCCTGCACCGCACGGTCGCCGGCGGCCTCATGGCCTTGTTCCGGAGTCCGGTTGCGCCGCGCACCGCGGGCGAAAGAGAGCAGCCCTAGTTCTAAATCCGCAACCTCAAAGGAGGATCGATTCCGGTTACCACCCCGGCTGCCACCCCAACCACGAAAGACCCGTCGTTGAGGACCCCGGTTGTCCAACAAAATAAAGTGGATACGGTTTTTTGCGATTCTCGAATATCTGCAAGGAGATGTTTGCAATTCAGTGACTCATTTTCAACTGGGAGCCATGTTTTCGCTTGTCTTTTCTACCCTACAGGGATTTGAGAAGCACTTTAGCTAAACCCTCGATTCAAGGCTATTCAACCCACAGTGTACCCGATAATCGAGGTCCGCGTGTTGCCAAACGGAAGATGTGTGCGCGCCGTCACGCCGGCGCAACCCCGATTCCGAAAAAGAGTTGCGCACCCGCGGCGCTATTATGCGGTGGTTGAGTCCGTACAATAGGAGATATGCGCCGTTGCTTGCTACTGCTGTTGCTGTGGTGTCTGGCTTCATCCGGACTGTGGGCCGATAGCCCGGCCTTCGACCTTTCCGGGCCCAAGGTGGACGTGCATGTAAAGCGCGGGGAAGTCACCCTGCCGATCGGCGAGGTTCCCAACCTTCTGCCCGGCGACCGGCTGTGGATTCATCCCGACCTGCCCGAGAGCCAGTCAACCCACTTTGTACTGATCGTCGCCTTCCTGCGTGGGGCCACCAATCCACCACCGCCGGAGTGGTTTACCCGCGTGGAGACCTGGAACCACGATGTTCGCGAAGAAGGTGTCTTTGTAACTGTTCCCGCGGAAGCGCAGCAGGCGCTGGTTTTTCTGGCGCCGGAGACGGGCGGCGATTTCAGCACCCTGCGCGCCGCCGTGCGCGGGCGGCCCGGCGCATTTGTGCGCGCCACCCAGGACCTGCAGGCCGCCAGTTGGGACCGTATGCGGCTGGAGGCCTACCTTGCCGAAGTCAAGGTCACCTCCCAGACCGATCCCAAGTTGCTGAAACAGCGGGCCGAGATGGCAGCCCGCAGCCTGGGCATCAAACTGGACAAGGAATGCTTCGACAAACCCAGCGACCAGCAGGCTCCGTGCCTGGTGGAGCACACCGATGGACTGGTGCTGGACGACGCCAATGCGCAATCGCTGGTGGTGCAGTTAGCCAACGGTTCCGCCGGCGATCTGATGAACCAGCTCAGCTATTCAACCTTGGCCGGGGGGGGCAATTTCAGCCCCTATGTCGGCGCCATCGTGGACACGGCGAGGATTCTCGCCTCGTTGCACACGGCGCATTTCCAATACATTCCCGCACTGGCTCTGCCGACCAAAGATACGCTGAATCTTCGCCTGAACGTGCCGCCTTCGTTCCGCGATCCCAAGTCGGTGGTGGTGGTTGCGCTGCCGCCGATAGGGCCGGCCAAGCCGCCACCGCTGCATCCGGTGAATCCGGCGGAGAGCTTTTGCGCGCAGAAGCCCGGCCTGGTGTTACCTGCCGAAGGAGCGCCGATGGTGTTTTCTACCCAGTTGGTCTACGACCTGATGCTGCACATCGAGGCCCGCGTCAATGGAAAAGGCTCTTCGATGGACCTGCCGGTGAAAGCCGATCCGGCCGAAGGCGGGCTGGTGTTGGCGCAACCAGTGCCCGCGCTGGGGGAGGGCGATTTGACCGGCGTGTTGCGCGGCAAGTGGGGCTTTGACGACTGGGAGGGTCCGCGATTCCACCTGCACGTTGCTCAGCCCGGCAAATGGATCGTGGCGGCCAGCGACCAGTCTGCCCTGGTGGTGGGCCGCGAAGACACGCTGCGCCTTGAAGACGAGAGTACGCTTTGCGTCGATCGGGTGGAAGAACAGGGCGCCGGCGGCAACCCCCTGAAGCTGACCTGGATGTCTCCCAAGCCGGATACGCTAGAGGTAGTTGTGCCCCTGAAAGACGCGGCTCCCGGACCGGTAACCCTGGAGATCTACCAGTATGGGTTGGCGAAGCCGGACAGGCTGCCCATGAAGGCCTATGCCGAGGCCGCATCGCTGGACCGGCTGACGCTGAGCGCAGGCGACGCAGTGGCGTTACTGCGAGGGACCCGTCTGGACGAAGTGGCAAAGGCCGAACTGGAGGGGTTGACGCTAACCCCGTCAGCGCTGAGCCGCGTCGAGGACTTCGACCAGTTGGCGATGAACGCCGATGGTCCCACGGCAAACCTGGACCCCGGAAAGCGCTACGTTGCCAACGTGCAGTTGGAGGACGGCCGCCAACTGAAGGTGCCCGTGACCGTGGAGCCGCCTCGCCCGCAGGTCGTGCTGTTGAACAAGGGCATGCAAGAGGAGGCGTCTGCGACCCCCTCGCCCATACGCTTGGGGAGTCTGGACGACCTGCCCATTGAGGGGCGGCTGGTGTTCTTTCTCAAGTCCCGCGTCCCGGTGAACTTTGCCCGCAATGAAAAGGTGGAGGTGGCTGCGGTGGATGGCAGCTTCCGAACCGTGCTGTCGCTGGCCGACGGCAGCCTGGTGCTCGAGGACGCGAAGATCGCAATCGGCATGGTGGACCCGCTGGCCCGCTTCGGCTCCTCGGCCTTTGGGCCGGTGCAGGTGCGCGTGATGTCGGCAGACGGGGTCACGGGCGACTGGCTGCCCCTGGGAACGCTGGTGCGGCTGCCTGGGTTCAAGGAGCTGCGCTGCCCGCGCGCCGTGACCAAGCCCTGCACGCTCACCGGGTCGAACCTGACCCTGGCCACCTCCATCGGGGCCACGCCGGAGTTCGACAACGCCACCGATGTGCCGCCGGACTTTACGGGAACCCAACTGAACGTGGCCCACCCGGCCAATGGCGTGCTTTATCTGAGGCTGCGCGACGACCCGGCGACGGTGCAGACGCTCACCCTGCCGGTGACGCCGGCAATCCAGCCGGGACCACCGGCGCCGGCGGCATCGGCACAACCCATTGCCGTCCCGGCCCTACCGGCGGCTGCCCCGCCCGCTGTACGGCCGGCTGCCCCGCCCGTTGTACCGCCGGCTGTACCGCCGGCTGCACAGCCAGAAAAAGCAGCGCCTAAAAGCGCTCCAAGTCCTGAAGCGCCGGTGAACCGATGAATTACTCCGTTCACGGCAAACAAACGTCCGCCCGCCGGAATGGGTAATGACCTCTGGCCGCTTATCGGGGCATATGCGCCAGAGCCCTAGCCTGAAATTGACCTGACTGGCCGTGGTTCGCGCTATGCTGATTCCATGTTCAGGCTGTGTGCTTCCCTTTCCCTGCTCACGTTGACCACGCTTGCGCCGCCATTTGCCGCCGCGCAAACCGCCGCTTCCCCGTGGACCTTCGCCGTCAGCGGCGACAGCCGCAACTGCGGCGATTTTGTCATGCCGGCCATCGCCGCCAAGGTGAAAGCTGAGAAGGACGTCTTCTACTGGCACCTCGGCGACTTCCGCTGGATCTCGTCGCCCGACCAGGATTTGCAGGCCATGCAGCCGGCTGGAAGCCAGCTCTCCAAATCCGATTATCTTGACCGCGCCTGGGACGACTTCCTGGAGCACCAGCTCGCTTCGTTCGGCTCCATCCCGGTGTTTCTGGGCCGCGGCAATCACGAAAATGCGAAGCCCATGACCCGCGAGGGCTACATCGCCAAGTTTTCCAGCTTTCTGAACCGTCCTGAGATTGAGGCCCAGCGCAAGGCCGACGGCGACAGCGGCAATGGTGTGCAGCCGTGGTACCACTGGACCCAAGGCGGCGTGGATTTCATCACCCTGGACAACGCCAGCCACGACGAGTTTTCCGACGCCCAACTGCGCTGGCTGCGCTCGGTGCTTGACCGCGATCTAGCTCCGAACTCAGGCATCCGCACCATCGTCGCGGGCATGCACGAGGCGCTGCCCCACTCCACCAGTTCCGATCACGGCATGGACGACTGGGACCTGGGGATCCGCACCGGCGAACTGGTTTACACCTGGCTCTACGACGCCCAGGCGGCCGGGAAGCATGTGTACATCCTTGCCAGCCACTCGCATTACTACTCGCCCAACATCTTCAACACTCCCTATTGGAAGCAGCACAGCAGCAATGTGGCGCCGGGCATCATCATCGGCAGCGCAGGAGCCCACCGCTACCAGCTTCCCAAGGATGCCGACAAGGCGTCCAGGACCAACATCTACGGCTACCTGCAGGCGACCGTGCACGGCGATGGCACCATCGACTTCGCGCTGCACGAGCTGAGCGAAGACGACCTGATCGAGTCCAAATGGCCCAATGCGCCGCCAGACGCGATTCATGAGTGCTTTATTCACAACTCCGACGAATCGGGGAAGTGAATCAGGGACATGGGTCCGGCCGGATCTCGGCGGGAATCGGCCAGCTTTCGCGCTTTTCCTTCGCAATGGAAGTGGATACCCGGCACGATCAGAAAATGCGGACGCGAATGCCGGAACTGACGCCGATGGAAGAAAAGGCCGGTGTTGTGCCATAGGCAGCTTGCGGCCAGAATTGGTACTCAAAGTCGGCCAGCCGGAGATGAATGCGGCGATTGAGGCGGAAGTCCACCCCGCCCCCCGGCGCAATCACCAACGAGTCAGCCTGACCAAGGCTAAATGCCAGATTGGCTTGGCCGAACCCCACAAGACCCTTGGCATAGGGTTGGAATCTCCGATAATCCCTGAAATAACGGACTCCGCCCAGATAGGTCGCGGCATTGATATCGTTTGTCTGGTGAAACTCCAGCCAGCGCGCCTCCGCTTCGATGCCGAGCAGCCTGTAATGGTTCCCGCCGCGGCTTCAGGGAGCGCGGAGGAAGGCTTCGGACACTCCCGCTCAACTACGCCTGAAGAGGACCGTCCCCGTTCCCTGTCAGGAAGATGCAACGACTGAGCCAAATCGCTCAGACTATTGACTTGCGCGGTGCGATGCTGAGCTGGTATGCGGTGATTGTTCACTCTGGACAGGAGTGAAGATCCTTCCCCAGCACGTGCAATGCGTGCAATGAACCGAAGCCGGAAACGCATTCAGGAAGAGGCAGCCCAAATGGATGGAGGAACGAGGAAGCCTTTTGATACTGCCCGTTTTCTTGCGAGTCAAGGAAAAGGGCGCAAGATCGTACATTTCAAGGCGAAGGAAGTCTTCTTCCACCAAGGCGGCCCAGCCGACTCAGTGTTTTATCTCCAGAGTGGCCGGGCAAAGCTGACCGTGGTGTCCAAGAAGGGCAAAGAAGCTACCGTTACGCTGCTCTCCGCCGGAGACTTTGTCGGCGAGGAGTCGATCATCGATGTGGGCGCGCTTCGGACGGCCACAGCGTCGGCCATAGCCGCCTGCGCGACGCTCAAGATCGGGCGGGAGCAGATGCTCCGCGTTCTGCACGAGGAGCATGTATTCTCAGCCTTTTTCCTGAACTTCATGCTGCTCCGGGGCATGAGAACCCAGGCGGATCTCATCGATCAGCTCTTCAACTCCAGCGAAAGGCGTTTGGCGCGGATACTCTTGCTGATGGCGGACTTTGGCAAGCCGGGCGAGCCGGAGACGCTGATCCCGGCGGTCACGCAGGAGACGCTTGCCGAGATGATCGGCACCACCCGTTCCCGCGTCAGTTTCTTCATGAATCGGTTCAGAAAGCTCGGCTTCATCGAGTACAACGGCCGCATTCGGGTGAACAAGTCGCTGCTCAATGTGGTTCTGCACGATCAACTCCCGGAACAGAATGCATCCAGGCCCACACTCCTCGATCGTCCGCCCAGCCCGGCACGAGACGCCAAGCGGGCAAGGCTGGTGTGAGCGGCTGAAAACCGCGCTGAATGATTCGCACACAGAGCCGTGAACAAGCCGGCGCGATTTGCCCGATAAGGAGATCCTATGTCGTTCGGAATCTACGCCGCCGGTTTCGCAATCCTCATCGGCGGGCTGATTTACGCCGCGCACCTGATGCATATCCCCACACAATGGATTGCCGCGGGCGCGGTTGTACTCTTCGGCGTCGGAATTCTGTCGGGTGTAAAAGCCACGCGCCAGAGAGATTCTGCAAAATAAGGGAAGATGAATATCGTCTTAGCTCCGGCATCCCTCTAAAACCGGCGGACACGTCGTGATTCGGGAGTATTGCTGAATACAATAAATTCCGCCACTCAGTGCAACGATATGCTGCCCCCAGTTCATTGGAATGCTGCCACTGAGTTCAACGCAATTCTGTCACCCGGAGCACCGTGGCATCCAAAGTACAACCCCCACCGAAGCCTGCGCGAGGCAGATAACCAAATAGCGACTGCCGGATAGCCGGTCACTGGCCAGGAACGGGCAAACGGATCTGCGCGTGAACATAGGCTCGGTGCAGCATCAGGAGCGCCGCTGTTTCTGTTTTGTGAAGGGCGCCGTGGGCGACGAGCGCACTTTGACGCGGCGCGAAGAGGTGGAGCCGGCAGTGCGCCACTGCGAGGGAGGCCGGTAGATGCATGGTGTGCTCATGTGGGTGGTGTACGGCCATCCGCGGGACTTCCCGGAGCATTTCGCGGCGCGGGTCTTCCTCTTCGAATCAGATGGCGGCGAATATCGGCAAGTGAGCTTTATCGGGCAGACAAGGGGAACGGGCTGCTGTACCGTAAGTCAGGGCAAGAAAGGAAATACATGAGCGATGAAATTGTTGAAAGAGATGAAATTGTTGAAGGAACTCCCAGAACGTATTCCGGCGCACTGTTGGCGGCGATCGCAGTGGCGATACTTCTGGGGCTGGGCGGGATTATCTGGAGCTACACGCTGAGCAACAAACTGGCTACTCAGCAGCGGGCTTTGGCGGATGCCACAGCGCAGAACACCAAGCTGGCTGCAGCACAGCAGGATACCGATGCGCGGCTGAATGTGGCCACGGACCAGTTGAAGGCCTCGCTTGGCCTGACGCAGAAGCAACTGGATACGCGCTCGGCGGCGCTGCAGGTCCGCGAGGTTCGCGGGGAGCAGACGACAGCACGGCTGGCAACCGCGCAACAGCAGACGCAGGGGCAGGTGACCGCAGTGCAGACGGATGTCGGCGGCGTGAAGACCGATGTGGCCAAGACGCAGAGCGACCTGGCCGACACCAACACCCAGATGACGTCAATGAAGGGCGATCTGAATGGACACAGCTCCTTGATTGCGCGTAATGGCGCCGAGCTGGAGATTCTGAAGCACAAGGGCGACCGGAACTACTACCAGTTCACGCTGGTGAAGGGTGTGAAGCAGCAGGTGGGGACAGTGAGCCTGGAACTAAAGAGAGCAGACTCGAAGAGGAGCAAGTACACCATCGCCGTCTATTCCGACGACAAGCAGTACGAGAAGAAAGACAAGAGCCTGAACGAGCCGCTTCAGTTCTACAGCGGCAAGGAACCCATGTTGTTTGAGATCGTGGTCAACAACGTGAGCGCAAAGAACACAGTGACAGGGTATCTGTCATCTCCGAAGGGTGCGCCGGAACCAGCGGTAATTGCCGGGCGATAGGGCGCCAACTGCAGACACGTCCTTGATTCCAGATTGAGAATAGATGGTATAGAGCTTCTCAACGCCTGCAAGAAGGACGTGTCACGTTTTCGGGTATCTGTACGATGAGCCGCCGCATTGCGAACTCATGAAAAAACATCACTCCAATTGCGCTCGCCTCCCTGGTCGCGAACCTGAATATGCTCCATCCCGCAAAAAAAGGCGCGTTTTGCCTGTGGCACTGTGGAGCTATCTCTAACCAACGCAGAATCAATAGGTTATCCAGGCGAACTGCACAGGAACACAGATTGCATAAAACTGTAGCGCTGTGGAGTCACACTTAACCAAAGCAGAATCAATGGGTTATGCCGCCCGACTTCACGGGAACGCAGGATGCGTGGATCTGTAAATGTTTGGCGGTTGCCTCCGGCGTTCGAAGCTCCGTTTGCCGGAACAGGATTGATATTCATTTGAGGGAATTGCCGCAATCCGGCCGCCAGCTTGTGCGTTCGAGTCGCCGCCGGCTCATCATCAATACTCGACCTTGCCGGCCGACGCCATCCAGGCGGCAAAGCTGGCCCAGGCTTCGTCGCCGAGCAACTGCGTGGCCGGGAGCGCGCGCGCGGACGGGTCTTTGCGAAACTCTTCGAAAAGAAAGGCGTCGTCGAAGCCGGCGCGGGCGGCATCTTCGGAGCTGGAGCCGTAGTAGATGGCGTCGAGCCGGGCCCAGTAGCAAGCCGCCAGGCACATGGGGCAGGGCTGGCAACTGGTGTAGAGCTGGCAGCCGGCCAGGCTGAATGTGCCCAGTGCCTTGCACGCTTGGCGGATGGCGTTCACCTCGGCGTGAGCCGTGGGATCGTGGCAGGTGGTCACGGTGTTCGCCCCCTCGGCGACGATCCAGCCCTGGCGCGCGATGACCGCGGCAAACGGGCCGCCCCCGCCGGTAGCGACGTTCCGGGTAGCCAGCCCGATGGCGCGGCGCAGGAACTCGGGATTGGGCAGGGTGGGAATCGTCAACTTGGTCACCGCCTCCCTGAGGCGAGAAATCAATCACAGTATGGCACAGGGATTCGTACCCATCGGCGCGCCGCAAGGGGACATCGGGGCCGTGATCGAGAGGCAGGGCCTAATCAAGCCGCGGCAGATCGCCGGGCTGGTCGATGTCCACTTCGCCGCCGGAGAAGGGCAGCGCGATCAACGGGCAAGGCGGCTGAACCAGCAACGTACGCGCGCCTTTGTCGCCGCGGAGCGCAAGGAGCCCTGGAAAGACCAGGCGAGGAAATACAGCGGGAACGCCAAGTACGCATGCATAGGCTGAAGCCACGATGGAAGGCTCAGTTTGCGTGGCGAAGGTCTCAATCAATGCGCGCAGGTGCGCGGCGGTGAGATGAGGCTGGTCGCAGCCCAGGACCAGCGCGCCTGGCGCACCGGGTTCAACTGCATCCAGCGCAGCGAGTCCTGCATGGATGGAAGTGGCGATTCCGTCCTCCCAGCGATCATTGATCACGGGAATCGCATGGTTCAAGGCGATGGAAGCGCGAATGATCTCGCGATGGGCGCCGAGTACGGCGAGCACGGGAGCGGCGCCGGCCTCGTCGGCCAGCCGGATCGCGCGCTCGAGCAGTGTTTCTCCGCCGAGCACGAGCAACTGTTTGGGCTGACCGAGGCGGCGGCTGGCTCCGGCGGCAAGAACGATGGCGGCGACAGAGGATTTCACGGCCGCCCTTCAGCGTCCGATTGCAATACGATCGGCAGCGGATGATGCGCGGTTTGCGTAACGCCTGTCGGCGGCGGCAGAAAAGCTCGAAGCATGGCCTCATGCTAACTTGGCCGGCCCTCAGAGCCAAGGAAGAATGCCTCCAGCGCGTGCTAAATTGAGATGCACATGCGGCCGTGGGCGCAAGTGCATTGCCGCGCAACGCACTGGCGGAGGTTCAGATGGCCGCGCGGGTGGGGGAATCATGACGGAACACATGCTCTCCGCCGAACCAACGCACTCCGTGTGGGACCGCTCGCTCCCGCCCCGGTTGCGTATCGAGCCGGGCGACACTGTCGCGTTCGAGTGCGCTGACGCCAGTGGCGGCCAGGTGCGGCCGGGCATGACGACCGGGGAGTTGCTGGCCATCGACCGCACACGCATCCACGCGCTCACCGGCCCGGTCTGGGTCGAGGGGGCGGAGCCAGGCGATGTGTTGCAGATCGAGGTGCTGGCCACTCGCCACGGCGGTTGGGGATGGTCCAGCGTAATCGAGGGTCTGGGTTTCCTGAAGAATCGTTTCCACGAGCCCTATCTCTTTCATTGGCAGCTCGACGGCGAATCCACCAGCTCGCTTGCTCCCGCGGTGGTGCCGGTGCGGCCGTTTCTGGGGGTCATGGGCGTGGCGCGCGCCAGCGACGGCGCCTTCCGCACTCGCCCGCCGGGCCCCTTCGGCGGCAATCTCGATGTGCGCGAACTGTGCGCCGGCTCGCGGCTCTACCTGCCGGTGTTCAACCACGGCGCGCTCTTCAGTTGCGGCGACGGCCACGCGGCGCAGGGCGATGGCGAGGTGTGCATCAATGGCATCGAGTGCCCGCTGGATGTGACGTTGCGCTTTCATCTGCACAAAAAACAGCCGCTTGCGGGATCGATCGTCGAAGCCAGCGAAGTTGTCGCGCCGGACTCTTCTGCCGACGCCTGGGTGGTGGTGGAGACGGGAACGGACCTGGCCGATGCCGCACGCACCGCCACCGGCCGCATGATCGACCTGCTCGTCAGCCGCTGGGGTTTCAGCGAAATCCACGCGTATATTCTGTGCAGCGTGGCTCTCAAGCTGCGCCTCAGCCAGGTGGTCAACGAGCCCGTTTCCACCGTGAGCGCCGCGCTGAGCAAGCAAATCCTTCCCGATCGGGAGCTGTTCCCAGGCCAATGAGGGTCAACGGCCCTGAAGTTGTGGCCGAACTCAGCACTGTCTATCCGCGCTATGGAGAGGCACAGGTCGGCAACGATGCCGATACGCTTGTTTCAACTGCCGTGAGTGAGGCGTTGGCGACGATTGCCGCAGACAACTCGTGCTGATGCTCCCACTGACTATCGCAGATCCTTGAAGTCTGAGCGACAATGGAAGAATGACCGATCTGGAACGGATTCTGCCCCTGTGGCGCGAACTGGAAGCCGCCGAAGCGGACTACGTTCTTGCCACGGTCGTAGCGGTCCAGGGTTCCAGCTATCGCAAGCCCGGCGCGTGCATGCTGCTCACTGCAGGCGGCCTGCGCGCTGGCACGGTGAGCGGCGGTTGCCTGGAGGCCCAGGTGGCCAGCCGCGCCTGGTGGCTGACCGCCAATGGACCATCCGTCCAGCGCTACTCCACTGCCGAAGAGGACGGCGACCGGCCCTATGGCTCCGGCTGCGGGGGCGTGGTCTTCCTGCTTCTGGAGCGCCGCACGACCGCTGGGTCGCTGCTGACCGCGCTGGAACGAGCCTTCGATGGACGCATTCCACTGGCTGTGGCAACCATTTTGGAGGGTCCGCACCTCGGCCGCCGCGCATTCGCCGGCCTGGAGCGGGACACCTCGCAACAACGCCGGCCCAACGCCGAGCCAGGCCAGATCGGCGACGATTCACTTCAAGACCTCGCCCGAGTGGCGCTGTCAAGCCGCAAGTCGATGGAGAAAGGGATTTCAATTCAGGGAACCGAAACCCGCGCCTGGGCTGATTACCGTCCCGCTCGTCCCGGCCTGTGGATCTTCGGCGCCGGCGACGATGCTCAGCCGCTTCTTCGCATGGCGAAGGAGTTGGGCTGGTTTGTTTCGGTTGCCGACGGCCGCTCTCAACTCGCCACCCGCGAACGCTTCCCCCTGGCCGATGAACTCCGCATCCTGCCCATCAAAGAGTTGCCGGGCGGCCAACCCGATGGATCGCCAACGGCACTCGGCAATCTTTATCCCGAAGACGCCGCAGTGGTCATGACCCACAGCTTCGAGCAGGATGCGCGGATTCTTGCCTCGCTGCTGGCGCTCGACGCTCCGCCGGGCTACATTGGCGTGCTCGGCCCACAGCGCCGTACCCGCGAACTGCTCGTCGAAGCCGCCCGCCTGCTCAATCTGCCCGCAAGCGCAACCGATGCCCAAACAGAGCGCCGGCTGGCTCAACTCCATGCCCCCACAGGCCTGGACCTGGGCGCGGAATCGCCCGAAACCATTGCTCTTTCAGTGCTGGCCGAGATCCAGAAGTCGCGCACCGCAACCACCGCACTGCCTCTGCGCGAGGTGCGCGCCGCCGCGCTGACAATGAACGGGTAATCGCGTTAAACAGACTCCAGCGCCCGGATCTTGTCGGCAACTTCGACGGCCAGGGTTTCAAATTCGGAATGGAACAGCCTGCGCTCCCTGACTGGCATCTCGTTCTGCAGATCGGGGTACGGTGTGACCTCGCACCCTGGGAACGCGGAAAAGCCCACGGCGTCAGCCAATCTGCAACTTACCTTGATCAATTCAGCCATGCTCCAGGCGCCATCCTGCCGCCTGGGAGAATGATGCTCGGAGACAATGGCTTCGAATTCGGACGGCATCTTCCAATCGGCAATGAGCTGCCGTCCCGCATCGCAATGATCGCATCCGAACAACTTTTGCTCTCTCAGAAGGATGCTGGCGCCGGATCCTGCGTGATTACGCAATAGAGCGGCGTACTCTTGCGGCCGGATGACGGCCAGCGCCAACCGTCCGATATCGTGCAGCATGCCCGAGGTGTACGCAGTGTCTTTGTCCATGAACCCTGCTGAGGCAAGCTGTTCCGCGATCATGGCACACGCCAGGTTGTGACGCCATGCGTTCCGGATCACTGGATGACTAAGCTTGTTGCCGAGGTAGGATCGGACTCCAACAGTCAGACACATCCCTTGCAATTGATTGGCGCCAAGTACGGCGATTGCCTGCAGGATGGTGCAAGCGGGAAATCGAGGGGCGTACACAACGGAATTGGCGATGGTGAGGACCTCGCTGGCGAATGCCGCATCGGACGAGATCAGCTCACTCAGCTGGTGCAGCTGCACATTCTCATTGTTGGTCAGCGTCAGTACCCGGATCGCGACTTGAGGAAACGGGGGAAGGCGCAAATGTGCCCAGGACGGACTGACCACCTGGTCTCTCTCCATTTCAATCTCCACGGTCAAGGTCTCCGTCCAACGACTTAATGGTCTTTATGCGGTGCCGGTTCCTCTCGGCAGGATCGGCGGCGCGACATGGATCGCCGTCGCACCCCGCCAACAACTATGTCGGCAGGCAAGCGGTTCTCCTACAGGAGATATCTCTTGAAGTGCAGGGAGCGCTCTAATCCGGTCGGAATCAAACACAAAGCACGATCAAAATGGGCAATCGATACTCTGAGCGCGGCGCCGCAAGCGGCATACGTTCCAAAACGGCTCTCCAATGCTTGTAGACCGGAACCACCGCTTCAAGGCGCTCCACGCTCATTTCGCTTTCCAGGTCTTCCCATCCGTGCTCACCCAGATGAGGTCGCTATCGGTCACGATTTCAAAGACCGCCGCCGGCAGGGGTGGCGCAACGGCGGCGCCGGCGCTCAATCCATTGGACTCATGTTCCGCGCCTGCGCTGGCGAGTGCCGAGGCGCCCGCTGCATTGGCGTTCAAATCTCGTTGGACACGCACTTCTACAGCTCGGCCACTCCATTGCCGGGCAACAGATTCCCAGTGTCTTCCTGAGTCTTCACTAAGAAACAGCGCACCTGCCATGTCGATTGCCAGCGTGCGATGCTGCGCCGTGACTGTCGAGAGAGCCGTCAGGCCACTTGGAAGCACGGTAGTCTTCGCTTTGCGGGCCGCAATTACCCCGGGCCTCTGCTGTTGTGCCGCAAGTTCAGAGTTGCTCCCTGGCGCAAGTTCAATTTGAGACTGCGCAACGGAAGCCTTAGCCGGCGTGGTCCGGCTGGTCTGTAAGCGCTCTGCCATGCTATCCATTCGTGCCTGGGTCGTCTTGGCAGCCGTGGCGTTGCTCGAAAGCGCGCCGGCGACGGGTTGCGGTTGCAGCGCTGCGAATGCCGGCCCTGGTTTGAGTTGAACTGCGGCAACTCGTTGCCCCGGCGCACTTGGAGGCAACGCGGCTCCATGGAGTTCAGCGTTCGACATCTCGAATGCACCAGCCTGGCCCGGCGGCGCGTTCGATAGAATCGCATCTGGAGCAGGTGATGCGAAGGTGGCGCGGGCCGGTGCGGAGCGCACTTTCCGTTCCGACGACTTCGCGGCGCCGGCGGAAACCGTGGCAGTTCCTGAGCCTGCCCGCTCTTGCGGCGAAGGTGCGGCGACCGTCCCCACGTTTTGCGGGGCGGCTGGAGGAGCAACCCTGGCCAATTCCGGCGCCGGCCCCGCGTGCCGCAAGTGAACGAAAACCGCCAGAGCGAGAATCGAGGCGAGCGCTGCCGCCGGGACCCATGCCCAACGCCAGCCCCTGAGCCAGGACCCAGTTCGAATCGTAGAAGAATCCGTTGAAACGTCTGTGTTTGCCGCCGGCTCCAGGGCGGAAACTGCCTGCTGTGCGACAAAAATCACCTGCCGGCAGCGGCTGCACCCGGCAAGATGGGCAAGAATCTGCCCGTGCTCCCGCTCCGGAAGAGCCTGCTCAACGAAGGCGTTGAGGCTTTCCGCGTCGGGATGAAGGTCGAGTTGGGAGGTCGGATTCATCTTGCAGCCTTCTCTTGGAACGTATTCGATGAAGAATTTTGCAGCAGTTTCTTCAGATTCAGATCCAGATCGCGCGGGTCGGCTCCAAGCGCCTCTGCGGCGGCGCGCCTGCTGAGGCCAAAACCCTGGAGATTCTTGAGAACCTGCTTTCTGAGGTCGTCGATGATGCGCCGCAGCTTGCGGCTAACTGTGGCTTCATGCACGGCCAGCACCTGGGCGATCTCGAGCAGCGTTCGCCCGTCAAGATAGTAGGCCGCCAGGAGAAAACGCTCCTCCAGTTGCCGCCGTTGGAGAGCCTCTTCAATCGCTTTGCTCAGCAGCGTCAGTTCGCCCGTGGGCTTTATTGGCTCCGGGCCCGGAGCGGGTGCGTCATACTCTTCCAGCGGCTGCTCACGATGGCTGCGCCGGTGATGGTCCACATGGCGCTGGGCAAGCGTGGTTCTAAGCCAGCCAATCAGCGATCCCCTTCCCCGGTAAGACTCCAACGGGCAGCGTCTCTCGCCATCGCGCATCGTCAGACCGTAGAGTTCCGCATAGAGTTGGCCCGCCAGGTCGCGGCCGAGTGTGTCGCTGCCGGTAATCGCGATGGCGGCGCGGACCAGCGGCTGTTGATACACGGAAAGGAAGTGCTTCCATGCTCCCTCGTGTCCGTTTGCACAGGCCCGCGCCAGCACCAGGTCGGCGAGCCTGAGGCTGCGGAAGAAGCCGGCCTGTTGCTGGCGTGAAGCTGTCGCTCCCTGGGGCTGCCCATAGTTCTGCGCCGTTCCCACGCGCTCCAGGATCTGGCAGAACTCCTCCCGATCGAGGCCGTAGGCGGCCGCGTCGCACTCGCGCCGGAACTCCTCCAGCAAGCCGCCATGGATCGGGCCCGGCAGGGTGGAGATGCCTGCCACAGCGCTGTTTTCCACGGATTGGGAGGGCGTGATCCCCACGCCCTGAAGATACGCCAAGAAATTTCCGCAAGAAACCGGCAGGCCGGCGTTCCTGAGTCAAAGGCCGGCGAGGCTTCAGCCGGCGAAGGAGGGTCATGAATCATCTGGGCAGGTTGGGGCTGGCGGGAGCGATGTTGTTTGTGCTCGCGGCGTGTGAGCAGCAAAGCGGAGTCAAGGCGGCCGGCGGGCCACTGGAAGCCGGCAATGATCCATACCGGGTGCTTGCCCCCATTGAGAGCGGCAATCTTCTGCTGTTTCCCGTCGTCCGGGCCGGCAGCAAGTCCCCCGGCGCAACGCCGTTCATCACCCTGGACGAGGGAATCAAGAACGGAGAGGTTGAAGTGACCGAAGCAGGCCGGGTGCGTGGACTGGTCCGGCCCAGGGGCGGCGAGCCGGTCTTTCCTGTGGACCGTTCTCGTGGAGACGAGGTCAACACGCTGGTCCTCGTCAATCACTCCAGGCAGCCGCTTCTGTTGCTGGCAGGCGAGATCGTCACCGGAGGCAAGCAGGACCGGGTGATTGCCAAGGACCGCATCGTGCCTGCCGGCGGCGAGCCCATCGACCTGTCGGTCTTCTGCATTGAGCCGGGCCGCTGGACGGAGAGTTCGGCCACCTTCGGCGCCGCGGCAAAGGCGTCCGCCGGCAGCTTCATGGTCCAACCCACCGTGCGCCAGCAGGCCATGGTGGCGAAGGACCAGCAACAGGTTTGGAATTCGGTACATGGAGCCATCTCGCAGATGGAGATCGCGGCTGCTCCTTCGGCCAACGCGGGGCTGGACGCAGGATCGGGCGGCCCGTATCCACGCTCTATCGGCACAACCAGCTACGCCAAGGCCATGCAAGACAGCACGGTCAGCGCCAAGGTCGATGAGGCGGCAGCCCCGGTGATGAAGTCCCGGGATCAGGTGCTTGCCCAGCTTCGCCAGGAACACGCCATTGGCGTGGTGGTGGCCGTGCGTGGCGAGATCGTGTGGGCCGACCTCTTTGCCGACACGGAGCTGCTCTCCCGCTATTGGACCAAGCTGGTCCGTTCCTATGCGGCCGAGAGCCTCACCGCGGGCGAGACCCAGCCCGCGCCGGCCGTGGCCGATGCGCAGCGGTTTCTCGATGCGCCCTCGGGTGGGACCGAAACCAGCGAAGGCGAAGTAGGCGTCTACCGTTATCGCGAACTCAAGTCCGGCGGCGCTGAAACCTTTGTGCTGGAATCGTTGTTGCCCGGAACCGGTTACGACGTCCACATCAGCAAACTCAAGCTGAGGACTCAAGAGCGCCGCATCAAGTCCCTCCAGATCTACCGCTGATTGCCGGCAGGTTTCTGCCTGGAGAGCTTTTTCAATGAGCGACAGCCGAGAGCCCCAAGGTCTTTCGCCGCGGCGAACCGCAGCGGGAGGCCTGGGTTTCTCCCGCTCTCTCCACAAGACTCGCCCTACGGAGCGCCGTCCCGTCTTACGCTCACTGCCCTGTGCGCCATGCGGGGAACCGCGATCAGAGTGATGGCAAACAGGAAGATGGAAGCGGCAATGAACACCAGGTGCCCGAGGCGCAGGTCTTCAAACAGCAGCTTGGCCGCAACCAACCCCAGCGTGGCGTAGGCAATGCGCGTCAGCTCGACCCGGCGCCAGCGGTAACCGGCAAAGGCCAGCGCAAGGGCCACCGCGCAGAGGATCAGCGTGCGAATGAAGGCCACGTGATGGGCCTCGGGAGCCCTGCGCAGCGCGGCGAGCCAAAGCAGGCCTTGCACCAGCAGCGCCGCCAAGGCGCAAACCGTCAAAGCCGCCGGGACCAGGTGAAGAAACTGCTGCCTCCAGCTCTCTTGAGGGCAAGGCTTTCCGGCTGCATAACAAACAAGCGCGCACACTGAAACAAACCAGACGCTCCCCGCAACCCTGACGGGCATGATCCCGGCCAAGGCATGGAAGGCATAGTCAAGGAGGCCGGATGCAACCACTGCCGCCGCCAGATACACCAGGCCGTGGAACTGCAGAGTCAGGCGGCCCAGCCGGACGCCCATAACGGTGGCATCAATCGCAGCCACGCCCAGGCAGGCCGCCAGCCAGAACGGCGGCAGGCACAACACGCTTCCAGCCAGGAACAAACCCGCGGCCCAAGCGGCAAAAACATGGTAATTGCGGCCCTCGACGGCGCCGTCGAAGAGGACAAAGACCGCCGCATAACACGCAGCCGACAGCAGCAGGCACACCACGCCCCAACCGATGGCGCCGAATTGCGGCTCGAAGTAGAGCACGCTGGAGGCGGCCAGGAGAAAGGCGATCAGCGCCTGCACGGTTTCGAAGATGGTGATCTTGTACCCCAGCAGCGTGGTTCGGACGGAGACACTTGCCGCATAAATCAGGAACAGCAGGCAGCCGGGCAGGAGCAATCCTGCCGTGCCGATCGCCGGGTAATCCGTGCGCGTGCTTGGCGGGCTCGAGTAAATAAAGATCAAGGCCCAAACGGCCAGGTCGGCTGCGGCGGCCACCAGCGGCCTTATGCTCAGTTGGCGATTGCGCGTCGCCGCGTACTCACAGATGAGGACCATGAGCAGGAGCGACGCGATGAAGGGAACCAGCCGGTGTGTGGCGATCGACAGCGCCAGGGCCGCCACAGCCGCGGTCAGATTGGCCACCCAGAAGACCGGCGTCCGATCCCGCTTCCATGCCAGCGTTGTGGCCGCAATCACAAATGCGCCCAGCAAGCCCGCGGTCACCGGCACCGGCAATACCTTGAAGCGCAGCGTAAGTTCCCAGAGCAGTGGGGCAAGGATCAAGGCCGACGTGCAGGCATAGATCGTGCTTGCCAGCCACTCCCCGGCTTTCACCCTTGCGGCCCACACCAGCCACATCATCGCGTAGGCAATGGCGATGGCCGCAATCACCAGCCTGGGCAGCGAACTGGACTCGGCCACCGCGCGCAGCACGTAAGCGCCGGCAATGCCCAGCATGGCCTTGCCGAGCACGGAGAACACGCCGCCGGCCGGCGCAAAGGAGAGCCCTTCGCCGGCTTCGGCCACCGGGGTCGCTGCCAACTGCTGGGAAGCCGGCGCCGTGGACACCAGGTTGGGGTGTTCGAGGGCATGGACACGCCGCTCCAGCGTCTCCAGGCGTGCCGTGAGCCGTTCGAGTGCGTCGGGAAGATCGTCCATAAGCTCCACCCGATGAAAAAGGAGACCTGACGCGTTCTAGTCGGCCGCGGCGGGTGCGGGCGCACTCTTTTCAGGCCACGGCGGCAGCAGCTTTACCAGCACCCACAGGAAGAGCAGCGGCAGGAGGGTCAGGAAAATCGCCACAATCAGTCCTTCCTTGGTTGCCAGGGCCATCTTGTAGGTGGTGTAGCCGAGAAAACTCTTGGAGAACAACTGCCCGCCGATCACCACATTCCAGCGCATGGCAAGAACGCCGATCAGGGCCAGGCATCCGGAGATGACATACATGTACTTGCGGGCGATCTCCGGCAGCTTCACCACCTGCGTCAGGAACAGCAGAACCAGCGGCGTGATGGTGCCCAGGCAAATCTGGAGGACGATCTGGGAGAAGTAGAGCTTGGTGTGGACCATGAAATTCAGGCTGTTGAACGATTCGTTGGCCTCGTAGATGCGATGCACCAGGTCCAGCATCTCCAGGCTGAAGTCGATGATGTAGATATAGAACATGTACATCGCAATGGTGTCCACGCAGCGCATGTCGATGGCCTGCTTGCGCAGCTTGTTGATCCCCATGTAGAGCAGCATGACCCCGGCAATTCCCGAGACCATCGCCGAGAAGATGAAGACCACCGGCATCAGCGGCGACGACCACCAGGGATTGGCCTTGATGGAGCCGAAGATGAAGCCGACGTAGCCGTGCAGCAGGAAGGCGGAGGGAATGCCGATCAAAGTGACGATCCAGCCCACCCGCTCGTCGATGGCCAGCGAGCGCGGGCTGATGTTGGTCGAGCCGAGCGTCATTACCTTGTAGATCAATCGCAGCAGGCCCGTGCTCGACTGCGAAAGCAGCACGATCTCGCGCCGGTAGTCGAGCCATATCTCGAAGACCAGCACCGCCATCAGGTACCACATATACACATAGCCGAACATGGCCATCGCAGAGGTGCTGTGCGGGGTGAAGTACATCTCCGGCGAGCGGAACGGGTGGCCCAGGTGCAAGACCAGCGGCAGGGGCGCAACCAGCAGGAAGGCCAAAGCCGTCAGCAGCGCCAGCCGGTAGGTGGGCTTCACCGCCTCGACACGGAAGACGCGCTCCAGCGACGCCAGAATGAACGCGCCCGCCACCAGCCCCGTGATATAGGGATACAAAACGATCAGCACACTCCAATAGAGTGTGATTTCGTTGGGATACATGTAGCCTTCAACACCGTTCATAACCCCTCATTCAATTAGCTTCTAGCTGCTAGCTTCTAGCCTCTAGCTTCTTTCCTTCAGCTTCCGGCCCCTGCGTGCGAAGGCTTGAAAGTTCAACCTCGCCAGGAACTAGCTAACAGCTAGAAGCTGGTAGCTAGAAGCTGTATTTACCGCACCGAGCCGTCCAGGTCGTTGTAGAAGAGCTTCGCGCCGGTGGCCATCTGCGGCTTCAGCACTTGCACGCTGTGCGTCTTCAGGAACTCGTGGATCGGGTCTTTTGGATCCTTCAGATCGACCAGTTGACGCGCACCGGTCGGGCAGGCCTCGCAGCAGGCGGTCGTCAGCCCCTTGGTAATCCGGTGGTAGCAGAGCGTGCACTTGTCCGCCACCTCCTTGGTGGGATGAATGTAGCGGCAGCCATAAGGGCAGGCCTGCACGCAATAGGCGCAGCCCAGGCAGTATGTCTGGTCCACCAGCACCACGCCGTCCGGGCTGATGAAGGTCGCGCCCACCGGGCAGACCTGCGTGCAGGGCGAATCCGCGCAGTGGTTGCACATCTTAGGAACGAAGAAGTACTTCCCGCTTTCATCGGTGGCCACCGGGAATCCTTCCTTGCCGCCGTCTGGCGAGATGACTTCGGGGACGATCAAGGGGTTGGCCGTAACTTCCCCGGATTCGGTCATCGGCCAGTCCGACCTGTGGTAGCGTTCCACCCAGGTGCGGAAGTGTCCGTCCGGCACGTCGTTTTCGGTCTGGCAGGCCCGCACGCAGTTGCCGCAGCCGATGCACTTGGGAATGTCAATCAACATACCCCACCAGTGATCGGACATTTTGTAGTTGGACGAGGCCTCCGGAGTACCAGCAAGTACGGCCTCCCACGCAACCGCCGCGGCCGGCAACAGAATCAGCATTTGACGCCGTGTAATATTCATTTCGCACCTCCCGCATCGATCGCTGGATTATGCGGCTGATGGCAGGTCTCGCAGGGTACCCCGTTCGAGTGATCCGCCGGCGCAACCTGCGGAAAGCCCTTGGGTTTGGCGGCGCTGGCCGTATGGCAGCGCGCGCAGAGCACCGCCGTATCCGGCATCTCCGGCTTCACCGAGGATGGGTCCTCGGCATGGCGAAGCAGCGGGGAGTCCGGCGGAGCCGGGGGAATGATCAAGGCGACGAAACGCTTGTAGAGGTTCGGCCTGGGCTGCTCAGGATTGGGCAAACGCTGGAATAGCGCCCCGTGGCAGGCTTCGCAATTTACGTGCGCATGCTTGCCCTTGCTCTTCTTGTCCGCCACATCCGAGTGGCAAGCCTCGCAGGTGTCGTGCCCGGCAAACTTCGCCGGGTGAGCCGCAATTTCGCCCATTGCGGCCCCGCGATAGTGTCCATACTCTCCAAAGCTTTTGGGGACCACGTAGTGGCGCACCACCAGAAACACCAGAAAGGCGAGGACAAACAACCCCGCAAACCGGAAAAGATGCCCTGCATCCTTGAAGACACTCATCAAACCCTCTCCATAACGCCGCTGCCGGGAGGTTCCGCGAATCTATTTCATGTGATCTAGAGCGTTCCTCGTATGCCTGACCCTACAGGAGGTAGTCCTATGGCTGTATGTGAGAGAGATCACACTCCGATGTGGCGCAGGGCGCTCCCGGCGTCGGGCGACTCTCCACTTTGGCTCGCGAAGTGCTCGATGCCCCGTAGCGGCTCGAAGCGATACGATGAATAGTTGGAGCCGATGATGCCAACCATTCTTGACGGCGCGGTGATTGCCGCGGCAATCAGGCAGGAAGTGGCCGGGGAGGTCCGCGCGCTCGGCCGCCAGGGCGTCCGGCCGGGACTGGCGGCAGTGCTGGTGGGCAACGTGGCCGCATCGGAAATCTACGTGCGCAGCAAGGTGCAGACCTGCGCCGATCTGGGCATCTATAGCGAACTGATTACGCCGCCCGAGAGCGTGACCACCGAAGAAATGCTCGACCTGGTGGCCGCCCTGAACGATCGCGACGAGATCGACGGCATTCTGATCCAGTTGCCGCTGCCGGCGCACGTCGATGCAAAAGCGGTGCTCGATGCCGTTTCGCCCGCCAAGGACGTGGACGGCTTGCACCCGGTGAACGCGGGCCGCTTGCAGGCGGGAAGGCCGGCGCTGGCGCCCTGCACGCCGGCGGGAATTATCCAGATATTGCAGCGCAGCGGCATCCCCATCGCCGGCCGGCACGCCGTGGTAGTGGGCCGCAGCGACATTGTGGGCAAGCCGGTGGCGATGCTGCTGCTGCACCAGAACGCCACTGTAACCATCTGCCACTCGAAGACCCGCGACCTGGGCGCGATCACCCGCCAGGCCGACATCCTGGTGGCCGCCATCGGACGCGCCGGCTTCATCACCCCGGAGATGGTCAAGCCCGGCGCGACGATCATCGACGTGGGCATCAACCGCATTAGCGAGCAGACGGAGTTCGACAGTTTTTTTGCCGGGGACGCCAAACGCGAGGCCGCCTTCGTCAAACGGGGTTCGACGATTGTGGGCGATGTGCATCCCAAAGCTTTCGAGCATGCCGGCGCCTATACTCCGGTGCCTGGCGGCGTGGGGCCGCTCACGATCGCCATGCTGATGGCGAACACAGTGTGCGCGGCCAAAATGCGGCGAGGGCTTTAGGCGGTGCTACGCGTAGGACTCACTGGCGGCCTGGGCAGCGGCAAGAGCACCGTCGCAGGCTATTTGCGCGCATTGGGCGCCGAAGTTGTCGAGGCCGATGCGCTGGGCCGGGCGCTGATGGAACCGGGGCAGGCGGTCTATGCCGAAATTGTGCGTGCATTCGGCCCGGAGGTTGTCGGTTCCGATGGCCGCCTAGATCGTGCGCGATTGGCAGAACTGGCTTTCCAGGGCGGCCGGCTCAACGATTTGAATGCCATCGTGCATCCGGCGGTGATCGCGGCGCAGCGGCGCTGGATGGACGAGATATTCTCCCGCAATCCGGCGGCCGTGGCCGTGTTGGAGTCCGCGCTGATTTTTGAGGTGGAGCGGGATGCCCGCGCCCGCGGCGAAGAGGAGAGTGTACTGGCCGATTGGCGTCGTCGCATCGACCGCGTTGTTCTGGTCACTGCCCCCGAGGAGTTGAAGATCGCGCGCTATGGGGCCAGAATCAGCCCCACCGGCGCCGGCCGCGCGGCCGCCGAAGCCGATGCCCGCCTTCGGCTGGCGCACCAGGTTCCGGATACGGAAAAGGCCCCACGCGCGGACTATGTTCTTGACAACACGGGAGATGAAGCAGCCCTCCGCGCGCAGGTTGAAGCGCTGTGGGAGCGCCTCAAGGCGGAGAGCAACAAATCTCTTGAGTAAGAGTCTTTAGAATAAGAAGTGGCAGCCGCGCCCCATCCCCATGGAACCGGGTCGCGCGCCAGCCGTATCAGTATAGGAAGGTCCTTCGGGTCTAAAAGTCATGAAACTTCGCCGGGTACTTCTGGTTCTTCTGCTGGTGGGTGGATTCTGGTACCTCACCACGCATCTCCCCACGGGGATGGGCCATTTCTCGCTTCTGGACGCGCATGGCTCAGGCTCCCCGCTCAAGCTGACCGAGGCTGAGGCCGCGCCCGCCTACGACGCCGAAGAGCAGAACAATATTGCCGTCTACAAACGAGTGCTGCCCTCGGTGGTGAACATCACTTCCACCACCCTGGTCTTCAACTTCTTTTACGGGACGGTGCCGCAACAGGGCCAGGGTTCCGGATTCATCCTCGACAAGGGCGGTCACGTGCTGACCAACTACCACGTGGTGGAGGGCGCCAACCGCGGCATCGAGGTGATGCTGAGCAACAAGCGCCGCTACGCGGCCAAGGTTGTGGGCACCGACAGGGCGCACGACCTGGCCCTGTTGCAGATCGACGCGCCCAACCTGGAGCCCGTCACGCTGTCCGACTCCGCCGCACTCGCCGTGGGCCAGAAGGTCTACGCCATCGGCAATCCCTTTGGCCTCAGCGGCACCATGACCCGCGGCATCATCAGCTCCATCCGCTCCATTCGAGGTTCGGAGGGCGCGCCCATCGAGGACGCCATCCAGACCGACGCGGCCATCAACCCCGGCAACTCCGGCGGCCCGTTGCTGAACTCGCACGGCGAGGTCATCGGCATCAACACCATGATCGCCTCCAACGGCGCCGACCAGAGCTCCGGTATCGGTTTTGCCATTCCCATCAACACGGCGAAGGCCGTATTGGCCGACCTGACCCGCTATGGACGCGTCAAGCGGCCCTCGCTGGGCATCGTCGATTACCCCATCGGTCCCGATCTGGCCTCGCAGATGGGCCTTTCCGCGGATTACGGAGTTCTGATTCAGAAGGTAATTCCAGGCGGCGCCGCGGAGCGAGCCGGCCTGCGCGGCGGCAACCAGCAGGCTTACGTGGGGAACACCCCCATCATGCTGGGCGGCGACCTCATCGTGGCCATCGACGGCCAGGAAGTCAACGAGCCTCAGGACATCAACGCCATCATGGACAAGCACCAGGCCGGCGACACCATCAGCGTCAACATCCTGCGCAACAGAAAGCAAGTTACCATCAAATTGATTCTGGGGGAAGCGCGGGACGCTAACACTTAGGCGTGGGGCTAATCTATCGTTTTGATCTGTAGGTTTTGCGGGCCGTCCGCCGTGGCGGACGGCCCGCTCCGTCAGTCATACTTTTAGAAACCAGCCTCAGCTTCGACATACTCCGCGCGCGCAACCTGAACGCGCGCCAAGCCGACCGGCTCGCCATAGTGATCGGCCACGATGGCAGCGGTTTGGGCTTCATCCAGGTACGACCGCACCGCAGCCAACTTGATCGTCGAATGAGCGGCCATCTGCGCCACTTGAGCCTTGCTGGAGACCGATTGAACCAGGGCAAGCATCGCGGTCACAATGGTCACCACTCCCTGGATTGCGGCCAGGGCGTGCTTCTGGCTCGCCGGGTCCACAATCTTTGCCGACTGGAGCAGAGAAGCGTTCACCTGCTGCTGCAGGGTCACCACTTGAGCCTGCAACTGCGCCAGCACGCTGGCTGAGGGATTGGTCAAGTACGCCTTGGCCTGGGCAACAAGCAGATTTGACGCAGCGTCGAACCCGATCGTCGCGGCAGTAAAGATCGGCGCATCCGCCGGCGCCAGCAGCGCGGCGGTCGAGCCCACTGTCGCCACCGCGCTTTCGAGGGCCGGCGTCCAGTTCACAATGTCCTGCGCCACCGTTGCGCCGGAGCAGCCGGACAGGAATGGCAAGGGCAGCAATAGGGCGATCAGAGCCCAGGCTCCCAGCTTCGCCGTAGAGTTGGTGGCGGCGGAAGGACTGCCGGGGTCTTTGGCGAGCAGTCCAAGAAGGGCAGTGGCCATGGCGCTCACAAGCGTGACCACTGTGCCCGTTCCGGCGGTGCCCATGGTTACGCCTTGCTGCGAAAGCACCCCCGCGACGGTGACGATTGCAATCAACAAACCGGCGGCCGATGTCTTGGGGTGGTTCCAGACGTTTGAAATGGAATTCATACAGGAAGCTCCTTTTATAGGAAAGGGCAGCAGGAGCCGCCCTGGTTGACGATCGGTTTGGCAACTACAAGGCGGCGCCCGATCCGCTGCCGCCTAAGAGTTCGTTCGAGCCAGCGGCCGGCTCCGTTGCAGGCCAACCGCTGGACTTGGGTATTGGCAGCTCTCAAGAGGTCAGGCGACCCCCGTGGTTTCGGCCAGGCCGCCTGCAAAGGGCCGCTGCCGCGCAGACGCAGATGGTCCCGCGCCCCGGCGCCATCCGCTGGGGGAGGGCGTGCTCATTCGCCGGGAGCGGCATTTCCATCCTTTGTCTGGCTATCTCTAAGCCTACGTAATCCGGGCCCATCTCTCTGCAAATATCTGAGAAATAACAAGTGAGTAGAATCAGTTATTTACAACGGCGCATGAGCACCCGCCTCTTGACAGCGGGCCGCGAATGTTCCGGCAGGTGCTGAATCGGGGTACCTTTAGCTTGTGAGCACGGTAACAGACTCGAGCGCCGCGGCTCGGGCCAAACTGCGGTCCAGTGTGCCGAGCGGCAGACTCTCGCGAAGAGCCAGCTCCAGGTAGGCTGCGTCGTACACGCTGAGCTGATGAACGCGGGCCAGACGCAGAACAGCTTGCCCGTCGCCAAGGTCCGCAACCCTGATGGCCATGCGCGCAAGGCTGCGCAAAAACGCATCCGCATCGGTTGCGGCGATACGCTTCCTTCGTTCCGCAATGAGCAGAATGTTCCGAATCTCGTACCATCACAGAGAAGGAACGACTGCGCCGTCCACCTGAGCCAGAGTCAGCAGACTATCGGCTAGGTCGCTGGTTTCGTCAGGCAGTGCCCAGGCCGCGGAGACGGAAGCATCCAAAACGAAAATCAATCAGAACCTCCGGCCCTCTTCCTTTGCCGACAGAATCTCCGCGACGGTCATGCCCCTGCTGCGGCGGCCGATGGCGCGTATCTCTGCCGCGGCCTGGGCGGATTCGTCGCTGCGCGGTTCCTGCTCAGGCACAATGCGCGCGATCGGGCGCCCATGTCGCGTGAGCCGGAACGTAGCCCCGCGTTCAACCTCATCAAGAAAATGAAGAAGTTTGGCCTTGACCTCGGTAACGGGAATATCGCGCACAGACACCTCAAAATGACCAGATTTTATGGTTAGATTATAGCTCCATTCTCGTTCACGCGCCGCTCATAGCAGAAATCTTCACAAACCGCCGTCCGCGAATCTCATACTCTCCACTCGCCACGCGGGCAATGGCCTCGGTATAGGCGATGTGCTCCTCGGCCAGAATCCTGCCGGCCAGCGAGTGGGCGTCGTCGGCTTCGATGACCGGAATCGCCCGCTGCACCACGATCACGCCATGGTCCAGGTGATCATCCACAAAATGCACCGTGCAACCGGTAACCTTTACCCCGTGCTCGAAGGCCTGCTCCTGCGCCTCGAGGCCGGGAAACGCCGGCAGCAGCGAAGGATGAATATTGAGAATGCGGTCAGGGAACGCGGCTACAAACTCCGGCGACAGCAGCCGCATATAACCGGCCAGGCAAACCAGATCCACTCGGTGCGCGCGCAGGCAATCGATCACCTCGACGTCGTGCTCCTGGCGCTTGCGCCCCTCGGAGAGAAAAACCTCATTCGGCAGCCCCAGTTCCCGCGCGGCCTTGAGGCCCCCGGCCTCGGCCACGTTCGAGACCACCACCGCAATCTCCACGCCCTTCAGCCGTCCCTCGCGGATCGACCGGGCAATCGCGAGAAAGTTCGACCCGCGGCCCGAGAGCAGGATACCCAGCCGGACCGGATCGCGGTTGCCGCTCACCGGGTTGAGGCTCATGTGTACTGCACCCGGCGCTCACCCTTCACCACGCGCCCGATCACGAAGAACTTCTCCTCGGCCCGGTCCAACAGGGTCTTCGCTCGCGTGAACTTGGCTGCCGGGATCGCCGCAATCAGCCCCACACCCATGTTGAAAGTGCGCATCATCTCTTCCTGCGAGACCTGGCCCAATGCGCGCAGATGATCGAAGATCGGCAGCACCGGCCAGGAACCTATCTCCACCTGCGCCCCAATGTTTTTGGGCAGGATGCGGGGCAGGTTCTCCGTGATGCCGCCGCCGGTGATGTGAGCCATCCCGGAGGTCAGCCCCGCCGTCACCAGCTTCTGAATGACCGATAGATAGCTGCGATGCGTCCTCATCAGCGCGGCGCCGGCCTTCTCCCTGATGGCGGTTACATATTGCGTGGGCTTGTATCCGGCCACCTCGAAAAACAACTTGCGCGCCAGCGAATAGCCGTTGGTGTGCAACCCGGTCGAGGGCAGGCCAATCAGCACGTCGCCAGGCTTGATGCCCGCGCCGGTCACCAACTTTTCGCGGTCCACCGCGCCCACGATAAACCCGGCCAGGTCGTACTCGCCATCGGCATAAAAGCCGGGCATCTGCGCCGTCTCGCCGCCAATCAGCGCGCAGCCGTTGGCCTTGCAGGCCTCGGCCAGCCCGGTCACCACGCTCTCGGTCACCTCCGGGTCCAGCCGGCCGCTGGCCAGGTAGTCCAGGAAGAACAGCGGCGTGGCGCCCTGCACGGCAATATCGTTCACGCAGTGATTCACCAGGTCCGCGCCCACTGTGTGGTGCATCCCCAGCTCGAAGGCCACCTTCAGCTTGGTGCCCACCCCATCCGCCGAACTCACCAGGATGGGATTCTTAAAGCGCTGCAAGTCCAGCCGGAAGAGCGCGCCAAAGCCGCCGATGCCCCCCAGGACGTTCCGGTTGAAGGTCTTCTGCGCCAGGTACTTGATGCGCTCTTTGGCGCGGTCGCCACTGCTGAGGTCGACGCCGGCGTCGGCGTAGGTCACGGATTTGGATTTGGGTTCTTCAGGCACGATGCGGGCTTTCTACGGATGGAGTTCAAGCCGGCGTAGCTCACCGGAAACCACGATTCTAGCAGGATTTGAGCGATGCGGCAGTGCATTAAAGAAACCGCCCCCGCTCCTCGGCCGTGGGGACCGGACAGCTCTCCAGCCGCCCCCAGAGGCGGTACCGCCAGTGGGCAATAAGCCGGTAGCCCAGGTCCCGCACTGCACGGGGAACCCAGCCCAGCACGGTAGCTACGGCCGGCCAGGGGCGCGGCAATTCGCGAAGGACGGTCAGCACCCCATCCGAGCGGATCAGCAAGCGTTCCGCCGGGCTGCCGAGGTCGCGGACAACGAGGAATGTGCTGGGACCCAATGCCGGCTCCAGTGCGCCGATTCCATGCCACGCCAGCACCCCAGCGATCTTCGGCGACTCGTAAGGCGCAAAGCGCAGCCGGTCCCGCCGGTCGCGGGTAAGAAACCACCGCACCGAACGGTTGCAAAAGACGCAATGGCCATCAAAGATGACCAGCAGGCGGTCGCCGATCCCGTCCAATCCGTTCACACTCATCGGGATGCCAACATAAAGGAGAGGGATTCAATTCGGTCAATGCGCAGCGATCCATCTTCTATACTGAACCCACCATGAGTCCCCAATTCCCAGCCCCCGTCCGCACCCGGTCTCAAGCCCTGCAGCAGCGCGCAGAGCGCTTTTTCCCCGGCGGCGTGAACTCGCCGGTGCGGGCGTTTCGCGCAGTGGGCGGGGCGCCGCCGTTTGTCGAGCGCGCCGAGGGCGCCTGGCTCACCGATGCCGACCGCAATCGCTACATCGACTACTTCGGCTCCTGGGGATCGATGATTCTGGGCCACGCTTTTCCGCGGGTGGTCGAGGCTATTGAGCGCGCCGCCCGCAACTCTCCCAGTTTCGGCGCTTCCACCGCCGCCGAGGCCGATCTGGCCGAGCGCATCACTGCCTGCTATCCCGCCATTGAAAAACTCCGCTTCGTCAGTTCCGGCACCGAGGCCACCATGTCGGCCATCCGTCTGGCCCGTGCCGCCACCGGACGCAAAATCATCGTCAAGTTCGAGGGCTGCTACCACGGCCACTCCGACGGCCTGCTGGTCAAAGCCGGCTCGGGCGTGGCTACCTTCGGGATACCTGGGTCGGCCGGCGTGCCGGAGGAGATTGCCCGGCTCACCCTCGCCCTTCCCTTCAACGACCTGTCCGCGGTGGAAGCAGCCTTCGCCGCCCACCCAGGGGAAATTGCCGCTGTAATTCTGGAACCGATCGTCGGCAACGCCGGCTGCATTCCGCCTGCGCCCGGCTACCTGGCCGGCCTGCGCGCGCTCACTGCCCGCGAAGGGGCTCTGCTCATCGCCGATGAAGTGATGACCGGCTTCCGCGTAGCCCTGGGTGGAGCACTGGAACTCTACGGCATCGACGCCGGCCCCGCCGCTCCGGATCTGGTCACGCTGGGCAAGATCGTCGGCGGCGGCCTGCCCGTGGGCGTATTCGGCGGCAAACGCGCGCTCATGGACCTGCTGGCCCCGCTTGGTCCGGTTTACCAGGCCGGGACGCTCAGCGGCAATCCGCTCGCCATGGCCGCCGGCATCGCCACCCTCACCTATCTTCAGGACCACGCCGCCCAGGTTTATCCCTACCTCGAAGCCACCGCAAAGGCGGTCGCCGAGGGCGTGGCTGCGGAAGCCGCCCAGGCCGGCGTTTCGCTCACTCTCAACCGCGTGGGCGCCATGTGGACCTGGTTCTTCACTCCCGGCCCAGTCACTGATTACGCCCAGGCCGCCCGGAGCGATAAAACCGCTTTTGGGCGCTTCCACCGCGCTATGCTTTTGGCGGGCGTGTGGCTGCCTCCCTCTCAATTTGAAGCGGCCTTTCTGGGTACGGCGCACGGCGATGAAGAGACAGCCGCAACCATCGCCGCCGCGCGTGAAGCCTTCCGGGTCGTTGCCGCCGGATAGGTCAGGGCTGCAGTCTACCCCAGGCGTCCAAAGTCACAAAACGGTGGGTAGCCTTGTAACGCACGGCAAGTTGGCCGGCAGCAGCAACGGAGGGCTCGCGGTAGGCTACCCTATTCAGATGATTGCCGTCGTGGAGCACGATGTTGGCTGCCTGCCCCCGCCGCACGAGCCGGTCGATCGAGCGCATCAGGCGCATGGCAATCAAGTTCTCTGAAGGTTCGCGCCAGTCGGATGTCATTGCATTCCAAAGCACCGGAACCATCCCCAGCGATTTTGCCGTGCGGAAAACGACAGGCCGGCGCGCGCCAAAAGGGGGGCGAAAGTATTTGATGGGCACACCCGCAATCTGCTCCAGGGTTTCACTGGTCCGGGCCAGCTCCTTCTCGATCGTCTTGGCTGCGGCCAGAGCCAGGTTGGGGTGGCTCCAGGAGTGGTTCCCGATCAGGTGTCCGGCTGCGACGATCCTCCGCACCAGCACCGGCTCGGTCAGGGCGTAGCCGCCCAGCAGAAAGAAGGTCGCCCGCAGATCGTGGCTGGCCAGAACCTCCAGCAGGCGAGGCGTCCACGCCGGGTTGGGACCATCGTCAAAGGTGAGCGCCAGTTCGCCGGGGCGCTGTGGCGCAATGAGAGCCTCGCCGAAGAGACGCGACCCGGGCCACTTCGCGGCATAGGCACAGCCGCCCGCCGCCAAACCAGCCGCACTCAGCCCGGCAGCAATCCCTGTGGCCAATGGTGAAAACATCGTGCCTTCCAGTGTGCAGTGTGAGGCGAATGAACCGCAAGCAAAAGCCAAATCCGCTAGTGGATAATCTTGATTTGGAGCATCGGTTCTCCGAACGCGGCACTTCCAATTTAGATTGGCCAGGAATGCCTGCCGACCTCTGCGGCTACTCAGCGGTTGTCGGATCAATCACCGTGCGAATTTGCGAGATCCTGTTGGCGGGAAAACCACCCATCTGGGCATGCTTCCGGACCGCGGCTTCATCAGGGGCTATGTATACGCAGTAGATTTTGTCGTCTGTGACGAAGCTCTGCAACCACTGAATCTGAGGACCCATTTCTCGCAGAACGCCACACGAAGTCTGCGATATCGCCAGCAATTGCTCCGGCGACAGCTTGCCGGCTTCCGGGATTTCCCTCTCGATGATGAACTTCGGCATGGAATCGACCTCGTTTCCCGTCTGGATTCCGGGTGCTCGGTAATGTGAATTCTATCGCATTTTGGGGGCATTTTAGCGCGGGTAGACGAAGTCCGCGTCTTGCCACGACCAGGCCACCGCCGGGGACTCGTGCTGAAGCAATGCAACTGCCCTGTCGAACGCAGGCAGCGCAGAAGGTGGCCCTGGCTCGGACAACGGCCGGAGCGTGGGAGCCACCCTTGCATCCCCTCCCGCTCCAGGGCGTATACTCGCTCTGTTCGGGTCGCATCCTGAGTTGACGGAGCGGCACTGGAGACTTGCATGACCCTTTCTCGCTTCCCCGGTAGCCCAAGTTCCACGCCCCTCGGCATTCCCATCACAAAAGTCACGATGCCCGCGCTTGCAGAGATGAAGCGCGAGGGCAAGCCCATCTCCGCGCTCACCGCCTACGACTACTCCTCGTCGCGGCTGGCCGACGAAGCCGGAATCGACCTCATCCTGGTCGGCGACTCGCTGGCCATGGTGGTTCTGGGCCACGAAAACACCCTTGCCGTCACGGTGGACGAGATGCTGCACCACACCCGGGCCGTGCGCCGGGCCGTGCGCCGCGCTCTTCTGGTAGCCGACATGCCCTTTGGCAGCTATCACGGCACGGTGGCCGAAGGCCTCGCCAACGCCATCCGCTTCGTCAAGGAGGCCGGCGCCGAGGCAGTCAAGATCGAAGGGCCGCGGCCCGACCTGGTGCGCGCCCTCACCGAAGCGGAGATTCCCGTCGTCGGCCACCTGGGCCTTACCCCGCAGAGCCTCCACCGCATGGGAGGCTACCGCGTCCAGGCCCGCACTGCCGAGACTGTGCTGCAACTCAAGGCTGACGCACACGCCGTGGCCGATGCCGGAGCCGGCGCCCTGGTGCTCGAAGGCATTCCCCGCGAAGTAGCCGCAGTCCTTACCGCCGAACTCACCATCTCCACCATCGGCATCGGCGCCGGCCCCGATTGCGACGGGCAGATCCTGGTATTTCACGACCTGCTGAACCTGACCTTCGCGCCGGCAGCCAAGTTTGTCCGCCGCTACGGCGATGCCGGAGCGCTCATCCGCTCCGCCATCGAGCACTATCGCGAGGACGTCGAGCGCCGCGCCTTCCCCTCGGACGAAGAGAGCTATCACCTGCCCGAGGAGGAGCGCAGGGCCCTCGATGCTCTTCAGAAACCGGGAGCTCTCAGGAAGGCCTGATGGAGATTCTCCACACTGTCGCCGAACTCCGCCAGTGGTCCCGTCAGGAGCGCAACGACGGCGGCTATACGATTGGCGTTGTGCCCACCATGGGTGCTCTCCACGCCGGCCACGCCTCGCTGATCCGTGCCGCCAGAGCCTCCGTCGGATTTGTCGCCGTCAGCATTTTCGTCAACCCCACCCAGTTCGGGCCCAATGAAGACTATGCGCGCTATCCCCGCACCTTCGAAGCCGACTGCGCCCTCGCGGAAGCCGAAGGCGCGGACGTAGTCTTCGCCCCATCGGTCGGAGAGCTCTATCCGGCAGGCGCAGCCACATTTGTTGAAGTCGAAGGCCCCAGCAGCCGCCTGGACGGCGCATCGCGCCCCGGCCACTTTCGCGGCGTGGCCACCGTAGTCGCCAAGTTGCTCATCGCCACCGAGGCCGACCGCGCCTTCTTCGGCCAGAAAGACGCCGCCCAAGTAGCGGTGCTGCGCCGCATGGTTGCAGACCTGCGCCTCCCCGCCGAAATCGTGGTCTGTCCCATCGTCCGCGAGCCCGACGGCCTGGCTCTCAGCTCCCGCAATGCCTACCTCAGCCCCTCAGAACGCATTCAGGCCCTTACTCTCAGCCGCGCCATCCGCCAGGCTGAAGTCCTGGTAGCCGCCGGTGAGCGCCGCTCCAGCGCCCTCGTCGAAGCTGCCCGCCAGATCTTCGCCGCCGAGTCCACCGTGCGCAAGGATTACATCGAACTGGTGGACTGGGCGACGCTGCTGCCGGTGGAGACCGCCGCGCCTGGCACGCTGTTTGCCGTAGCCGCCTGGGTGGGGGCTACGCGTTTGATCGATAACGCCGTGATCACTTGAAACTGGCCCGCACACTGCCTTGAACGGAACCCAACAGTTTCGCAAGTTCACAGTTTCTGTGCACTGTGAAACTGTGCGGAGTAAACCATTTATTTTGTTTGTTTTAGGAGTGGCTCCACAGTTTCACTAGTTAACAGTTTGCGTGTTCCCGTGTGGGAGGTGTATTTAAGTAGTTGATTTTACGTTGGTTAGGAGAAGCTCCACAGTTTCACCGGCAGAAAACGCGAAAGAATAAACCCGGATGGGCGCGTTGGAGGAGGGGGGAATGGTTACGGCGTTGCCTCGCATGGCTTCTCCGGTCGATGAGGGGTTTCGCACCCTTGTCTTCTATCTACCAGTGTGCGCCAACGGGGGGAGATTTTCCGCAAACCGGCTGCGCCTGTCCCTGGTCTGAAAATCCGGACCTGGGCCACCCAGCGTAGTAGATGAGTGACTCGGCTGAAATCGTCAGTCGAGAATTACTTCCGTTTGGCCCGTCATCCAGGAGAAATAGACCGGGAAGCGCAGGGTCTGCCATTTCGATGCGCCGGACGTCTCGCCCAGGCTGCGTGGGGGTAAATTCTGGAAGACCTGGCGATCTGCGCGGGGCTGACAAGCAGGATTCCTCAAGCTGGACCCGGCCCACCGCGAAAGCTTGTACCACTTTGACCAGCTTCAACACACCCTCTCCCTACAGAATCGTAGGCGACCATGCTACCGGAAGCACACACGGTATCCAGGTGCTGAGGCGGCGTTCAGTGGCGGCTATTCGGAACCAGACGGCGCGGTCGGCCGAAAGATGGAGAAATACCGAATGATCAGACTCTTGATTCACTGGGTGTTGACTGCGCTTGTTTTGCTGATTCTTGCCCAATTTGTGCCGGGTTTCCAAGTGCAGGGCTGGCAGCCGGCGCTGGTGGCGGCGCTGGTAATCGGCCTGCTGAATTGGACACTGGGCCTGTTCCTGAAGATTGTCACCTTTTTCATCAGCATCCTCACGCTAGGCCTGTTCCTGCTGGTGATCAACGCGTTGATGATCCTGTTGGCGTCGCACTTCGTGACGGGTTTCCATGTGACCGGATGGATTCCGGCATTGTGGGGCGCGGTGGCGCTGGCCTTGCTGGGCATGGGCATCCATGCGGTCACGAGGAGGATGTAAGAATCCGCTCCCGATGACTACTTCCGAGCGTAAGAGTAGCGCTACTTCGCCAGCGGTGCATGGGGCTGAACGGCAGCTTTGCTCGTAGCGGTCGAGGGCGCGCGACGATGCGGTTGCTGCGCAGGCAATGCGGGGGCCTTCGCTTGCGGTGGCTGAACCGTCACGGGCTGCGAAAGCACCGGTCCGTTGAGCGTATTCGGCGTGCGCATGGCTCCGGCGTTCGAGAATCCGCCAGGCGCCGACCCGCGCGGCATGACGATGACTCATGCCGATTGAGGCTTCTGGGCGCGCGAGTAAATTCTCCATCCGCCACCAGCGACCACAAACACGGAGGCAGCGCGCGCATCCAGCCGCTGGTACAAGATTTGCCGGGCAGAACACTTGGACGCGATGTTTGACTCCACAAGGGTTGCCTGATAAGCTTCCGGCCAACTTCATAACCTTGGAAAAGGGAGTGCTCGAATGCATAACAATACTCTCAGTGGTATTGCCGGGGATCGCCGCGGCAGGGGCGCATTCCGCTCATCCGCAACCCTCCTGCTCAGTTGTTGTGCGCTGGCGCTTGCGGCCAGCCCATCGAGTGCGGCTGCGCAGGCCCCTCAGAACTCAAAGCCGGCTTCCGCGCCCACCGCGCCGTCAGGGGGCAAAGCGTTGATCTGCCTTTACCGGCCCTCGAAAGCTGTCGGCTCCGCCGCGCATGACAGTCTCTTTGTCAACGGCGTCTTTCTGGCGACCCTGCTCAACGGCGAATATGCATGCACAGAGGTGGCGCCTGGCACCGTGGTCGTCTCCGGAACGCCGAAGATGTACTACGGACCCAGTGTCATCATGTCCAGCGCCGCGGCAGTGACCGACGCGCAAAAGAAGGAGAACGAGAGGATCCGGCTCGAGGCGGAGGCGGGCAAGACCTATTACATGAGGTGGGCTTCGGGAATGTTCGCATCGGGCATCAAAGTGACGATTATCGATGCAGAGACCGGAGCCAGGGAGATAAGCAAGCTTCATCTTTCCAAGCCCCCCGACGCGAAGGATGGCGAGAAGGAACAGGGGAAATGACATCGCCCAGGCGGCCCGACTGGAATCGCAGGGAGACGGCTTTGAGCGTTGAAGCAGGCGGGCTTCAAGCCGAACGTCAGGAGCTGCAACTGGATGCTTGTGATCCTTTTCGAAGCGGACCTCGTTGTACTCCTGTATACAGCGGCCGGCTTGGCGGAGAAACCAGGCCGGCGTGCGGCCCACCGGGCGGCGCAGACACGCACGGATAAAGCGGCTGCCGTAAAGAATGGTGTCGGGGATGGTCTCGACAACGGCAGGGTTTTTGTTGGTTGGTTGGTTCAATATATTGTCGATTTTACCGGGCGCTGGCTGCCTTTTGGGGATCTGCCCGTCCCGGAAGAGGGTCAGGCTGTTTTACGTATTCGCCGGCCGCCGGCATGGAGCGCCATTCGTAATCCTCTTTTCTCGAGGGCTACGAATCTGGCATGGCTACAAACCGCACAGCAGGTAGCCATAGGAGTTCGCGGCGTGCCGCTCTTCCGTCAGCGAAGTTGCGCCAACCTTGCCTCGCGAATTACCTTGCCGTAACGACGAAGGCGAGTCCAATGACAGCGATCAGGACCACAACAAGACTCGCCGCCACCGCGACAGGATTCAGATTGTTGCGAAAATTCGCTTCCTTTCTGATCATGGAAACCTCCGGATGAATGAACACCTATCTCTTTGGACACCGCACAGGAGAAATACGGGCATGGAAAATGCGGGGTTTGAGGAGGATTCTCCCGTACAAGACCGGTTTCCCACCGAGCGGGAAGCCAGCTATCTGGTTTCGACGTGGATGATTCGGATTTCGGGGTAGGCGCCGTCCCAGTCGGGGGTGACGGCGTCGAAGATGAGGCGGAAGTCGCGCTGGTCGCCGGGTTTGAGCGGCGCGGCGGAGACCGGCTCCACATCAATATAGGGCTGCCTCATGCGGATGAGCTTGAGCGGCTGGGTCTCGTTCTGCGCCACTTCGTGGGCAAAGGTGCGGAAGAGGACCTGCACGGTGATGGCGGTGGCGGTGCGGGCGCCGGTGTTGGCGATGTGGCCGTCGAGGTAGGTGACCTTGCCGCCGGCCAGGTTGGCCGACTCGCTCATGGCCAGACCGCTGATGGGCAGGCTGGCGGCGTAGGCGTCGGCGGCCGCGGAGATGGGCGTGACCGTGGCCGCATGCTTGCCGCGCTCGAGAACCAGCACGGCGACGGCGGCGACGACCAGGACGACGGCGGCGGCCAGGCCCAAGGGCAGCCAGTTGCGCTCCCGCGTGCCGGGGGAAGGAACAAGTTGGGGACCAGAGCTCACGAGCGGATTTTACACCCGTTTGGGAAGGATTTGTGCGGCATCCCCCGTTCTTGTAATGTAGACACGCTTTTTCGCCATTGGCCGATAGGGTTTGGAGCGCAAGAATTCTATCCGGGGCTCCATCTTCTGTTGGACCTCCCCGGCGGAAATGAGCCGTCTAAAGATGCAAGCGCAAGGAACGGGGCGCAATGCCGTTGCGTATCCTTCCCACGAGGCAAAGAAAGGCAGATCTGCGATGCAATCCTCTCCCCAATCCGCATACCGTTCTCTGCCGGCACGCAGCGGAGGCCCAGGGCAATCCCGGAAAGCAGAATACAGGGCCTATCAGGCCTTGACCGTGGCGGCTATGCTGGTGCTGCTGGGCAGCCTTTGGGTGTTCTGAAGTCCGGGTGCGCCCGACAGGCCGGGGTTCGACAGACCTAAGAACCAGACCCAGCGCGTCCGGCACGGCGCATGGCCCCCATGTGGCCCACGGCGGCAACAAAGCTCGCCAATCTGAATAGCCGAAACTGAATCGCGGAGTCCCTTCCGGCGGGGTGGAGTGTATCGAAACGATACAGCCCCATGAGAGCTGAAGCTAACCGAAGCGGGCTCGCTTGACGGTCTGGCGGAAGTCTTCGCCGGTCATTTCGACGCGGACGCACATCTCGGCGAGGCGGGAGCGCATGCGGTCGCCGATGCGGTCGCCGAGGGTGGGTTCGCGGGCGGCGCGTTCGGGGTCAGTGAGGCCGCCGCCAGCTGCGGGCAGGTCGGGGTAGTTGGTGGTGATGATGGTGGTCTGCTTGTCGTTGTAGCGGGTATTGAGGATGAGGGCGACGGTGTCCCAGACCCACTCGTTGGGCTTCTGCGCGCCCAAATCGTCGAGCACCAGCACCTCGGCGGCAAAGACCGGCTGGAGCAGTTCGAGCTCGGTGGTGTGCACCTGGGGGTTATAGCTGTTCTGGATGTTCTTGAGCAGCTCGCGGTAGTCGCAGAAGAGGCCCTTGACGCCGCGTTCCTGGACCAGGCGGCGAAGGACGCCCACGGCGAGGTGGGTTTTGCCGACGCCGATGGAGCCGGTGAAGAGCAGGCCCTTGCCCGCGGTATCGACGGGGTAGGCCTCGACGAATTTGCGGGCGGTCAGGTGCGCGCGGCCCAGCGAGGAGTCGGCGCCGCGAAAGGCGGTCTCATAGCCGTCCAGGGTGTAATGGCGGTAGCGCTCGGGAATGTGCGCGGCGGCCAGGCGGCGCTCCTCGCGCACCATCTCCTGGCACTCGCAGGCGCGGGAAACCCATTGTCCGGAGCCGTTGACCACCCGCACCAGCCCAACGCCATCGCAGATTTGGCAGACGCTCATCTGGATTCAAGCGTAGCGCATGGGGCGGGGGGACGCGGCGGTGCAGGTCCGGGGCCTTATTGTGGAAAAGGCATTCGCCAACGTCGAACGCGACCTCTTTGCCCGGTTTTGTATAATTCCGGTCAATCGTATGTCGGAATTCACTGAACTTCAGGCGGGCTCAGCGGTGCGCGGCCTGCGCCTCGGAATCTTTGCTGGATTTGTTGCGTGCCTGTCCTACCCGCTGGCCGCCTTTGTTCCTCTACCCATGCGGGCCACGGCTGCAATTGCAGCCTGTTTCGGCCCTGCGCTGGCCCTTGCGTGCTTTGGCCTGAAGGGGTTGCTGGATGTGGAGAAACGAACGATTTCAAGCGCCCTGGGATTGCTGCTGAATGCGTTGGCCGGCGCGCTGTTTTCCGCCATGGCCCTGGTGCAAATCGCGGTCGGCTCCCTGGTGAAGGATGGGAAGGTCTTGCTGACGATGAACGGTATCTGGCTCGGCCTCGATAAAGCATTCGATGCTTACATCGGTTTGGGAACAATCTTCATGGCGATCGCCATGTGGCGGCATCCCAGGTTCGGGCGAGCGATTGCAATCTCCGGGATAACCATCGCGGCAGGGCTGCTGGCGCTTAACTTCTATACCTTTCCGGCGCTCCCGGCGAACGCAGGGCTATTCGACCCAGGGCCGGTGATCGGCCTCTGGTATCTTGTGGTCACAATTCAGATGGTCCGCTCGCTGGCCTGGGCGAAGCGCCGTTCGTCTGCCGTTGACACGGAACCGCCCAGTTGACCTACCGCCGGCTTGCCGATGGGAGCGATGCCGGGCAAGCCGGCGGCACCGGGCTCATTTACGGTCGCGATCACGCTCAAAGAAATGGAGAGCCTTCTCATGAATCGAATCGTTCTACGCACCGCCTTTTTCATTACCGCGGCTCTGGCCGGGCTGCTCGTTCCGGCCTGGCTCACAGCCCAGGAACCACTGAACTTGCCGGAAACCAAGGCGCCACCCCCCACACAGACCGCGCCGCCCGCCAATGCCGCGCCGGAACTGACGCCGTCAGGGCATCCGCAGGATGCTTACTGGACGGCGCACGACAGGCAGTTGCTGACCGATTTCGGATGGCTGTCAAGGTTCAAGGAGGCAAACGTGAAGCTGGGACCGCCGGCTCCGGGCGAAAACCGCGTGGTCTTCATGGGCGACTCGATCACCGAGGGTTGGAAGATCGAGGGGCCGGATGGATCATTCCCCGGCAAGCCGTACATCAATCGCGGCATCAGCGGACAGACCACGCCGCAGATGGTGCTGCGCTTCCGCCAGGATGTGATCGCGCTGAAACCGAAGGTGGTGGTGATTCTGGCGGGCACGAACGACATCGCCGGGAACACCGGGCCGATGACCCTGGAGCAGACGGAGGACAACCTGGCCTCGATGGCGGATCTGGCGACGGCCAACCACATTCGCGTAGTGCTGTGCTCGGCGCTGCCCGCATACGACTTTCCCTGGAGCCCAGGGATGAAGCCGGCGGGCAAGGTTGTGGCGCTGAACGCGTGGATCAAGGCCTACGCGGCGGAAAACGGTTACGCTTATGTGGACTACCACACGGCGATGAAGGATGAACGCGACGGGCTGCCGGCTGCCTTGAGCAAGGATGGGGTGCATCCACTGCCGGCCGGGTACGCGGTGATGGCGCCGCTGGTGGAGGCGGGGATCGAGAAGGCGCTGAAACCAGGGAACAGGGAATAGGGAACAGTTGCCGGCGGGACTTATCCAGCGTTGGTTGCCAGCGACCGATGAGCGGAAAAGGGGAGGCTTTTCCTATTCCCTGTTCCCTGGTGCCTATTCCCTGTCCAGTCGCGATTGCTAAACCGTTCAAATGCCCCTACAATGGAGGGGAAGGATTGCAGGAAAGGTTTGTCTTTAGAGATGCCCAAGGAAAAGATTCATCCCCATTACGCCGCGGTGCGGGTTATGTGCGCCTGCGGAAACAACTTTGAGACCCGTTCGACCCACAAGGGCGACATTCACGTGGAAATCTGCTCGGCTTGCCATCCATTCTTTACCGGCAAGCAGCGGCTGGTGGACACAGCGGGGCGCGTGGAGCGGTTCCGGCGCAAGTATGCCAAGGCCAGCGAGGTGGCGGCAGCCAAGTAGCCGGCACCGAGCGAATCGGACAAGGACGATTGGGCCTCCGCCGCGGCGGGGGCCTTTTTGATCGTGCGATGATGGGTGTGCATGGTCGACGTGCGTTTCACCGTTTATTATCGCCGGGCGACACAGCTTGCAGACGCTATGAAGCTCTGTCAGGTCGAACCGTCAGCGTATGCTTCTGCCGCGGCATTGCTGGCCGTGCATAGCGCCATCTCCTACAGCGACGCCGTATTGATAGGACTTGGCGGCGCGCGACCACGCGGCGAGCATCGAGAGGCCATCACTGCTCTGAAACGGGCGTGCACTGGAGCGAGAGTCGACCATCAGGGGATCGTGCATTTTCAGAAGCTGTTGAGCGCGAAGAACGACATTGCCTACGACGAAAAGCCGGTCGATAACGAAAGAGTCACAGCGCTCTGCATCGCCGCTGAACGATTTCGGGTCTGGGCGGAACGGATTCTAGAAAAACGGCAAGGAAGGGTATCGTCATGACCGTAAAGGAAGAGACCCGAGAGTTGACGTTACGCCAGAGGGAAGGGCGGGCAATCAATGCGGTCGCGGAACTGCTGCGGCGGAAACTGTCCGTACCCAATATTTATTTGGAGCCACGATCTTCCCTTATCTCGGCGGACGTACTGGCAGTGGATCGCGGCGGGGCGGGCGACTTGCACGCCGTCGAGATCAAACTTGAACGCGATCTCAATCCCTCCGAGGGCCAACGACGGAAACCATCCAACCCAAAGGAGCTCAACGAGCTGAAGGAAACGTGGAATTCAAAGCTCAGCGAAAAGCTACACAGGATTCATCGCCAGTTGATGTCGATGCCGGCTCACTATCGATACCTTGCAATTCCGGCGGAAGGCTACGACCGGGTTTTTGGAGAACTTGGGCATCTCGGCTTGTTTCCCGAGAATGGGATCGGGCGCTTGGGCTTGATCAAAATCAGGGAAAATGGCGAAGAATCTCCATCTGCCGAAATGGCTGTCGTCCCTGAACGTTTTCGAGTAGACCCGGCAAAGCTCAAGACAATCGAAATCAGGCTATTGGCGACGAGTCGTCCGGATATCGAAGTACGAATTTAGGAATGCGCACGTATTGGAACAACCCGCTCGAAAATGCGGCACAAGATGGGATTCGCCAAGTTATGCTGTATCTCCTCGCTAACTAAGTTGATTTCCACAAAGAGGAGCTAGCGGCCAGAGGCTGGAAGCTCCGAGGCATATATGGCTGGCAAGGGCTTTACCGTGAAGAAGGAATGGGACAACCCCATTGACCACCCCATGCCCGCGGAGGCGCGGGTGCCGGCGGAGGTGCGCCTGGGGTCGGTGGTCGTGGCTCCGGCCACCGTTCTGGCTCCCATGGCCGGGGTCACGGACACGGTCTTTCGGCGGTTTATTCGGCATGCCAGCTTGTTCACGGCCGCTTCGACGACACCGGACAAGGAATTGATTTCAGTCAATATCCCGGAAGAACACCCCTCGGGGGCTAAAGCCCGCGTTGATTTTGCTGCATTTGCGGCACCACGCCCCGACCCTGAAGGGTTCCCCGGCACCCGGTCGTGCCCTGATACAGACCGTCATTCTTCCTCGGGCTGTTCAGACGCAAGCCAGGCCGGGATGGGGGTCGAGGCGTCGGCGACGAATGCGCAGTCGGGCTGCGGGTTGCTAATGACGGAGTTCACGTCAGCGGACGGGCTGGCGCGGATGCGGGAGAGTAAGCGGCGGCGGTACCTGACCTTCTATGACGACGAGCACCCGATCGGGGCGCAACTGTTCGGGTCGAATGCGGATACGCTGGCCGAGGCGGCGCGGATTGTGGAGGAGACCGGGTTCGACATTGTGGACCTGAACCTGGGCTGCCCGGCCAAGCGGGTGGTGGGGTGCAACGGCGGCTCGGGGCTACTGCGCGACCTGCCCAAAATCGGCGAGATCTTTCGTTCGGTAAGGAAGGCGGTGACGATTCCCTTTACCGTGAAGTTCCGCATGGGCTGGAACGAGAAGCAGATTGTGGGCGTGGAGCTGGCGCGGATGGCCCAGGGCGAGGGGCTGAACGCCGTGGCGCTGCACGCGCGGACCCGGGAGCAGGGCTACAGCGGCCAGGCGCAATGGGAGTGGATTGCCCAGGTGAAGCAGGCGGTGGGGATTCCGGTGATCGGGAACGGCGACATTCGCACCCCGGAGGACGCGGCGGCCATGGTGGCGCTGACGGGCTGCGACGGGGTGATGATCGGCCGCGCGGCGCCGGCCAACCCGTGGATCTTCAGGCAGATCGCGCAGTATACGGCCACCGGCAGCTACGAGCGGCCGACGGTCGAGGACCGGTACCGGATGATTCGGGCTTATTTTCAGATGCTGCTGGATGAGGCCGAGGCGACGAAGGATTTGCCCCGCGACGGCCGGATGGGTGAAACCGCCGGCAAGATGAAGCAGTTTGCCACCTGGTTCACGCACGGCGTGCCGGGCGGCGCGAAGCTGCGGGCGGCCATCTACCAGGCGCGCACCGGGGCCGATGTGCTTTCCCAGGTGGAGCTGTTCTTTGCGGCTCGGCGCGCGGCTGGCGGAGATTCCGGGCCGGATTCCGATCTGGAGCTTGAGGCCGGTGAGCCGGGAGCGTTTCCGGATGCGGCGCTGGCCTGCGACTGAAGACCTTCCATCCGAGCCGGGGAAGGTTGCGAATGTGTGGCCGTCGAATGGGCCAGATGCGAATCGTTCTGACGCAAAGACAGGAACTTCAGGGAAGCCCCGCTGCACCCCTATTGTGGAACTTTTTCTGGTCAGTACCACATCTTAGAGCCGGCGGAACGAGCATTTGGCAGCATTGCGGCCGCTACCCGAAGTGACTGTTTCTTAAAGAACGATCACTGCTGGTCCATCCTCGGTCTCATGCTTCACCGCCTCGAGAGCCTTGTTCGCGTCCTCCAGTGAGAACGTGGTGACGCGAGGCCGGAAACTTAGATCGTGAGCCAAGGCGAGGAAATCGCGCGCATCCTGCCTGGTCATGTTGGCCACACTGCGTATTTGGCGCTCGCCCCAGAGCAACTTGTCGTAGTCGAAGGCGGGCATCTGATCCAGGTGAATGGCGTTTATGGCGACCACTCCCCCTTTGCGGAGAGCGGACAAAGCGCTGACGACGACCTTTCCGCTGGGAGCGAAGGTGATGGCGCGATCAAGCTCGGTGGGGGGCTTTGCGTCTTCGTCGCCGACCCATGTGGCGCCGAGCAACTGAGCTGCCTTGCGGTGAGACTCGCCGCGGGTGACTACATAGACCTCGCAATCCCAGGACTGGAGGATGCGAATTGCCAGCGTAGCCGAACTCCCAAAACCGAACAGACCGACGCGTTCCCCGCGCTGGACTCCTGCAACCCGAAGGCTGCGGAAACCGATGATGCCTGCGCATAGCAGCGGGGCGACGTGGGAATCGTCGAGGCCCTCCGGCAATGGGATCGTGAAATCAGCTTGAACCGCCGCGTACTCAGCGTAGCCACCGTTCACCGAGTAGCCGGTAAATACGGGATGATCGCAGAGGTTCTCCATGCCGTGGCGGCAGAACCAGCAAACGCCATCTACACGGCCCATCCAGGAGACGCCGACGCGCGTTCCGAACGGCAGATCCGGGGTTGCGCCTTCCACCACCTCGCCGACGATCTGATGACCGGGGACGATGCGCGGCCGGATTGGTGGGAGATCGCCTTCAACGATGTGGAGATCGGTGCGGCAGACGCCACAGGTGATGACCTTGAGCAGCACCTCTCCGGAGAGTGGCTGAGGCCGTGGGAGATCTTCAATCGAAACCCAACTTCCGGGAGTACTTGACTTGGAATCGAATACGGCTGCTCTCATCGCAAATCCTCCGGGCACAAGCTTACTCTTGGGAGCGGACGTAGTCATCGGCGGTCCTTCGCCCTTAGCCAGAGGCTGGCAGAGTGCGATAGCGCCAATCGGCCGATGCCGCGGCGTTTGCCGGTACGAATCCGCGGTCCGCGCGATCAGTTTAGGGATCGCGCACGACTAGAGCCTGTTATTAACTTTGTGCCAGTAACCCCAATGGAATCAGCGCGGCTTTCGCCAAGTGACTGAGATTCATGAGGGAAACCGTAAATCCATTCCGTGCCACAGCTCGCGAGCAGTGCGTTTTGCGCGGGTTTTGAGCATTCGGGCGCCACGTGCCGCTTCTCGAAGTTAATAACAGGCTCTAGAGCCTGTTATTAACTTCATGGGATGAGCCTGAAGAGTTGGGCGATCATGAGGCAAGCGAAGGCAAGGAAGTGGAAGGCTCCGAGGGTAGTGGCGAGTCTTTCGTAGTCGCGAGCCAGGCGGCG
>Ga0224554_1000113_pt1 | contig 73023 bp, 66 predicted proteins | sample 714S22024metaG_FD_180666 | JGI IMG/M metagenome (GOLD analysis project Ga0224554, IMG submission 180666) | Peat soil microbial communities from Stordalen Mire, Sweden - 717 S2 20-24 | ecosystem: Environmental > Terrestrial > Soil > Wetlands > Peat | place: Sweden: Norrbotten County, Stordalen... | reverse complement strand
TCATCATGATTGGGCCGACGGGCGTGGGCAAGACGGAGATTGCGCGGCGGCTGGCCAAGCTGACCAGCTCGCCATTCCTGAAGGTGGAGGCGTCGAAGTTTACCGAGGTGGGATATGTGGGGCGCGACGTGGAGTCGATTGTGCGCGATCTGGTGGAGATCGCCATCGACATGGTGCGCGAGGAAAAGATGGAGGATGTGGAGGACAAGGCGGAGTTGAACGCCGAGGACCGTCTGCTCGACCTGCTGCTGCCTCCTCCGCCAACGCAGGTTGCGGCGACGCCGAAGAGTGCGGGGCCGACCGCGGTGATGATGACTCCGACCGGGATTCGCGCGATGCAGGTGATGCAGTTTACGGTGCCGGAAGGCGATGCGGTGAGCGCGGAGGCGGACGCGGGTACAGACAAGGTAGACAAAGTCGTCGACGAGAAGGCGCACAGCCAGGAGCAGACGAGCCACGAGCGGACGCGGGAGAAGCTGCGGCAGCAGTTCCGCGAGGGCAAGCTGGATGAGCGGATGGTGGAGATCGACGTGCGCGACCGCAATCAGCCGAGCTTTGAGTTTTTGTCCACGCAGGGGCCGGAAGATATGGACATGAATATCAAGGACATGCTTCCGGGGCTGTTCGGGCAGAGGACGAAGAAGCGGAAGATGAAGGTGGTGGAGGCGTTCGAGTACCTGGTGCAGGAGGAGGAGTCGCGGCTGATCGACATGGACCAGGTGACGCGGCTGGCGGTTGAACGCGTGGAGGACTCGGGGATTGTATTTCTGGACGAGATCGACAAGATTGCGGGACGCGAGGCTGGGCATGGGCCAGACGTGAGCCGCGAGGGCGTGCAGCGCGACATTCTGCCGATTGTGGAAGGGACAACCGTCAACACCAAGTATGGGATGGTGTCAACCGACCACATTTTATTTATTGCGGCGGGCGCGTTCCACGTCTCGAAGCCGAGCGACCTGATCCCGGAGTTGCAGGGGCGGTTCCCGATTCGCGTGGAGTTGAAGTCGCTGACGGTGGAGGATTTTGTAAGGATATTGACGGAGCCGAAGTCGTCGCTGGTGAAGCAATCGACTGCGCTGCTGGAGACCGAGGGGTTGAAGCTGGAGTTTACGCCGGAGGCTCTGGCGGAGATGGCGCAGTTCGCGTTCCGGGTGAACGAGACGACGGAGAACATCGGCGCGCGGCGGCTGCACACGATCATGGAGCGCGTGCTGGACGAGATCAGCTTCCAGGCGCCGGAGCTGTTCAAGAGCCCGCGTGCCGAGGCTTCGCAGGAGGGCGTGATCGCCGAGGTTGGCGCGTCCGCGCCGCTGACCGGCGAGGTGCAGAAGCCCGCGCCGCCGCTGCCGGTGATTGAGCGGAAGAAGGACGATGGGACGGTGGAGAAGGTGATCGTGGTCGATCCGGAGTATGTGCGGCAGCAGGTGGCTTCGATTGTGAAGGACCAGGACCTGAGCCGCTATATTTTGTAGCGCAGACGGCGCTGGAAGGCGCGGAGGGTGTGCTCGGCGCGCGCTGAGAAGCGCCGGGGAAGCTGTGCCGATGCGCCCAGCTCGGTGGCCGCGAACTCGGTAAGGATGAGCCAGTCGTGCCACTCACCGCCGGCCTGCTGTAGCGCGGCAAATCGCGCGGCGAGACGGCGGGCGGCGAGGGCAGATTCAGGGGCGGACTCGGCAAGATAACGCGCAAGCTTGGCGCGCTTGCGCGTCTCGTGCAACTCCGCAATATCTTGTGGGGCAGCATCCGGCTGGCTGGGTATGCGGCGATTCCGGTAGCAGTCTCGCGCCAGGGCGATCAGTTCTGTTTCGCTCAATGCGATCGATTCCGACGCCGCCAGTGCATTCAGCAACTCCTGAAAGACGAGGGGAAGCCTCGCGCGCTGCTTGTGGAGCAGGCGAAGCAGACGTTCTGCCGCTTCCTCCCCGTTGCGTTTGAGAACGCGGCGGAGACGGCGGGCCTCGCCACGCATTTCACCATTGGGACTCGGCGCGCCCTCTGTCTTGCTAGCTGCGACTTCGCCGCGGACCAGATCGCGCTGCACATCGATGTCACGGACCTGGCCAGCAGCCTGACGAAGCTGCTTCAGCACGCGGACCGCATTGCGGGCCTGTTGCCCGTGCGGCGGTAGTCCGGGGAGCATGGAGAGCAGTTCGATCTGTGCTTCCACGCGGCGGGTGGAGGTGCGCAGGCGATGGACCGCAATCTTTCCCGGCCGGTCCAGGCAGAGCATCACCGATGCCTCGAGAGATGCGACGGCGTCGCGAAGCTGTTGCGCCGGATGAGTCGATCGATCTGCTCGGGCCATGGGAGTTGGATGCCTGCATCCTTGATACGGAGGAAGGAAAAACGGCGGCCCATGGAAGGACCGCCGCTCACTCTTCCAGCTATTTTGCGTGCTGAGTGCGCTCCGAGAGCCTGCTTCTAGCCGAGCTCGCCGAGGCGCTTGGCGAGGAGCTTTTCGAGGTCTTCGAGGGCCTTGGAGAAGCCTTCGATGCCATCCTTCAACTTGTCGTGGGCCATGCGGTCGGCGGCGTGCATACGGTCGAAGGTGGCCTTGTCGATGGTGAGCCGCTCGATGGTCATGGTGGCGGATTTGGCGGCGTCGAGCTTCCTGGGTAGATTGGCGGAGCTGGCTTCCAGTTCGGCGAGGAGCTTGGGGGCGATGGTCAGGAGGTCGCATCCGGCAAGCTCGGTGATCTCGCCGATGTTGCGGAAGCTGGCTCCCATGATCTGGGTCTTCATGCCGAATTTCTTGTAGTAGTTGTAGATGGTGGTGACGGACTGGACGCCGGGATCGTCTGCGCCGGTGTAGTCCTTGCCCGTGTCCTTCTTGTACCAGTCGAGGATGCGACCGACGAAGGGCGAGATGAGGGTGACCTTGGCCTCGGCGCTGGCGATGGCCTGGTGCAGGCCAAAGAGGAGGGTGAGGTTGCAGTGGATTCCCTCGCGCTCGAGGACTTCTGCGGCCTTGATGCCCTCCCATGTGGAGGCGATCTTGATGAGGATGCGCTCGCGGCCAATGCCGGCCTTGTCGTACTGGGCGATGATCTCGCGGGCCTGGGCGATGGTTTTTTCGGTGTCGTAGGAGAGGCGGGCATCGACCTCGGTGGAGACGCGGCCGGGGACAATCGCGAGGATCTTGCGGCCGAAGGCGATGGCGAGAGTCTTGAAGGCGAGGGCGGCGACGGCCTGGCCGGTGGCGGCGGGGCCAGCCTCGGCGCGGGCCTGCTTCAGGACGCCGTCGACGATGGACTGATAGGCGGGCATCTGGGCGGCGGCGGCGATGAGCGAGGGATTGGTGGTGGAATCCTGCGGCTTGAACTTTTCGATGGAGTTGATGTCGCCGGTGTCGGCGACGACGGTGGTCATGGTGCGAAGCTGTTCGAGAAGAGTTGCCATGGATCTCCTTGTGCGGTGTCTGCGCTTCAATTTTATCAAGACAGCGCGGGTTGTGCTGGCTGCGGGAGTGCGTTGCAGTGCGCGCTACGTTGGAGCGGCAGGGGCTGTGTTGTTGGATGCCTATTGAGAGTGCGACGTTGAGGACGATGGAGAATCCGGAGTTAATCTCTCGTGCGTGCCTTCGACTATACTTCGCTCACGGGCGAACCCGCCCACGATTGGAGCAACCGAAGAGTGAGAATGCATCGCAATATTCTGTGGTTGTTATTGCTGTTGTTGATCTGCGCGCCTGCGTTTGGGGAGACATGGTACGTGCGCAAGGATGGCGGGACGCGCTATTCCGCAAAACAGCCCGCGGGCCAGTGCGATGGCAAGGCGGACGCCGCGTATCGCGGCCGGGGAGTGAACCAGCACTGTGCGTTCAAGGACTACCGGTATCTTTGGGACGACCAGAGCTACGGCAACGATAAGTGGGTGATCGCCGGCGGCGACACGGTGATCCTTCGTGGCGGGCCGTGGCGGGTGGGGTTCGACGCCGCGACCGGCAAGGGCGCGGGCTATACCTGGTGCTTTGGAGGACAGGGGCCATACGCCTGCTACAATCCCACCATTCCGGCGGGAACAGCGAGCCGGCACACGCGCATCCTGGGCGAGAACTACGCAAGTTGCAGCGCTGGGAACGCGGTCGATAAGACAAAGACGACGCAGATCTTCGGCGGGTTTGGAGCTGGGAATACGCTCAACCTGGCCGGAGCGCAGTATGTGGATGTGCAATGCCTGGAGGTGACCAGCCACGCGCAGTGCATATCGCATGGCGATCCGATGCTGCCAAGGGGCTGCAGCAGGGGCGGCCCGCTGGACGATTACGACTCGGACGGCGTCTCCACCGACGTGCATACACACGATCTAACGATGCAGGACCTATGGATCCATCGGCACACGGACCGGGGAGTGATCGGAGCGATCGGAGGGGTGGTTAGCTGTTTGCGCTGCGATATTGCCTATAACGGCATGGCTGGGTGGGACTTCGACGATGGAAGGCAGACGCCGAGCGTCCATGGAGTGTGGAACTTCGACTACTCCACGATCGAGTGGAGTGGATGCAACCAGATCTATCCCGGCAGCGGGGCCACTTCCTGTTATGGACAGAGCAATGGAGGCTATGGCGATGGAGTGGGAACGCCGCCGGGGATGTGCCTGACGGCGAACGTCGACCACTCCGCGTTCAACTACAACACGCAGGACGGGCTGGACCTGGGGCACATGGACACGGGCAGATGCTCGTTGTCCATCACGAACTCCACGGCACGCGGCAACAATGGGCAGCCGTTCAAGTGGGGGCCGAACGAGAACCCGGCGGTGTTCACCAACAACACCGTGATTGCGAACTGCATGAGGATGTCTCAGCCGATGGCGGGACTGCCGAGCAGCTACAACGCACATCTGGGCGACTTCTGCCGCTCGAACGATGCGCTCTCGTTCAACTTCCGGCAGGGTGGCACGGCACTGATCGCCAACAATACGATTGTCACCTATGCTCCGACCAGCTTCGACATTGGGTGCTGGGACGAGGGCGGCTGCTCCGCCAGCACACTGATCTTCAAGAACAATATAGTTCTGGGGTACGACAATCCCAGGACCTACAACCTGGGAGGAAAATCGGGCGGGCCGGGCGGCTTCTACTACCAGAAGAAGATCGGGAATGTGATTCGCACCAACAACCTGTACTACGGGATCCGGGGCGTTGGGTGCCCATTCGGATATTTACACGAGAGCTGCGGGGACCCGAAGTTTGTCTCCGAGCCGCGTTTTTACCGGGAGCAGGACCTCGACCGGTTCGACTTTCACCTGTCGGCTGCAAGTCCGGCGCGGGGTGCAGGAGCCGGTCCACAGTAAGTGCAGGATCAGCGGTTCAGTCCGGCGCAACGCAGGAGCATGGATGCGGCGGTGCGGATGTTGCCGATGTCGAATGGATAGAGTGCCAGGGCGCGCAGGGAACTGGCCAGGGCAGCCCACGGGCGGCGGCGGAGCGAGAGGGCGTCGGCGCGCTGTTTGTAGCAATGGCTGAGGGCGATGCGGCGCGCTGCCAGGCCGCAGCCGGGAGCGCCATAATGTTTTTCGATGAACTGCATCTGTGCCTGAAGCATGCGCTCGGGATCGGTGGTCATGGAGCTGGGTGAGACGCGGTAATAGGCGATGACCCTGGGGACAAACGCAACCTCGTAGCGCAGGGCGATGCGCAGGCAGAGGTCGCGGTCCTCGGTGGCTCGCATGGTCTCGTCGAAGAGGCCGACCTCGTCGATGCACTTGCTGCGAAACGTAATCGTGGGACTGGGCAGATCGACCCTTCGCATGTAAATCCGCGGTGCGATGCGTCCTTCGGCGTGTCTGCGATTTCCCACGAACGATTCGCCGGGGCGTCCCTCCGGGTCGATGCTGGTGATGCCGCCATAAGCGAGACCAGCCTGCGGCCGCTCGCGCAGAACCTTCAGCGACTCCTCGAGGCGGCAGGGCAGCCATACGTCGTCGGCATCGAGCAGAGCGAGGAACTCGGCGGATGAGGCGCGAATGGCGGCGTTTCTTGCCGCGGGCAAGCCACGGTTCTGCTGCTTGATGTAGAGGATTTTGGGACCGAAGCGTTTGAGGAAGGGGGCGACGACTTCGGCGGTGTTGTCGGTGCTGCCATCGTCGACCAGCAGAATCTGCCAGTCGTCGAAGGTCTGCGACGCGACGCTTTCGAGTGCGATCGGCAGGGTTTTTGCAGCATTGAACGCGGGGACAATCACGCCGACCGTAGCCATTCTGCCTATCTTCCCACATTCGCGGGGGGTTGCCCTGAAAATTCGCATTCACGGGCGCGCGATGGGTTGATGGAGGAGTTGCTCGACGACGGAGTGGACCTGGATGAGGGGCCAGGGGGTGGCGACGGTCTGGGGGGTGGATTGGGCGGGCTGGTGGATGAGCAGGGCGGGGCGGGGGTCGAAGAGGCCGCGGGAGGCTTGCTCGTCCTCCTCGGTCCAGGCGGGGAGGCCGCGCCAGATGGCGGTGCGCCACCCGTGGTCGCCCTGGACGATGAGGGTGGTCTGGGGCCAGCGGGGCGAGGCCTGGAGGGTGGCGAGGAGCTGGCCGAGGACGCGGTCGGTGAGGGCGAGATTGTCCAGGTAGGAGCTGCCGCACTGGTTGGTGAAGCCGTTCTGGGCGCGGCTCCAGAGGTTGGGGCTGTGCGGGATCGAGAGATGGAGGAAGACGAAGTCGGCCTGATCGGTGTGCAGGAGTTGGAGGGCGTGCTGCTGGAGGTCGTCCTCGGTCTGGCGGCGCTGGCGGAGGTCGAAGGCGCAGAGATCGCGGTCGGCGCGGGCGGGAGAGATGAGTTCGACGGCGAGTTGATGGAGTGGTGAGGCGATGTTGTCGGCGAGAGAGGCACTCTGCGACATGGGGCCGTCCTGCATGTCGTGGTCGGTCCAATAGCAGTTCTGGATGTCTGGGGCGAAGGCGGAGCAGTAGGGGTTGTACCAGCCGACGGAGGCGGTTCGCCAGCCGGACTGCACGGCGTCGCCAAAGACGGAGCTGGAGCCGTCGATGAGCTGCCATCCGCGCTGACCGGGGTGGTGGACTGAGAGGCGATTGTGGAAGGAGTAGCGGACGGCGTCGACGAGGCGGCCGGTGAGCAGCGAGGGAAGGACCTTGTTGGTGTGGTAGCCGGCGGGCTGGGTGTTGGTGAAGAGCGTGCTCTGGGCACGGAGAGCGTCGAAGTTGGGGAGGGCGAGGCCGGGAGCGCGGTGGTCGAAGATCTGGTCGTAGGAGAGCTCGTCGAAGACGATCCAGACCAGGAGGGGATGCTGGCGCGGAGGCTGCGGTGAGGCGGCGGCCTGGTTCCAGGCGGCGGTGATCTGGTTAGGCGCGGGCTTCCAGGCGGCGACCCAGAGGAGCTGCGCGATGCTGGCGAGGGCGAAGAGAACAAGGCCGGCGGCGACGAAGCTGCCGGCGCGCATGAGGCGGCGATACCACTTGCCATAGCGCAGGAGGAGCAGAAGCACGATGGCGGTCCAGAGGACGAGGAAGAGCGCGACCAGGCCTTCGATGAGATCGAACGAATTAATGGACTGGGTGCGTTGCAGAAGATACGGCGGGAGGACGATGGCGAGCAGCAGGCGGAGCCAGGGATAGAAGCGGGTGCGCGCGAATGCGGTGAGGAGGAGAAATAACAGCAGGGCGAGGAGGAGGACGTCGGCGATGTGCGCATAGCAGACCGGGGCGAGGGGGAACGGGGTGTGCATGCGGACATCCGCGCCGCCGCCCAGCAGGTCGCCGTAGTTGATGACCAGGATGAGCGAGGCGAGTCCGAGAGATTGGCAGAGCTTCTTCAGCATTCTTCGATCTTATCGGAGGGGATTCTCTCTGGTTCGATTCTCTCGAAGAGGAGAAGGATGCGGCCGTTCGCGAGGGGTTGGCGGTCGAGCAGGTGGAAGCGACCGGCGCAGGCTTCGAGGAGATCGGCTTCGCAGAGGGAGCCGTAGAGGGCGTCGCGGCCACGCAGGAGACTCTGGAACATGGGGTCGGCGGCGGGGACCCACTCGAGGACGAGATGGCGACGGGTGAGGCGATGACAGAGGGCGAGAATCTCTGGCAGGGGAATCTGTTCCATCAGGAGCAGGTGATGGATGACCGCGAGCATGAGGACGAGGTCGAACTGGGATTCGAGGCGCGGGAGCAGGGCGAGAGATTCGCCGTTGCGCCAGCCGGCGGCGGGAGTGGGGCGGGCGAGGTCGGCGTGGATGGTGAGGATGGGGAGATCGCGCTGGTGGGCCATGCGGAAGAGGCGGTCGGCGGCGGCCTGGTCGCGCTCCAGGGCGACGACTTCTGCGCCGGGCGAGGCGGCGAGCGCGCTGAAGTCTCCGGTGTTGGCGCCGATGTCGAGGACGCGGGCAGGGTGCGTGGTTTCGAGGACGCGGCGGACCCAGTCGAGCTTCTGGCGGGATTGCTCGGTGGTGTAGTGGGTGAGGGTCTGCGGGTAGTCACTCCAGTTGGAGCGGGCGGAGTGCGGCGCGGCGCGGAGGGTGAGGCGGCGAAGGTTCTTCAGGGTGCGGCGAAGAATGTGAGTGGCGAGTTCAGGATCGTGCGCAGGGGATTTTTTCTGCGGAGTGGCGGAGTGCGGCGGCGTTGCAGCGGATGCGGGCGCGGCGGTTTGTTTGCGGCGATCGAGCAGGGTGGGGAGGGTGACGGGCCAGAGCGCGGCGCGGGAGAGACGGCGTCGCCAGGGGAGAGCGGCGAAGCATTCGGCGGGCTCAAGTCCGTCGCGGCGGAAGAGGCTGAGAGCGAGCGGCCAATGGAGGAGGCGGTCCATCAACAAGGGCAGAAGGAAGGTGCGGACGTACTGCGCGTAGGCCAGCCAGAGGGAGGGGTTGGGATCGCGGCGGTCTGGATTGCGGCGGGCGGATTTGATTCGTTCAAAGGAGAGGATGTCGACGAAGATGGGGCGGGGGCCGATGAAGAGGACGTTGAGCGGGGTGGCGTCCTTGAGAATCCAGCCGGCGGCGATGGCCTCTTCGCAGAGGTTGAGGGTGAGGTTGGCTGCGGCGAGCCACTGCGAGGGGGTCCACTCCCACGGGTAGGTGGGGATGGGGATTCTGGGGTGGCGAAGGATGAGCTGCGGGCCGGAGTCGTCGATTGCGGCGGCGATGAGGTCGCCGCGCTGCTGCATGGTATGGCAGAGGGGAGATTCGAGAAAATCGAGAACGTCTATGCGCGCGGAGGGGGCGATGCTGCGGATGGCAAGCTCGCCTTCAAAGCGGAGCGAGCCGGCGGGATCGCGGAAGGTGGCGCGGGGCGATGCAGCGGTCATACGACTTTGTGGGACTCTGCCGGCTCGGCCGCGACCAGGGGAACTTCGACTGGGGCCTTCTGCTTGCTTGCGAAAAATGAGCGGATGCGGCGGCGAATGACGTAGACATAGGCCGCGCCCACCGAGGCGATTGTCTGGAGAGCGATGAGGCCGGAGCCGGGATCGACGTATCCCCAGGCGCGGCGGTCGGTGGCCACAAGCAGGAGAAAAGTGATGAGGAGGGTGAGCGAAGAGGAGATCAGTCGCTTCATAAAAAGCCTTTCTCTGATAGAACTCTGGTTGAAAGGCCGCTTTAGCAGACTAAAAGCGGCGGAGGATGTCCCTGAGGGACAACGCCTTGTATATTATACAAGCCTTTTTTTTAGGAACACCGGATGAAAGAGATAGTTGCGGGAACGATTTATTTTAGATTTGTTCCGGGAGACGCTTGCCGATAGATGAGACGCTGTGTGTGCAGCGGAAGTTTCACGTCGAGGAGATTTCCCCGTTACCGGGTGTCGGGAGGAGAGCGGATTTCGGTGAGGAGGCGGTGCAAATGCGGGCGGCGAAACTGCGGCTAAGCGTTATGGCGAATGCGGCTCACTGTCTCAGCCATAAATATGGTAGGATGGATTTATGAGAACCACGATGGACATTCCGGATCCGGTGTATCGCGAACTGAAGAGCGACGCTGCTCTTAAGGGACGCTCAGTGAAGGAACTCATCCTGCTGCGCGTGACCAGTCCTGCACGCGAGGCAGCAGCGACGCGACGGAAGATCAAGTTTCCAGCCATCAAGGCAAAAAATCCCGGATCGCTGAAGCTGGGGCCAGAAGGTATCTACGAATACATTCCTTTTCCCTGATGTCAATGTGTGGCTTGCGCTTGCCCATGGCGTCCATCCGCACCATCGGGCGGCGATCGCGTGGGGAGAGTCGCTCGTCCCAGAGTCGCGCTTCTACTTCTGCCGCATTACCCAGTTGTCCTTGCTGCGTCTGTTGACCAATGAGAGCGTGATGGGAGTGGATGTTGTGACGCAAGCGGAGGCCTGGCACATCTACGACCTGTTTTATGAGAACGGCAGAACGTTCCTGACGGACGAGCCAAGAGGTCTGGAAGATCTGCTGCGGACGCGAACGACAAAGAAGCGAAGTTCGACCAAAGAGTGGGCGGATGAGTATCTGCTCGCCTTCGCAGAAACCGCTGGGCTGACGCTTGTGACGTTCGACAAGGCACTGGCAGGAAGAGCGAAGGGCTCGGTTCTGCTTGAGAGTTAGCTCTACTGCTCAGTCGTTTGAGCCCTTCTTTTTCGACCACTGCCACAGCGCACGATCCAGGGCGCGCAATGGCGTGGGTGCTGGATAATCCTTCTGCTCTTTAACTCCGTGTTGCACAGCCAGATTGCGACAGAAATCTAAATATGCGACGTAGAAATCTTCATCATGTAGTGAATGGCCAAGGGTCTCCAGTGCGCGGAAATCGATGACTGTATACCGATCTGGATGGATTGCGGTGAGTATGGCCGAGGCGACGGGAATGCCGACGCCGATCAGTTTTATTAGCTCACTTAGTGCTTCCTTCACTGGAGTGTTTGTGTCCGACGCAATTTCGAGTGCCTTCTGAATCGCAGCGTCGTCATTATGTTCCAGAAGAGGTACGGTGCGAGCAGATTTCCAGCGGACGATACTCTCCAGATTTTTCCGTGTGCAATTTCCATTGCGAATATCTGCCCCGGCGTCGAAAGCATCTTTCTCCAATTTCTGGTCCTGAGGGCTCATTTTCTGCCAATAATCTTCGGCAAGACCTGACAATTTCGACACATCAGCTTGAAGTTTGAATTCTGGCATTGGCTTCGACCTATCCTTTTTGAAGCACCTGCTGAGTTTCTTGCTGATTCGTATTCGCTTTCCGATTTTTGTAGCTGGCGGCGATGAAGTCGCGGAAGATGGGGTGGGGCTCGAGGGGCTTGGACTTGAACTCGGGGTGGAACTGGCAGGCGAGGAAGAAGGGGTGGGTGGGGACCTCGACGATCTCGACGTAGGTGGCGTCGGGGGTGGTTCCGGTGAGGCGTAATCCTGCTCCGGTCAAGATGGGTTCGTACTCGCGGTTGAACTCATAGCGATGGCGGTGGCGCTCGGAGATTTCGGTTGTGCCGTAGGCCGAGGCTGCGAGCGAGCCGGGTTCAAGATGGCAGGCCCAGGCGCCGAGACGCATGGTGCCCCCCATCTCTTCGACGCCGGTGAGCTCGCGAAGTTTATAGATGATGCGGTGGGGCGTGGCGGGGTCGAACTCGCCGGAGTTGGCGCCGGCGAGGCCGGCGACGTTGCGCGCGTATTCGATGCATGCGAGCTGCATTCCGAGGCAGATGCCGAAGAAGGGTGTGGCTGACTCGCGGGCGTAGCGGATGGCGTTCAACATACCCTCGATGCCGCGCTTGCCGAAGCCTCCGGGGACGAGGATGCCGTCGAAGCCTGCGAGCTGGCTCTCGTAGTCGCGGTTGGATTTACCGGGGGCGTCGCCGACGGGCTCGTCGTGGGTTTCGAGACCCTCGGCCTCGATCCAGGTGACCTTGAGCTTGAGGTTGCGGGCGAGCGCGCCGTGGACGAGGGCTTCCTTGAGGGATTTGTAGCTGTCCTCGTACTCGACGTACTTGCCGACGATGGCGATGGAGACTTCATCCTGAGGGTTGTAGGCGCGGCGAACGATCTCCTGCCAGCGGGTGAGGTCGGGGGCCTTGGCGTCGATACGGAGGTGTTCGAGGACGAGGGTGTCAACGCCCTCGGCGGCCAGCGAAAGGGGAAGCTCGTAGATGCTGGCGACATCGCGCGCGGCGATGACGGCGCGCTCCTGTACGTTGCAGAAGAGGGCGATCTTGGCGCGCATCTCGTGGGGGACGGCGCGGTCACTGCGGCAGAGGAGGATGTCGGGCTGGATTCCGATGGAGAGCATCTCCTTGACGGAGTGCTGGGTGGGCTTGGTCTTCAACTCCTGCGCGGCGGCGATCCACGGGATGAGGGTGACGTGGATGAAGAGGGTGTTGTCGCGGCCGAGGTCCTGGCGCATCTGGCGGATGGCTTCGAGGAAGGGGAGGGACTCGATGTCGCCGACGGTGCCGCCGATCTCGACCAGGAGGACCTCGCAGTCTGCGGCGACCTTGCGCATGGCGTTTTTTATTTCGTTGGTGACGTGAGGGATGACCTGGACTGTCTTGCCGAGGTAGTCTCCGCGACGCTCCTTGGTGATGATCTGCTCATAGATGCGGCCGGTGGTGAGGTTGTTGTCGCGGGAGAGGCGGGCGTGGGTGAATCGCTCGTAGTGGCCCAGGTCGAGGTCGGTCTCGGCTCCGTCGTCGGTGACGAAGACCTCGCCGTGCTGGAAGGGCGACATGGTTCCGGGATCGACGTTGAGGTAGGGGTCGAACTTCATCATGTTGATCTTGATGCCGCGCGCCTCCAGCAGACAGCCGATGGAGGCCGCCGAGAGCCCTTTGCCGAGCGATGACACAACTCCGCCAGTTACAAAGATGTACTTTGCAGACATGGGTGCGACCTCTTGAATGGATTGGAATGGGCGAGCCGTGTGGGCACAGTTAAGTATCGCAGGGATGAGGGGCTGGGGCAATGGGGAGATTCGAGGTTCAAGGTTCGAGGGGCGAGGTTTGAGGAGCGAGGAGTGCAGGGAGAGCCGATCCGGTTTCCGCGCTCGCATAGAAGCATTGCGTGGGGTATGATCGCGTGCATGGCGGCGGGTAAGATCGAGCGGCTGTGGATCGACGCGCAGGAGCGGGCGCTGGGGCGGATGGTTGGCCAGTGGGCGCGGATGCGGCGCAGGCCGGCGATGGCCTCCCACCTAGCTACGGGACTCGACGGTGAGCGGGCGGCATACTTCGAGCTGAAGCGGCGCGGACTCAAGGTGGCGGCGCGGCGCTGGACCAACGCGCGGATGCGTGGCGACGTTGACCTGATCGGGTGGGATGGGGATATGCTCTGCTTTGTCGAGGTGAAGACGCGGACCGTGCGCGACCTGAGTCCCGCGGAGTCTGCCGTGGATGAGGAGAAGCGCGCGATGGTGCGCGGCCTTGCGAGGGCATTCCTGCGGACCCTGCACGAGAGCGAGCGGGCGATGGCGCGTGTGCGCTTCGACGTGGTGTCGGTGTATTCAATCCATGGGACAACAGAGGTTGAGGTCTTCCAGAATGCCTTCGGGTGGCAGTGACGGCATCATTTTTGCGGGCACTATGGGAGCGTCTTCGGTGTCTAATGGAGGGGGATTTATGTACGGAGGATTTACGCGATGACGCTGCTGAATGCACCGGAGTTTGACGAGCAAAAGGAGAACCGGAGACGCAACATCTGGGTGGGGTCGGGGATATTTGTCGTGGCGATAGCGGCGCTGACGGTTGCGGGCTTTCTTCTGGGGCACGGATGGCTCTTCACCAACCTGCCGGCGGAACACAGGATGAATGTGTTTCTGACGGCGGTGGAGGCGGGAGACTATCCCAAGGCGTATGGGATATTCAACAACGATGCCGAGTGGCAGCAGCATCCGCAACGCTACGCCGACTATCCGCTGGCGCGGTTCACCGAAGACTTTACGACGGAGAGCGAGTGGAAGGGTCCGGTGACGTCGTTCCATGTGGACTTCTCGAAGAGGGACGCGACAGGGACGGTGGTTGCGGCAACCATCAACGGAACGACCAACCTGACGTTGAAGATCCAGCGTTCGGATGGGACGATGGCGTTCTTTCCGTATGAACTGACGCGGGGGCTTTGAAGGCGCTGTGCTTCTACTCTGCGGCGGTGGTGGCGTCGCGGCGGATGGATTGCAGCTCGGGCAGGATGCGGCCGAGGGCGGCGGGGGCGGCGTCGGGCGTACCGAGGGCGAAGTAGGCGTCGCGGAAGAGGGGGAAGAGGCGGTCGTAGCGCGCGGCCTCGGTGGGCACGGGTAGAAATGTTTTGAAGGGCGGACAGAGGGCGTTCTGCGCGGCTTCGATGGAGGGGAAATCGCCGGCGGCGAGGAAGGCGATGATGACCGAGCCGAGGGATGTGACATCGCCCTCGGGGACGAGGACTGGCTTGCGCAGGACGTTGGCGTAGATCTGGTTCAGCTTTGCGTTTTTCTTGGGAATTCCGCCGCCGTTGATGACGCGGCGGATGGGCGCGCCGCTCTCTTCCATGCGGTTGAAGATGACGCGGGTGTGCAGGGCGGAGCCTTCGATGGCGGCGAAGAGCTCGTCTGCGGCGGTGTGGTGGAGGTTCCAGCCGAAGGTGACGCCGCCGAGGGCTGGGTTGACCAGGACGGTGCGGTCGCCGTTGTCCCAGGTGAGGCGGAGGAGGCCGGTCTGGCCGGCCTTGAGGTGCGCGCCTTCCTCGGTGAGCCTGGCGACGGTCGAGCCGGCGCGGCGGGCGATGGCGGCGAAGACATCGCCGACGGCGGACATTCCCGCCTCAATGCCGACCTGAGCGGGATCGACCGAGCCGGGGACGACGCCGCAGACGCCGGGGACCAGCGTCTGTTTATCGCTGAGGCCGATGATGCAGGTGGATGTGCCGATGACGTTGACCACGTCGCCGAGGCGAATGTTGGCGCCGATGGCGTCCCAGTGGGCGTCGAATGCGCCGGTGGGAATGGGGATTCCGGGGGTGAAGCCGAGGGCCTCGGCCCACTTTGCGCAGAGGTGGCCGGCGATCTTGTCGGAGGTGTTGTAGTGGCCGGAGATTTTCGAGCGAATGCCGGCGAGGAGCGGGTCAATAGATATTAAGAACTCTTCTGGCGGGAGCCCTCCCCAGCGGGGATTCCACATCCATTTGTGGCCCATGGCGCAGATGCTGCGGGGGATTTGGTTGGGGTCGGTGACGCCGCAGAGGGTTGCGGCGACCATGTCGCAGTGCTCGAGGGCGGTGACGAATTTGGGGCGCAACTCGGGATTGTTGCGTAGCCAGTGGAGGAGCTTCGACCAGCCCCACTCGGAGGAGTAGACGCCGCCGCACCAGTTGATTCCCTCGAAGCCGACGCCCCCCTGGAAGGCGTGCGCTGCGCGGGTGATCTCGGCGGCTTCGCCGGCGGCGCGGTGGTCGCACCAGAGGTAGTACTCGCCCAGCGGGACGAGGTTCTCGCCGACGGGGATGACGCTGGAGCCGGTGGTGTCGAGCGCGATGGATTTGATCTCATGGCCGTCGATTCCGCTGGCCTTGACCGCCTCGTGCATGGCGCGAGTGAGCGCGGACATCTGATCGTCGTGCGACTGGGTCTTGAGTTGCGGATCGGTGGGAGAGCTGTGCAGCGGATACTCGGCGGAGGCCGAGCCGAGCTTGCCACGGAGTTTATCGAAGATGGAGATGCGAACGCTTAATGTGCCGAAGTCGACCCCTGCCACTACACTCACGGTTGTTTCTCCCTTGTGCATTTCGGGTGAAAGTGCTGCATACGCATTCTAGCTGTATTTGAGCCAGCGGAGGAGTTCGGGGAGTGTGGGTCGCTTGCCGTACATCAGGACGCCGACGCGGTAGATGCGGCTGGTGACCCATACGATGGCGTAGATGCAGGCCGAGGTGAGCGCGATGGAGGCGAAGATCTCCCAGCGGCTGGGATGGCCGAGGGAGACGCGCAGGTACATCAGCAGCGGGGTGAAGGGCGGGATGAGGGCGAGGACGCGGGCCATGGCGCTGTCCGGGTAGGTGAGGACGCTCTTCAGGGTGATGAAGCAGACGAAGAGGGGAAGGACGAGGAACAGGTTGAGCTGCTGGATCTCATGCTCGGAGTTGGTCATGGCCCCGAGGGCGGCGGCGATGGAGGAGTAGAAGGCGTAACCGAGGATGAAGTAGACGAAGAAGTAGACGATCTGGGCAACGGTGAGAGCAATGTGGATTCCCTGGCCGCCGAGATTGGCGGCGATGGTACTGGCGGAGAGGAGCAGGGCCGCGCTGAGCCAGATGCCGACCTGGGTGAGGCCGACGGAGCCGACGCCGAGGATCTTGCCGGCCATCATCTCCTGTGGGCGGATGGTGGCCAGCATGACCTCGAAGATGCGCGAAGTCTTCTCCTCGATGATGGAGCGGGCGACGTTCATGCCATAGAGCGAGATGACCATGTACATGAGGAAGAAGAGAAGAGTGACGCTGACCTCGGCGGACTCGCGGTCCTGGCGATGCGGGGCGCGGACGGCGGTGATGTCGACGGGCTGGAGGATGGTGTTGGCGTCGGCGGCGGCGATGCCGCGATGGGCAAGCTGCTCGCGCATGAGAACGGTGCCGAGGGCGGCGGCCAGCGGGCCTCGCAGGGAGTCCTGCTCGGACGACCTTGGGGTAAAGGTGAAGGTGGGACGTGCGGGCTGAGCCTTGTCGGGTGTGGGCGCGGGCGTGATCCAGAGGAAGCCGTCGAGGTCTCCGGAGTCCAGTTCCCGATCGAGCAGCGCGCGCGTGGCCTGCTCGTTCCGGGGCCTGGCGTCGATGGCGTCGACGGCGATGCCGGTCTGCCTGGTCGAATGCGGCTGGGCGTGGCGCGCCTGCAGCCTTTGTTGCAGCTCGGCCTGCAGGTCGAGGACGAGCTGGGTGTCGGAGCTGACGACGGCGATGTGGGCCGCGGACTCCGAGTTTGAGTAGACGAAGGCGCTGCCGTAGATGAATCCGCACATGATGAGCGGGATGATGAGGGTGGTGATGAGGAAGCCGCGGGTGCGGATGCGCTCGATGTACTCGCGGCGCGCGATGAGCCAGACGTTATGCATCGAGGCCGCCTGCGTTGGGCTGGTCGAGCTGGGCCATGGAGAGTTCATGGTCATTGCCGACCGGCAAGGTCTGCTGCACCTTTTCGATGAAGATCTCTTCCAGGGTGGGTTCCATGACCTCGAAGCGCGTGACGCGGGCGTGGGCGACGGCCTGGGCGAGCAGGGACTGGACATCGTCGTCCAGGGTCGCGGAGGGGCGGAGCCTGATCTCGACGGTGCCGTTGTAACGCTTGTAGTGCTCGATGCTGGGATGCTGGAGGAAGCCTTCGCCGCCCTCGTAGTGGATGAGGACGCGGTTGCGCGGGTAGTTGGACTTGATCTGGCGCATGGAGCCGGAGAGGATGAGATGGCCGCGATGGATGAGCGCGATGTTGTTGCAGAACTTCTCCACCTGGTCCATGCGGTGGGTGGAGAAGAGAACGGCCTTGCCGATGCTGCAGAGGTCGACCAGGGTGCTCATGAGCAGGAATGAGTTGACCGGGTCGAGGCCGCTGAAAGGCTCGTCCATGAGGATGAGGTCTGGATCGTGCAGCAACGCGGCGATGAACTGGATCTTCTGCTGCATTCCCTTGGAGAGGTCCTCGGTCTTCTTGGGGATGGCCTCGACGATGTCGAGCCGCTCGCACCAGAGGCTTGCGCGGCGGGAGGCGACCTGCGCGCTGAGGCCGTGCAGTTGGCCGAGGAAGATGAGCTGGTCCAGCACGTTCATTTTTTTGTAGAGGCCTCGCTCCTCCGGCAGGTAACCGACGCGGGAGAGCGCGGAGCGGGTGAAGGGCCGGTCGAAGAGCGAGACTGAGCCGGAGTCGGGCACGGTGATGCCGATCATCATGCGGATGGAGCTGGTCTTGCCCGAGCCGTTGGGGCCGAGCAGGCCGAACATCGTCCCCGGCTCGATGGTGAAGGAGAGATCCTCCACCGCGACCTTGGTGTCGTAGACCTTTCGGATGTGGTGGAGCTGAACGATTGGCATAGGTGGCCGAGGGGCGGAGCATGATTAGTCTAGCAGCGGGAGGCTGGGCGGAGCGAAGCACGATGGTAACCCGGTGGGTCAGTTTGAAGTGAATGGCTGAAGTTACCGAAAACCGGACTTCACGGGCAGTCACATTACGGCCTGCACGCTTGCAGAGTCGCCTTTACGACCCTCTTCCATCGGAGGCTTCAGCAGCTTTGTTACCTCCACCGCTGCTCCGATTGCGCCCGGGCGGAACGAACCAATTCCCGAGTGGGACTTGCACCCGCCGTGGACTAAACGCCTTTCACGGCGCACGCGGACCATCTCATTAACGTGGTTTTGGCGAGTTCTGTCGCATCGGATTTCAAACTGACCACCGCACCAGACGCCGAAGTGGCCCATTCATTGCGTACTTTGCGATGAACGGGCCACGAGGAAACTGCATTCTCTTCACCCGTGATGCGGCAAAAAGAACAGCATCCCCACCACATACGCCACCAGCCCCAGCGAGATCGGCCATGCCGCCATCCGCCCGTAGTTCAGCGTATAGCCAGCACCACAGCGGCTCTGCACAAACAGCGCTGGATCAGCGCGGTCGACATAGAACAGCCCCCAGCGCCACCGTTCGTCACCGCCAACCTCCACTGGAGGCGGAACAAACCGCTTGGATCGAGCCTGATTCCACACCATCGCTCCCACCGATGCGACCAGTGCGATAAGGACCACGCCTCTGCCAACGCTGCGCGAGAGCACCACGCCGAAATGATTGCAGGCCAGCACTCCAATCAGCATCGTCGCGCCGATCCACTCCATCGAGATGCACGAGCGCACAGTGTATTGCGCCATATTTGTCCGCAGCCGCGCCGACACACGAAACAGCAGCAGCAATCCCGTTGCCGCTGTAAGCATGCCACTTGCAATTCCGGCGACAAAGGAATCTCCCTGCCGGTCCGCGCTATCGCCGAAGGCGGCCCATCCAGCGGTCAAGCCCGCTCCATGCGCGGCCAGCATCACGGAGGTGCCTAGCGCGGCAAGGCTTACTGCAGCGGGCAACAGAATCGCCACCAGCCCTGGAATCCAATACGTCGGCTGCTCCAGCAACGCCACGTGAACCGCCCCGCGCGGCGCGTCCGCGGAGACATGCCCGGCCGTCAGTCGTGTCGCCTCTCCGTTCGCCCGCGCGAAGATCAACCAGCAGGCCACAATCTCCAGCAGCAGCGCTCCTGCTCCCAACGATCGGTGGCCAAGAGGTCCACCTTCCCACGCGATCCCCGCCGAGACGGCGGTCACCAGTGCAATGCGAGTCAGATACCGCCGTGTGATCGCGCGCGCTTCCTCACTTGCCCGAAGCGTCGCATCCGCCGTTCGTCCGAAGAAAAACATGCCGTTGAGGCGACTAGTCCAGCAATAGAAAAGTCCCAACGCCACTGTAAAGCCAATTGAGATTGCGGAATTCATTCTGTTCTCCTTGAAATTGCCTTGCTTGAAAATTCGTGAAGTTTTCCTACGGACTTGGTGGCAGCTCCCGTGCCAACAACTCCAGCTCACGGCTGATGACGCTTGTGGACAGACCCTCTGCCCGCACCTGCGCAATCAGCTGTCGTAATTTGGTTCCAAACTCTGCATGCGTCTCCGGCGCGGGAGCGGGATTGGGCCGCTCAGCCACGAACGCTCCATGGTGCCGCCTGAGTTCAAGCCAGCCCTCGCCGCTCAACGTGCGATAGGCCTCTGCGACCGTGCTGAAATGAATCCCCAAATCCAGCGCCAGGCTACGCACCGTCGGCAGCGTATCGCCGGGCTTTAGCTCACCGCTTACCAGCAGCAACCGCAGCCCGTCTACGATCTGCCGGTAAGCCGGCGTAGCAGCCGACAGATCAATCTGAAGTGTGACCGTTCGATTCATTGTTTGTTGTATACCAACAAACAACAAACAATGCAAGACTTTTTTTCACTGCGCAAACTTGGGCGGGTTTGCCGTGTGTGGAGCATCCTGAGAAACGGTCCTTTGTGAGCACTGGGAAACCAACTTCCCGAAATACGGTGCCGGCTCAACCGGTCGATGCAACACCATCTCATAGGAATGATTTTTCTAAAGGTCGGGTTTACAGCGCGGCGGGAGATTCGCTACACTTAAGGGGTTCCAGTGGCCGGGTGATTCATCTGGCCTCAGTGTGTTCCTCATCGCCGGCAACGCCAATCCATAAAAGTTGGCTTCGCGTATCGTTCCTTGCCGATGGGCCGCGCCCGATGCCTGGGCGGCCCGATGTGAGCGCGCCATCTCAACCTCGCTGACAGGCGAACAACCGCAGTACCGACCGACGGCAGAAGCCGGGTCGAAGGAGACTTCCCCATGCGTCACCGCAATGCAGGATTCAAACTTGGCCGCAACCCCAGCCACCGCCGCGCGCTTCTGCGCAACCTCGTCACGTCGATCATCCTGATGGACCGCGTGGAGACCACAATCACCAAGTGCAAGGCCACCCAGCCGCTGGTGGAGAAGATGATCACGCTGGGCAAGCTGGGCACGGTACACGCACGGCGGCAGGCGCTCAGCTACCTGATGACACCGGAGTCTGTGGACCGGCTGTTCAGCGTGGTGGCGAAGCGCTACGGCGACCGCAACGGAGGATACACGCGCATCACGCGCAGCTATGTTCGCCAGGGCGATGCGGCCGAGATGGCGTACATCGAGCTGCTGGGCGCGGAACAGGAACTCGACGCCAAGCGCCAGAAGCGCTCCGAAGCACGCACCAAGAAGCGCGAAGAGATCGCCAAGCAGATGGAAGAGCAGAATCCTCCGGCGGAGGCTGGCGAGGCTCCCGCGGCAAAGGATGAACCCAAAGCTGAGAAGTAATCGGCGGGTTGACGATTCAGGATTGAGAAACAGGAGTGCCCAGGTCTCATTTCGAGGCTTGGGCATTTTTGCGTTTGGCGGGCAAAGATTTTGTGGTGACTGCGGCGGAGATTATTCGGTGGTGGGCGGGGCGACGGTGGCGCGATTGTCGCTGAGGGCGGCGCGGAGTTGGGCGGAGGTGAGGCCGGCGATGCGCAGGGACTTCGTGCGGCTGGCGCCTCCGGTGAGCAGAGTGACGCGGGCGCGCGGGATGTGGAGTTCGCCGGCGAGGAATGCGACGAGGGCCTGATTGGCTCGGCCATCGGTGGGCGGCGTGGTGAGCGAGACTTTGAGCGCGCCGTCGTGGATGCCGTCGATGGCGCTGCGCCGCGCTCCGGGATGGACGCGGACGGGGAGGGTGCAGCCGCCGGGGATGTCGCGGATTGCGAGGGGAGTGGTCACGGGAGTTGGAGGATTGTCGATCACAACGCTCAATCGTAGATGAGGCTGGCGTTCTTATGGATTGCCAGTCAGCAGGAGCACGAGGATCAGGGTTGTTGCTGCTGGCGGAGCAACTTCTCGCGGTGCTTACGGATGTAGTGGGCGGCGACGTCGGGGTAGAACTCACGGATGGCACTGAATCCAACATCGCGCATGACCGAGTAGCCGAACTTGGTGGAGAGTGCGTCGAAGCTGGAGGCGGACGATGGGTAGTATGCCTGGGAGACGATCTGGGTGAGGACCTTGCCGCCGAGGCCGGCGATATTGGGGGTGTCGCGCCCGCCGTAGGTGCGCGCGACGGCCTGACGGCTGATGACGTAAAGGGCTCGCTCGAGGATGCCGTGCGGACTTCCCAGAGCGTAGTAGCGGGTGTCTTCGTGAAGCGCGCTGGAGAGCAGCCATGCGGAGAGGTAGGTGTTATCGGATTTGTCGAGGAATCCGCGCCAGGTATAGGCGTAAAAGCCGCCGATGCCCTTGCCGAGCGCGGCGTGTGAGTCCATGCCCTCAGCCGTGAGGGAGGTGAGCCCGAGGAAGATGAAGGTGGAGTAGTCGAGCGCCTGGTGGTTTGCGACGGTGAAGTTGTACTTCCAGCCGGGGGGCGGGGGAGCGGCACCTTCAGAGACGCTGCGGAAGTTGGGCATCAGACCGAGGATTCGCGTGGGCTCCCGGTGTTCGAGCGGGACGGGATTGCCGTTGGCGTCAACGGGTGTGCCGGCTCGTGGTTTGCCGTCGGTCTGGCCGGGATTTGGGCTTGCGGTTTGCAGGTCGAGTCCGAAAGAAGAACTTTCGGGTTCAGCGTTTGCGACGAGCGTCTGCACGACTGGCAGAGGCGCGTCCGGCAACACGGAGGGAAGCTGCTCGGCAAGCAGAAGCGACGGGCATACCAAGAGCAGGGCAAAGCAAGGAAATACTCGCAGAGATAATCCAATCAAAATCAGGATACGCCGGGCTAAGGCGCTGCTTATTAGACGGCGGAAACCGGTAAGTGGACGCAAACCAAAGCTGGAGACATTGGCTGAAGATAGAGGGCCTGCCACGACTCGAAACGGATAAACAGGATGCAGGAGCGATCTTTCTGGCGCAAGGCGTAAGGAATTATCGATCATAGACGCCGCTGCGATGGCCGACGGATACGGCGACGATCACGAGTTGTTGGTCCTCGATCTTGCACAGAATACGATAGTCGCCGACGCGGTAGCGCCAGAAGCCCGCAAGGTCGTAGCCGAGAGCTTTGCCGAGTGTGCGCGGATCGTCGGAGGGCGCGACCCGCGTCTCCAGATAGGCGAGGATCTTGCGCTGGACACTCTTGTCGAGTTTGGCGAGTTCGCGCTCGAATCGGCGCGCAGGCTTAATCGTCCAGGCCAAGGTTTCTCTTCATCTCGTCGAGAGAGATGGTGTCGCTTGGATGGAGGAGATGTTCTTTAGCGATAGCAACGTCCTGCATGTCCTCCAGACGTGAAAGGACGGCCTCGCGAAGGAAGGCGTCGCTCGTCTCTCCTGCGCTCTGCGCTCCATGTGCGATCTGGCTCGCTAGTTCATCCGTAATTTGAATGGTGGCCATAAGAACCTCCGTGCTTGGAGTATAGCGAACGAATTATCGACCGTGGTCTTCGAGGAACTTTTCGGCTTCGAGGGCGGCCATGCAGCCGGAGGCGGCGGCGGTGATGGCCTGGCGGTAGCGGCGGTCCTGGATGTCTCCGCAGGCGAAGACGCCGGGGACGTCATGGCCGTTGCGGGTGACGAAGACGTTGCCGTGGGTGAGGATGTATCCGTCGGGGTCGAGGTCGAGCTGGCCGTGGAAGGGCTTGGCGTTGGGCGTGTGGCCGATGCCGAGGAACATGAAGGAGACGGGGAGTTCCGTGCGCTCGCCGGTCTTGACGTTGCGCAGGCGGAGGCAGCGGACCTCTTTTTCCGCGACGCCGAGGACCTCTTCGACGACCGTGCTGGAGAGGAGCTGAATGTTGGGATGGGCGACGGCGCGCTCCATCATGATGCGGCTGGCGCGGAAGCGGTCGGTGCGGTTGATGAGCGTGACTTTGGTGGCGAAGCGGGTGAGGAAGAGGGCTTCCTCCATGGCGGAGTCGCCGCCGCCGATGACGGCGATCTCCTTGCCGGAGGCGAAGAATCCGTCGCATGTGGCGCAGGAGCTGACGCCATGGCCGATGAGCGCCTGCTCGGAGGGCAGGCCGAGCCAACGGGCGCTGGCTCCGCTGGCGATGATGAGGGTGCGGGTGTGGATGGGATCTTTGCCGGGGCCGAGGTTCAACTCATAGGGGTGCTTGCTGAGGTCGGCGGAGACGAGCTGGGCCATCTTGAGTTCCGCGCCGAAGCGCACGGCCTGCTGCTTCATGTTCTCGATCAGCTCGGGACCTTGCACACCTTCGGGCCAGCCGGGAAAGTTCTCCACCAGCGTGGTGATGGAGAGTTGGCCGCCGGGCTCGTGGCCCTCGAGGACGAGCGGCTTGAGGTTGGCGCGGGCGGCGTAGATGGCGGCGGTGAGGCCGGCGCAGCCGGAGCCGAGGATGACGGTGTCGCGGATCTGAGAGCTGGAGGTCGTGGTGTCGGACATATTGATTGGATTGTATCTGGGCAGGTTGGATTCGCGCCGGGATTGCGTGGCCTGGATGTTCAACGGGCGTAACCATAGGGGCAATGGCGGCAGCCGGAGTTGCAGCAATATCCGCGTTTGAGGTGGTACGCCGCAGTGAAGACGAGGGTTGGGCCTTCGTAGTAGAAGTCCTCCGCGGCGAGTTTCTGCGCGGGCCGCTCGGATTCCTGCTGTGCTGAGTCGGACGGCGAAGAGTTGGGTTGCGTTGGATGCATGGGGTGACTCGAATGCGTGGCTACATCTTGCCGGAGCCGATGTCGGCGGCCTTGGCGGCGGGGTTGTCGGCGTCGAGGAAGGTTGCGATGACGGCGTCGAGCTTGCCCTGAGCGGCGAGGATGAACTCGATGGCGTCGCGTCCCGCGCCCTGGCCGCCGGGGTTTGGGGTGATGTAGTGGGCCTCGGCCCTGGCCTGGGGGCGTGCGTTGGCGGTGGCGATGGCCAGGCCGCAGGCGCGCATGACGGGCAGATCGACGACGTCGTCGCCGACGAAGGCCAGCTCGGCGAGGGTGCAACCTGCCTTGGCGACGATCTCCTGGGCGGCGGCGAGCTTGTGCGACTGGCCCTGGTAGATGAACTCGAGCTTGAGGTCGCGTGCGCGCAGGGCGACGGTCGCGGACTCTCGCTTGGTGATGAGGCCGACGCGCAGGCCTCCGAGACGGGCGAGCGTGATGCCGAGGCCGTCGTGGGCGGTGAAGCCTTTGAATTCGAGACCGTGCTGACGTCCGTCGAGGCCGGTTTGGGGAAGGAAGTAGAGTTGGCCGTCGGTGAGGACACCATCGACGTCGAAGAGCAGGACTTGGATGCGGCGGGCGCGATCTTCCGCGGATAAGGTCATGAGAACGATGATACCCTGACGGGCGGGCGGCGTTCCATGCGGCTGGTCAAGGCTGGAGCAGAGTGTCGTCACACAAACGAAATACGGAGATTCTGAGCTGCGCTCAGAATGACGAACAGATTCAGCGCCAGCGGCCGGGGTGCCAGACGTGGCCGCCGCGCTCGGCACGCCACTCTCCGGGGACCCAGACGGCCCCGCGATGGGGTGGGCGCATGTAGCTGCCGGGAACCCAGACGTAGCCATGGCTGTCCCAGCGGTGGTAGCCGGGGACCCAGACCCAGTCGTGGTGCGCGGGCGGGACTACGGGGATGACTTCGACGGGGCGCGGCGGCGGGCCGATGCGGATGACGATCTGGGCGTTGGCCGCGCCGACGGTGAGAAAGAGAGCGCAGGCGGCGGTGAGGAGCTGCTTCTTCATCGTTTTCGATTTTCCTTGGAACTGCTCCCCATTATGACGGAGATACAGGGAGGAAAGTTGTGGCGGCGCAGAGGAGAATCTGTGGGGCGGTTCAGTGCGATTTGCGCGGGCCGGGACAACGATTTTTATGGCAGATGGATCAAACCAGGGAGAGGTATCAATTTATGCGTACAATCACATCGTTTGCGTTGGCCGCGGTTGCGGGCATCGCTATGGCTGCGGCTCCCATGGCCCAGGCCCAGATCAGCGTCAGCGTTGGAGTCGAGCCCGCCTGTCCCTATGGCTACTACGACTACGCGCCGTACAGCTGTAGTCCTTACGGCTACTATGGGCCGCAGTACTTCAATAGCGGTGTCTTCATCGGAGTGGGGCCGTGGTTCCATGGCTCGAACGACTTCCATGGAACCGTGAACAACCGTTTCGACCCGCGGCATGGGTACAAGGGCCGAATGCCGAATGTTGGCGATAGAAATGCCCCTCCGGCCAAAGCGCACGCCTTCAAGGGCAACGAAGAGCGCGATGGGCGCGGCAACGTCACCGGCGGCAAGGGCGGCAAGAAGTAGGAAGAGGTTTCAGTCCTGAGATGGATGCAGGTTGAGCGAAAGAGACCCGGCGGTTTGCCGGGTCTCTTCGTTTGTCTTGATTTATCTCTGTCGAAGTCTAGCTGCAGGCCGCACGCCGGGGAGCCCGGTCTGCGCGAAGGATGGGGCGCCGGAGTGGACTAGAAGTGGCGAAAGCCGGTTGCGACAAAGATGAGGAAGAGTCCGACGCCCAGACCGACAACCAAGGCGGTGCGCCGGGCGCGGGCAAAGCCAGGATCGTCGATGCGGATTGCGCCGTAGCTGAGCCACCAGTGAATTGTCATCAGGGGGACGGCGAGTTCGAGGAACCAGAAGCCGAGGGTGCCCAATAGACCGAGCAGACTGACATACGGAAACAATCTGAGGAAGAGGAAGGTGAAGGAGGAGCCGGCCATGATCTTGAGATAGCTGGCGTCGCTGCATGCCTGGTTCACGCGGGCGAACCGGGCCGCGGCGGCGGCCGCGGCGGCAGGGTCGATTGGGGTTGAACAGAAAGAGCAGGACTGCATGGAGGTGTTGATCGTCTCTTTGCAGTTGGGGCAGGGAAAGATTTCGACCTTTGAGGAAAGGCTCAAACCAGACATCGCAATGATTGCCTCGCAGAATTACTGGAAAGGTTAGCACAGGCAACATGCAGGGGACAGCCACGCTCATGCGATGAGAGTGCATGAGCGGTGAAGGCGGTAGATGTTTCCGCGCACGGGCGGCGCCGGATGAGCGAAGATGGATGAGTCATGGAATCCGTTGCCAAGCCGGCCTCGCAGCGCATGGCTGTGGGTGTATCAACATGGGTTCGCGCACGGGCAATCCACGGAGGTGACTTCGCTTGCGTTTGCGCTGGCGTTCACGGCCCTGTGCTTCGTTCCCAACTGGATTCTGTGGCGCAGGAAGATTTTTTGAGGATTTGACGATTTAAGTTCGACCCGAACTTAAGCTCGACCCGTTACCATGGAAGACGCTTCGGCTGGTCCGAGGCAGGAGCGCGCACGTGGCCTATACCGATCTACGCGACTGGATCCGGCAACTCGACAAGGCAGGCGAGCTGAAGCGGATTGATGAGGCGGTGAGCCTGCATCTGGAGATGGCGGAGATCGCCGACCGCGCGGCCAAGCTGGGCAAGGGCACGGCCAAGGCTGGCGGGCCTGCGCTTCTGTTTGAGAACGTCACGGGGTTTCCCGGGGCGAAGGTCCTGATGAACCAGTTCGGCTCCGAGCGGCGCATGAGGCTGGCGCTGGAGGTGGACTCGCTGGACGAGATTGCGGGGCGGATTCGCTCGCTGATCCATCCCGAGACGCCGACCAGTTGGTTGGACAAGCTGAAGTTGCTGCCCAAGCTGGCGGAGGTTGGGAGCTTCTTTCCCAAGGTGATCGCGGCGAAGGACGCGGCTTGCAAGCAGGTGATTCATCGCAGTGTGGAAGACGGCGGGCAGGGAATCGATCTGCTGAAACTGCCCGTACTGACCACCTGGCCTGAAGACGGCGGGCCGTTTATCACACTGCCGTGCGTGGTCACGCGCGATGCGAAGTCGGGCAAGCGCAACGTGGGGATGTATCGCATGCAGGTGTACGACGGCGAGACCACGGGGATGCACTGGCAGCGGCAGAAGAACGCGGCGGAACAACTGCGCGACCGTCTGCGCGCGGCTACAGAGAGTAGCACGGGGGTGGGCGAAACGAACGATTTGGCTGCGCGCGTGGAGTTGATGGCGCAGACGGCTGGTGGAACGACTGCGGCGGCGAACGACGCGGCGATTCCGGCGACGACTCTGAGCAAAATTAATGCTGGGCGGATGGAGGTCGCTGTGGCGATCGGCACCGATCCGGCGACGACGTTTGCGGCGATTGTGCCCGCGCCACCCGATGTTGAGGAGTATCTGATCGCGGGCTTTTTGCGCGGCAAGCCGGTGGAGCTGGTGAAGTGCGAGACGGTGGACATTGAGGTGCCTGCGCACGCGGAGTACATTCTCGAGGGCTATGTGAACCTCGGCGAGTTGCGGACGGAGGGGCCGTTCGGCGACCACACGGGCTTCTACACCATGGCGGACGAGTACCCCGTCTTCCACGTCACCTGCATCACGCATCGCCGGGATCCGATCTACGCGGCGACGGTGGTGGGCAAGCCGCCGATGGAGGACGCGTGGATGGGCAAGGCCGTGGAACGCATCTTTCTGCCGCTAATGCAACTGACGCTGCCGGAGATTGTCGATGTGTGTCTGCCGCCCGAGGCGGTGTTTCACAACCTGATGATCGTGTCGATCCGGAAGTCGTACGCGGGGCATGCGCGTAAGGTGATGAACGGCATCTGGGCGATGGGGCAGGCGATGTTCACCAAGTGCGTGATCGTGGTGGATGAGGACTGCGACGTGCAGGACCTGGCCGAGGTGACGCTGAGGGTAGCCAACAACATCGACCCCGAGCGCGACATTCAGTTCACGCTGGGCCCGGTGGACACGCTCGACCACGCCAGCCGGTTGCCCAACTACGGATCGAAGATGGGAATCGACGCGACGAGGAAGTGGGCGGCGGAGGGATTCACGCGGGCGTGGCCGCAGATGCTGAAGATGGAGCCGTCCGTGGTGGCGAAGGTCGATGCGATGTGGAAGAAGCTGGGGATCGAGTGAGTGGCGAGCGATTCGAGCTTGCCCATAAGGAAGGTTTCATTCATACTTGAGGTATGAAATTTCAGTCCAAGGTCGGCGAGCGTGGGCAGGTCGTCATTCCCAAGGCGATCCGGGACAATCTTGGCCTGGACAAGAACACCGCCCTGGAGTTTGAACTCAAGGGCGCCACCGTCACTCTGCGGGCCAAGCGCGATATGGGCAACTTTGATCTGGCGATGAAGAAGTACGCCGGTTCACTTCGCAAGCAGTTCCTCGCGGACGGCTACACCAGCGTAGACCAGTACATCAACGAGAGCCGTGGCCGATGATTACGGTTGTCGATGCCAACGTCATCCTCGACATTCTGGTCGGTTCCGCGGACGAGATTGCAGTGAGTCATGCTGCGCTGCAATCCGCAAAGGCCGATGGAACCATTACTGTCTCGGCGGTCAGCTACGCCGAGGTGGCGCAACGGTTTCCTTCAAAGAGCAAGGTAGACGACTTCTTCCAGCTCTTGGACTGCACGATTCAGCCTCTCGATGAAGCGTCTGCATACCTCGCTGGACAATTCTCGCGTCAATACAGGTTGCGCGGAGGCAGTCGCACGCGGATTCTACCGGACTTTCTGATTGCCGCTCACGCACAGCTTCACGCCGACCGCATCCTGACCCGCGACAAGCGCTTCTTCAGCGACACATTTCCCAGATTGAAGGCGGTCAGTCCAATAGACCTGGTATAGATTCAGCCAACGCAGCACGATTTGCTGATAAATTCGCTTGCCGCGTGGATTTCAGCCTGCGGCGCTTGCGTCGTATACTCAAGCCATGTCCATCGTGAAAAATGCCGCCGCGATTGCCAAGGGGATGAGCATCACCTTCGGGCAGATCTTCCAGCCGACCGAGGTGGAGAACTATCCCGACGGCAAGGGACCGATGCGCGGCGCGCAGTTTCAGGAGCGCTTCCGCGGCAAGCACCAGTTGCAGCGCGACGAGAATGGCTTGGAGAAGTGCGTGGCGTGCTATCTGTGCGCGGCCGCCTGCCCGGCCAACTGCATCTACATCGAGGCGGCGGACAATACCGCGGAGAAGCGCATCTCTTCGTCCGAGAGATACGCCAAGGTGTACAACATCGACTACAACCGGTGCATCTTCTGCGGCTACTGCGTGGAGGCCTGCCCGACCGACGCGATCACGCATGGGCATGGCTTCGAGCTTGCTTCGCTGAACGCGACTTCGCTGGTGATGCGCAAGGAAGACCTACTAGTTTCCATCCACGGATTGCCCGATGCGGTTGCGTCGGACAAGGATGAGGCAGAGATTCTCGCCTGAGCCTGCGCGCTGACGGCGATTCGCGCGGGTGAGATTAGGAAATTGACGGGAGATGGCTGCAATAATGGGAGTGTGAAGACCGCACCCAAGCCGCCGTTGCCGCCGCTGCAGGACGCGCTCGACCGCATTACCGGGAACACGCGCGCGCTGGTGCAGGCCGACCGGCTGGCCGTCTCCGAGCAGGCAAGCGAAGAACTTTTTGAATCGGGGATTGAAGACCGCATCCTGCGCGTGGGCGCGCCGATGCCGGAGTTCACGCTGCCCGACGCGCTCACCGGCAAGCCCGTCTGCTCCGCCGATCTGCTTGCGCTGGGGCCGCTGGTGGTCAAGTTCTTCCGCGGGCGGTGGTGTCCCTACTGCGTCACCGAGTTGGAACGCTGGCGCGACCTGCACGACGAGGTGCGCGCGATGGGCGCGTTCCTGGTGGCGATTTCGCCGCAGACGCCGCGCCAGAACGACTTCACGCTGCAACAGCATGGACTGCCGTTCCCGATTCTTTCGGACGAGGGCGCAGCGCTGGCGGAGAAGTTTGGCATTGCCTACACCGTGCCGGGGGAGCACCGCCGCTACTACGAGGGGATTCTGGTGAACATTCCGTTCGTCAACTCCGGCGGCACCTATGCGAATGCGAGCGAAGAGAGCTGGCGGTTGCCGCTGCCCGCGGTCTTCGTGGTGAGGCAGGATGGGACGATTGCGTTCAGCGAGGGCTACGCCGACTTCCGCGTGCGGCCCGAACCGAGCGATGCGATGGATGCGCTGGCGGCTCTCGTCCATTCACCCCACCCATCGCGATAAAATCGCGATGATAAATGGGGCACCGGCTTTGGTCAGATTGCTTCCATATAGCGATCAAGCTCTGCGATGTACATGGGTGAGGGCCAGAGCCCCTTGTTTTTTGGTAATCTTGCGTTTGGAATTGGGCCGGTCATAGACTCAAAATATTCCAGATCAAATGAGACCTTTGATGCAGCCCTCCTGACATTCTGAGGCAGGCTAATAATATAGACATTGCTTGTGCGGTCAAACGCAAGTCGAAGAATTCCCTGGTCGAACGCCCAGTGGCACTGTTTGTTTAGGCAAAGTCCATTCCTGACAGAGTTTAAGTCGTGAGTGGACCATGGAAGTATATGGGCCGAGTCAACCCCAGGAGAATCTGTTGTTTCTAAGCGCGGAAGCCTCTGTCCGCTAAAGATGCACCGATACTCGTAAGCATCGGAGACTTCCCTACTGAACTTGCGTCCGGAGGAGCCTCGCTCTGCCTGCTGTCGCCACTGCTTGACACGTTGAATCAGTGCTTCCTGCGGTGAAATATCATCTTCCAAGCCAAACTCAGCTTGATGTGTGAACTGCGTACTTATGTCTAAGGGAGGTGGCTCTTGTTCGGCGTGGCTCACGCCCAATTGCTCTTCAGCAATTGGAAGAGCGTCGCCGGTCGTATGGAGCGCATTAGAAATTTCCTGGGCGCAACGCTCAATTGTCTTGTAGTCGGGGTCGTCTGCTCTAACGGCCTCCGCCAATTTTCGTACCAAGCCCGCAAGCGGCGTATCCTGCTTCGTCGCAGCATCCCAAAGGCGAATAATTCTTGCCATTCTCTTGGTGAATTCCACTTCGGTTTGGAGGTTATCTGCATTCTCAAGTAGAAGATCTGTGGGCCTTAGAATTACGTTTTTTGCGGTTAATCCTGCAATATCTACCTTGATCGCAGTCATAGAATACGATTCAAACCGAAGAAGTTCGGTGCCGTGGGTCGTCTTGAACTCACGCTTCGGCTTTGGCAGCAACAGCACTGCGGATAGCAAGCGGTACAAATGTGTAGTCTTATTCCTAGTATCCTCGTCAAGGGCAATGCGTGGCTTTCCTTGACGCTGTGCGGCGACTGATCGTCCCGGAATAATGATACCGGGTGTCAATTCGTAAGAGATTTCATGGTCGAATAGTTTGGAAGCTACCAAATCGCCTTGGCGACCGGCCAGCTCGTAGACTCCCCGGCCACCTCCCGTACGTAGAGCTATCCGCATAATGAGACCTCCAAGTTATCGCTTATTCCCGATGGCCGGAGATGTTTGGAAATCATTGAAATTTCAAGGTGATTAGCAAACTTGCCATTCACGTTCTCGAAAGCCTCGATTGTAGGCTCGTAGTCTCTACAAAGGCAGATGATATAGAAAGTTGGCATAGTTCACACATATAACATTGGAAGTTCTTGTTCCATAAACGGAAGTGCCGCTTCACGCTCTGACATGGAATTGGATTGTAAGTCCGCAAGGCGTTGAAGTGCTTGTTCGAGTGGAGCGAACAACGTCCGACGCTGCCCTCGCACTCGTCTTAGTATTCCCTCAGCTGCGTTTGGACTCAAAAAATGCCCTTCACTCACGCTTTTATGCTCAAGAACATCCGCGAAGAGTCGCGTAATTGGGTTCACCGGTGATGGCGAAACAGTTGTCAGAATGCAATCGCCCTTCCACGCGTACCCTCCGGATGTCCACTTGAATTTGCCGCGAGAATCTTTAACTTCCCCGAGACGAAGGAGTGCTTTTGGCTGATCTGTCGGAAAGGGTGAAAGTAGATCGACCGCCGTGATCTCAGCAGTCGCTTTTCTGTTCCACTCTTTCTTGATTCTCTTTGCTATCCATTCCACAACCGGGACACAAACCGCGTTGCCAAGTGCGGCGTAGCGAAGTGAATCTAGCTCATTTTCGGCAAGTTTTATGTACGGCTCAGGAAGGGTCCACCTGTTCGGAAAGCCTTGTAAGCCTTCGCATTCAGGTGGCGTCAACCTCCGTACCCGATCCTGATAACTGACGTATGACCGACTCCAATCTGTGCCAGTGTGCCTACCAGATGTCGCGGCGAGGCAATACGCAACTTCTGGGACAACGGCTCCAGACGTAGCCTGTTTACAGGGAGTCAAAAAACCTGCCCTTTCACTTGCTGGCCTCGCACTCACTTGATGTTCATATAGAGACCGAACAGCGCGACTTGGACTCCCGTACCATGCACATACAAACACACGTGGGCGCGATTGCGGTGCGCCAAAATAACGCGAATTAAGAACGCGCCATGCGACTCCGTAACCAAGATCAGTCAGACTCTTTAGGACCAATTCAAAATCAAGGCCATCGTGAGAATTCAAAAGCCCTGTGACGTTTTCGAGGAGAACGATTTTGGGACGCCGCACTGCAATCAAATCGTGGAATACATGGAAAAGTCCCGACCGTTTACCCTGCAAGCCGTCTCGCCCAAGCCACCCACGGGCAACAGAAACATCTTGGCACGGGAATCCTCCGGACCATATTTCAGCTATGGGCAAATGATTAGCATCAATGGATTTAATGTCCGGAGTTTCTGGAGTCGCGGGCCAATGGCGTTTCAACACACTGCGACAAAATGGGTCTATTTCGCAATGAAAGCCGATCTCTACGCCAGCACGCGCGAATCCAAGATCGAATCCTCCGATCCCCGCGAAGAAGGAGTTTAATCTGAGTCGTTGTTTCATTGGCTCCATATCATGTTGCAATTGTCAGGCAAAGCCGCAGTTCAGTTCGAGTTCAAACCTCATAAACCGAGCGTAGTCGCCTCCGACTGTCGAGTCAATGCAAAGAAGAAGGAGAAAATCTAGCTCACTGTTGACCGACTACTTGCTGGCGCGGTAACGGCGGATGAGGCTGGTGGTTGAGGAGTCGTGCGAGATGGCGGGTTCGGTGGGGCTCTCCAGTTCGGCGAGGATTTTTGTGGCGAGGACCTTGCCGAGTTCCACGCCCCACTGGTCGAAGCAGTCGATGTTCCAGATGGCTCCCTGGGTGAAGACGGAGTGCTCGTAGAGGGCGACGAGCTGGCCGAGAATTGCGGGGGTGAGCGCGTCGGCGAGGAGGATGTTCGACGGGCGGTTGCCCTGGAAGACGCGGTGCGGGACGAGCCATTCGGGCGTGCCCTCGGCGCGGACCTGCTCGGCGGACTTGCCGAAGGCGAGCGCCTCGGCCTGCGCGAAGACGTTGGCCATCAGCATGTCGTGGTGGCGGCCGAGCGGGTTGAGGGACTTGGAGAAGCCAATGAAATCGCAGGGAATCAGGCGCGTGCCCTGGTGGATGAGCTGGTAAAACGAATGTTGCCCGTTGGTTCCCGGCTCGCCCCAGAAGATTGGGCCGGTCTGGGTGGCGACGGGCGTTCCGTCGAGCGTTACATGCTTCCCGTTCGACTCCATGGTGAGCTGCTGGAGGTAGGCGGGGAAGCGCTTGAGGTACTGCTCGTAGGGCAGCACGGCGATGGTCTGCGCGTCGAAGAAGTCGGTGTACCAGAGGGTGAGCAGGCCGAGCAGGACGGGGAGATTTTTTTCAAACGGCGCGGTGCGGAAGTGGACGTCCATCTGGTGAAAGCCCGCCAGCAGGTCGCGGAAGTTCTCCGGGCCGATGGCGATCATTGTCGAGAGGCCGATGGCGGAGTCCATGGAGTAGCGGCCGCCGACCCAGTCCCAGAAGCCAAACATGTTTTCGGTGTCGATGCCGAAGCTGGCGACTTTTTCCGCGTTGGTGGAGATGGCGACGAAGTGTTTGGCGACGGCGGACTCGTCGCCACCCAGGCCAGCCAGCGACCAGGCGCGCGCGGAGTTGGCGTTGGTCATCGTCTCCTGCGTGGTGAAGGTTTTGGAGGCGACGAGGAAGAGCGTCTCGTCGGGGCTGAGGTCGCGGACGGCTTCGGCGAAGTCCGTGCCGTCTACGTTGGAGATGAAGCGGAAGGTGAGGTTGCGCTGGCTGTAGTGGCGGAGCGCCTCGTATGCCATGACGGGGCCGAGGTCGGAGCCGCCGATGCCAATGTTGACGACGTTGCGGATGGGCTTGCCGGTGTGTCCCTTCCACTCGCCGGAGCGGATGCGGTCGGAGAAGACGGCCATCTTGTCGAGTACTGCGTGGACGCCGGTGACGACGTCTTCTCCATCGACGAGGATGCGCTCGGATTCGGGAGCGCGCAGGGCGATGTGCAGGACGGCGCGGTCCTCGGTGAGGTTGATCTTGTCGCCGCGAAACATGGCTTCGATGCGGGCGCGCAGGCCGGACTCTTCGGCGAGGGCGATGAGCAGCTTCAGCGTTTCACTGGTGACGCGGTTCTTGGAGTAGTCGAGGAAGAGGCCGCCGGCTTCGGCGGTGAGGCGCTGGCCGCGCGCCGGGTCTTCGGCGAAGAGATCGCGCAGATGCTTTGTGCCGATCGACTGGAAGTGGCTTTGCAGCGCCTTCCAGGCGGGGCGTTGGTTGAGCGGCAGGCGGGCGGAGTCTTTGGAGGGCATAGGGGTCAATTTTCTCACAGCAAATCTGTTAGGACTTGTTTAGAAACTCATGCGAGCGCCACGAAAACTGACCTCAGCGGCTAAAGCCGCAGTTCAAATGCAGCATTTGCGGCACGGCTGAAGCCGTGCCCTTAAGCAAAACGCGGCCCAGCCAACAGTTCTGCGACAATCTTGCAGCAGAGAGTCTGTGCGTTTATCGTAGGATTAGTCCGAGTATCGAACTAAGGCGTTATTGGAATCTTCGCTTCCGGATTCAGGTTGGGCCATGGCACACCCGGCGATCCAATTGCCGGAGGATGAGAAGGAAGATCGATGAGCATTGCGTCCCGCCGTCCCGCTGCCGGTTCTCTTACGGCCAACGCTGCGAGCGCCACCAAGGAGCGTTCCGCAGGTCTTGCGTCCGCGCGCACAGCTCCGGTGGCGGCAGCGACTACAGCCGCGAACGCAGGCAAATCCACAAGCGGCTCGACCCTGGACGTTTTTGCGGGCGATCCCAACTTCATGACCTCGCTGGCGCGCGGGCTGCTTGTTATCCAGGCGTTCACGCCGCAGACGCCGCAGATGACCATCTCGCAGCTTGCGGCGAAGACGGGCATCTCGCGCGCGGCCGTTCGGCGCTGTCTGTATACATTGGCGAAGCTGGGATTTGCCGGCGCGGAGGAGGGGTCGCGCTATGCGTTGCGCCCGCATATGCTGGCGCTCTCCAACTGCTACTCGACCAGCAACTCGCTGTCGACCGCGGCCCAGCCCATCTTGGAACGCATGTCCGCCGCGCTGCACGAGAGTTTTTCGGTGGCCACGATGGACGGCGACGAGATTGTCTACATTGCGCGGTCGACTGTGTCGCGCGTGATGAGCGACGACCTGCACATCGGCAGCCGCCTGCCAGCCTACTGCACCAGCATCGGGCGCGTGCTGCTGGCCTATATGCCCGCCGAACAACTGGAGCCGTATCTTGCTCGCGTGGTTCTGACGCCGCACACCGCGCGCACGGTGAGCAGCGTGGAGAAGCTGCGCCTTGCGCTGCGCAACGTCCGCCGCCACGGCTACGCGCTGGTGGACCAGGAGTTCGAGGTTGGGCTGCGCTCGATTGCCGTTCCCGTCTACTCGCCCACGGGGCGCGTTGTGGCCACGATCAACCTGAGCGGAAGCGCGCCGCGAATCTCGCTCTACGAGATGCAGAGCCGCTTTCTGCCGCACCTGCGCAATGCCGCGACGGAACTGGGCGCATTCCTGCGCTAAGCTTTTGATCTTTCTCCTGCGTATTCACACCGCCTCTATCTTCCGCTCGTCCCCATCGCACCAATCACTGACTACCGGCAACCACAGCCATGGCACTCCGGGGCGGCAACGGTGCGGGCTTTTGCCCCGGCGCTGTTGCCGAGCGCGGGGTCGAGCACCTCTTCCAGCCCACCCACCTTGATGCGCTGGGCCAGCGGGTTCGCTCCACCCACTCGGGGGGCGGTTCCCATCAGTACGATGTAGAGGAGCGCGGCCACGGCGAATCCCACGAACCACGCGTAATCGTAGAGAAAGCGCAGGTCCGGCACGGCCAGTCCGATGAGCGCGGCGAGGACTCCGGCGGCGAGCGCGACGAGCGCGCGCGGATTGAATCCCTTGCTGTACTCATACGGCCCCTCGCGGCGGTAGAGCGACTCGGTGTCCAGCCGCGTGCCGCGGACCAGGAAGTAGTCGGCGATCATGATTCCAGCCACCGGGCCGAGCAGTCCCGAGTAGCTGACCAGCCATTGAATGTAGTCAGTGTGGCTGGCCATCAGCCTCCAGGGCATGATCGCCAGGCCAAGAAAGCCGGTGATGAGGCCGCCGGTGCGGAAGCTGATGAGCCGGGGTGCGAGGTGGGAGAAGTCGTTCGAAGGGCTGACCACGTTGGCCCCGATGTTGAGGTTGAGCGTGGCAATCAGAATGCTGATGAGCGCGAGGAAGGCGACCAAAGGTTGATGGAAGAGGCCGAGCAGAGTGATCGGGTTCCATATGGCGCGGCCGAAGACGACCATGGAGGCTGAGGTGCATGCGATCCCGATGAAGCTGTACAAGACCATTGCGACCGGAAGGCCGAAGGACTGGCCGGCGATCTGCGACTCCTGCGAGCGGGCGTAGCGCGTGAAGTCGGGAATGTTGAGCGAGAGCGTGGCCCAGTAGCCGACGATGCCGGTGAGCGAGAGGAAGAAGAAGTGCAGGAAGCTGGAATGCGTGTGGAACTGGCTTGGCGCGTTGAGCATGGGGCCGAAGCCGCCCGCCTTGTGCGTCATGAAGCCGAGCAGCACCAGCGACATGACAAGCAGAAACGGCGCGGAAAAACTTTGCAGAAAGCGGATCGACTCCACTCCGCGCCAGACCACGGCCATGTTCAGCAGCCAGAAGCCGAGGAAGCAGATCCACAAAACGGAAGGCATCGACGCGGACGCTGGCCAGAGCACATTGAGCATTGCGTAGATGGCCTGTCCGCCGATCCAGGTCTGGATGCCGAACCAGCCGCAGGCCACCAGCGCGCGCAGCATGGCGGGAATGTTTGCGCCGCGCACACCAAACGAGGCGCGCACAAAGACCGGGAAGGGGATGCCGTACTTGGCACCCGCGTGCGCGTTCAGGAGCATGGGGACCAGAACGATGAGATTGCCCAGCAAGATGGTTGCGAGCGCCTGCTTGCAGTTCATGCCGCCGGCGATGAGGCTGGACGCAAGCATGTAGGCCGTCACCCCCATCGACATGGAGAACCAGAGCGCGATGTAGCTATATGTGCCCCAGGTGCGCTGTTCGGGCGTGGTGGGCGCAAGGTCCGCGTTGTAGAGCTGCGGGTCGGCGCGCAGGCCGTAGGCATCGGTCAGACTGGTCGGCCCCTCGGGGTAAAGAGTCATTGCGCGGCAACCTCGCGATGCAGTGAGCGGCCGCGTCCCGCCGCCGCGATCCGGCTTGTCCGCTCGACCGCCAGTTTGCCGCGCGGGAAGACATGACGCGCGTTTGCGGGGACTTTACAGCCTTCGAAGATGGAGGAATCGGGGTGCATATTCTGGGCCGCTGCCGTAATCGTATACTTCGCCAACGGGGTTCCACAGCAGAATATCCGCACCGGAACCGGCGGCCACAATCCCCTTCGGCCACAATCCCCTTCGGCCACAATCCCCTTCTTCGCAACCCGGTAAGTTTCCCAGCCGCAGCACGCCGCATCGAAGTCGCGCAGGAACTGGCCGCCGCTGCGTTTACGGTTTAACTAGATCGCCGTACAGGTCTGGTCTGCGGTCGCGATAGAAGGGCCATGCGCGGCGGACCTCGGCGATTGAATCGAGGTCGAGATCGGTGGTGACGATCTCGTCCTGGTTGCGCGAGGCTTCGGCGATAATCTTGCCGCGCGGATTGCAGAAGTAGCTTTGGCCGAAGAACTCGCCGAGGTTCCACGGCGCTTCGGTTCCCACGCGATTGATGGCGGCGACAAAATAACCATTCGCCACGGCCAGCGCGGGCGGCTCGATCTTCCACAGAAAGTCGTTGGGCCCTGCGATGACCGCCGAGGGATTGAAGACGATCTGGGCGCCGTTCAAGCCCATGACGCGCGCGCCCTCGGGGAAGTGACGGTCGTAGCAGAGATAGACGCCGATCCTACAGAAGCCGAGATCGAAGACGGGAAAGCCGAGGTTGCCGGGGCGGAAGTAGAACTTCTCCCAGAAGCCCGGGGCGGCGTGCGGGATGTGGGCCTTGCGGTACTTGCCGATGAATGCGCCGTCGCATCCGATGACGGCGGCAGAGTTGTAGAAGATCTTCGCGCCCTCTGCTTCCCCATCTTCAACTTCCCCGTCCTCGACTTCATAGATGGGAACGATGAGGGCTACGCCAAGCTCCCTGGCCAGCGAGCACATGAGTTGCACGGTGGGGCCGTCGGGGACGCGCTCGGCGAAGTCGTGCCAGCGCGTGGTCTGCTCGGCGCAGAAGTAGGGGCCGTTGAAGATCTCCTGCAGGCAAACGATCTGGGCCCCATCGGCCGCCGCCGCGCGGACCATTGCGACGTGCTTCACGACCATCGCCTGCTTGATTGCGGCCAGCGACGCGCCCGCGCCGTCGGGCCCCGCGGGGACTACGTTCTTCGCCTGAATCAGGGAACATCGAACCACTCGCGCCATCGTTCTCCGCAGCCTTCCGCTTCCTGAGCTGCAACCGCTTTCTCAAGTCAAACTGCGTTGTCAATTCATGTCAAGGCACTGCGATTCGTATTGTGCGCGATCCAGGGGATTGCACGGACGCAAGTCTGCCAGCGATTGCAACCAGGGCATGTTGGCTGAAATGCCGAATCCAGCTTCCACTCGCATGGCCGGGCAGGGTAAAATATAGACAGCTATATCATCGTTCTGCATGTGTTCTGCGAGTCGTTCAGGCTCTTCTGAGCCATCCATGTCTCCGAAACAAGTTTTGATGCGTTTGTGAAGTATGAATTCGTCTGTCCAGTTGAAAGGATCAACAACGCATGAGTTTTTCGGCAACGCTCCTCTGGCAGGGCGTTAAGTCTCAATTTGCAAGGTTCCTGGGGATTAATGCGAATTCGCCGATCCGGCTCCGTCTTGCACTGGGCGCGTGGCTGATTGTTGTTGTTTCCGTTCTTGGGCTATTGATCTTCCATCCCCCGTATGGCTGCGATCTAAGACTCTACGGAAAGACCATTGCCGAGGTTCAATCCAACGCTTCGCCTTATTTATCCGGAATCGCTCGCCTTGAGGCTGATCACGCCAAGGGTGGCTTTGCGTTTTCTTTCAACTATCTATATCCGCCGATGACGCTTCCTCTGCTGCGCGCTTTGGGCCACCTCTCCCGCGGACTCTGCACAACGGTCTATCTGCTGCTGTCGGCCGCCAGCTTTCTGACTCTGCTCTGGGTCGGACTTCGCTGCCAGGAGAACGAAGAAAGCTTCACTCTGCCCCTGATTGCGCCCTTTGCGCTGTTCTTCCCTGGCTTGCTTTGTGATGACGTCTGGCTGCACGGAAACATTGTCTTTCTCCTCTACGCACTTCTGTTCAGCGCAGCCTACTGGGGATGGAAGCGCGAACAATGGCGATACTTTTACGGTGCTCTCCTGATCGCCACCTATTTCAAAGCCCCCATGCTGATCTTTCTGGTGATCCCTCTGCTGTCTGCCGCAGGACAACTGCTGCCTTGCATCCTCACCGGTTCTGCCGTCTCTGCAATCTACCTCTCGCAGCGAGTATTGTGGCCTGTCGCCTACCAGGATTACCTGCGGATGATGAACCTCGAATTCCGCTATAACGGAGAGTTTGGATTCAGCCCGGCAGGACTTCTGGGAAAGTATCTCTGCTATTTCAATCACCCCTATCTCACGCTCTGCATGGCCTTCTACCTCTGCTATGCTACTGTCATCTTCCTCCTGCTCCGCCGCGTCTCTCAGGCCTACAGAAACGGTCGAATCTCCTTCGCCCAGTGGGCTCCATTTCTACTCATGGGAGTCATTCTGCTCTATCCGCGCATCAAGCAGTATGACGTTGCTGCGCTCACGCTACCGATGGCGATCCTGTTCTGGCGCGTCTTGCGAGAGAGAATCGCTTCGCGCCGAAAGGCCAGATTCTTGGCAGCGGGAGGCTTTACGGTATGCAACATTTTCGTCGGAGTAAGCACGATTTATGCCCTGAACAACGCGGTCTGGGAGCCGGTGGCGATGGTCGTTCTGGTCGGTCTCTTTCTGATCTCCGCTCGAAGCTTGTACGCCCAGTGCGAAAGCGTGGATCAAACCGTGTTGCTGCAAGAGATTCAGAGCCCTGCATTGCATACATTGGCCATGGAGTATGCCGGCTCGATCGAGGAAGCGTAGAGGGCATCCGCTTCCGTCGATGCTCCTCGATATCGACGCGCGGGCCAGTGTCCCGAACTCCCGATCCTTGTTCTTGAATCCCGCTGGGCGAAAGGCGCACTTTGGAGCGATTGCTGGGGGCGTACATCTCGGTGCCGTTCTGCCGGGCGAAGTGCAGCTACTGCAACTTTGGCTCGGGGGTTCTTGGCTCGGGGGTCTTCGGGGCGGGGGCGTCTGGGGACAGGGCGCGCAGGGCTGGGGCGTCCGGTGCGGACCGGATGGAGCGGTATGTGGAGCGGGTGTGCACGGAGATTGGATCGGCGCGCAAGCGGGCGGCGGAGATGCGCGCGGAGCTGCCGGGGCGCGTGGATACGGTCTACTTCGGCGGGGGGACGCCGAGCCTGCTGGGTGCGGAGCAGATGCGGCGGCTGTTTGCGGCGCTGCGGGGCGAGTTCGAGGTGACGGCGGATGCGGAGATCACCATCGAGTGCGCGCCGGGACAGATGGGCGACGAGACGCTGGACGAGTTGCTGCGGCTGGGGATGAACCGCGTGAGCTTTGGGGTGCAGTCGTTTGTGGATGCGGAGGCGCGGGCGGTGGGGCGGTCGCACACCCGCGCGATGTGTCTTGCGGAGATTGCGCGGATGCGCGCGGCGGGCGTGGAGGAGATCAATGTGGACCTGATCGTGGGGCTGCCGCGGCAGACGGCCGCGAGCTGGCGCGAGTCGGTCGATGTGGCGCTGGGGAGCGGGGTCCCGCATGTGAGCGTGTACATGCTGGAGGTGGATGAGGATTCGCGGCTGGGCCGCGAGTTGATGGCGCACGGCACGCGATACGGCGCGGAGTCCGTGGCCTCGGAGGACGAGACGGCGGAACGGTACGCGGCGGCCTGCGAATGGCTGGAGGCGAATGGTGTGATGCAGTACGAGATCTCAAACTTCGCGCGCAAGGGGCATGCATCGCGGCACAATGTGAAGTACTGGCGGAGGGAGCCGTATGTTGGCTTTGGGCTGGATGCGCACTCGATGTTGCGGCGCGGCGAGGGCGCGGTGCGGTGGGGGAATACGAGCGATCTGGAGAAGTATCTGGCGGGCAGGGGACAGGGAACAGAGAATAGGGAACAGGATGAGCTTGGTATATTTGCGGTGGATACTGAAGTGGAACGGATCGGATTGGAGCGGGGATTCGAGGAGGCGATGTTTCTTGGGTTGCGGATGAACGAGGGGGTCGATCTGGAGGCTTTGCGGGCGGAGTTTGGCGCGGAGTTGATGCAGGGCGCGGTGGCTGCGCTGAGCGATGTGGAGGAGGCTGGGCTGGTGGAGCGCAAGGGGAGTTGGCTGCGGCTGACGGCGTGGGGACGTATGGTGTCGAATGAGGTCTTCAGCAGGTTGCTGGTGGAGACGACGGTGTAAAGATGGTTCTATGTGTGGTGCGATTCCCACTCATGGCGGTAGAGCTGCGATGAATGGGGCACTCGGTTTGGTGGTTCAAATAAGAAAGTGAGGGATGGGTTGATGGCGATGATCGATCTACGCAGCGATACGGTGACGCAGCCTACGGCGAAGATGCGGGCGGCGATGGCGGCGGCCGAGGTGGGCGACGATGTGTACGGCGAAGACCCGACGGTGAACCGGCTGGAGGCGCGGGCGGCGGAGGTCTTTGGACGCGAGGCGGGGCTGTTTGTGCCCAGCGGAACGATGGGCAACCAGGTGGCGATCCGGCTGCACACCGAGCATGGGCAGGAGGTGGTGTGCGAGTCGCGGGCGCATGTGCTGGATTGGGAGATGGGAACGGCGGCGGCGTTCTCCGGCTGCACACTGCGGCCGGTGGCGGCGGAGCGCGGGATTCTGACGTGGGAGTTGGTGCGCGGGGCGATCTATCGCGATGTGGCGTTCCATGCTTCGACGGGGCTGATTTGTATCGAGAACACGCACAATATGGCGGGCGGAACGGTGATGCCGGTGGCGACGGCGCGGGAGATCTGCGAGGGCGCGCACGCGATGGGGCTGCCGGTGCATCTGGATGGAGCGCGCATCTTCCACGCGGCGACGGCGCTGGGGGTTGGAGTGAGGGAGCTGACGGCGGGCTTCGATACGGTGATGTTCTGCCTGTCGAAGGGGCTGGGCGCTCCGGTGGGATCAATGCTGGTGGGGACGAAGGCGGCAATGGCGCGGGCGCGGCTGTTTCGCAAGGCGATGGGCGGCGGAATGCGTCAGGCGGGTGTACTGGCGGCCGCGGGGCTGATCGCTCTGGAGGAGATGCCGGCGCGGTTGGGGGAGGACCACGCCAACGCGCGTCTGCTGGCGGAGGCGGTTGCGGCGCATGAGGCGGCGGAGATTGATATGAGGACGGTGCAGACGAATATTGTGATCTTCAAGTTGCGCGGGGGTGGGGACGCGGCTGCGTTCTGCGCGGCGTTGAAGGAGAAGGGCGTGCTGGCCAGCGGGATTGGGCCGCGGGCTGTGCGGTTTGTGACGCACTTCGACGTGGGGAGCGAGGAGTGTGCGCGGGCGGCGGGGGTGGTTGGGGAGGCGTTGGCGGGGTGGGGTTGATGGGGCTGCACTTTGGAAAAGCAGATTCCTCCGCTGCTCCACCCCAGCGAGCAAGCTCGCCGGGGACCCCGGTTGCTCCACCCCAGCGAGCAAGCTCGCCGTGGGCCCCGGATGCGCTGCGGAATGACAGACAATAGAACAAACAACGGCAAAAGCCGATTAGTTGCCGCCGGGGTTGAGGATGGGTTTGGCGGCGAGGAAGACGCGGGCGGTGGTGCCGTGATCGGGGCCATCGGTGCGGCTGACAAGGTCGATGGAGCCGGCGTGCTTGCGGATGATTCCCTGCGAGACCCAGAGGCCGAGGCCGGTGCCGCGTTCTCCCTTGGTGGTGAAGAAGGGCTGAAAGAGGTGTTCGCGGTTCTCCGGGGGGATTCCCGGGCCGTTATCGGTGATTTCGACGATGGCTCCGGCCTCGAGCGCCGGGGAAGAGGCGGCGTCGGCTGGTTGAGGCGTGATGCGGACGGTAACATTTCCGCCCTTGCCCGCGGCCTCGACGGCGTTGCCGATAAGGTTGGTGAAGACCTGGCGGAGTTCGGCGGGGAATCCTTCGACGACGATCTCGGGTGGGAGCTCGGCGGAGGCTGTGACGCCGAGGGTCTGGAAGCGGCGCTGCATGAGCAGGAGCAGGTCGTCGAGCGTCTCCTTGAGGTTGACGCGGACGGGGGCTTTGGACTCGCGGTAGAGGCTGAGCATGGCGCGGCTGATCTGGGTGACGCGGGCGAGTTCGGTCTGGGCCATCTGGAGGAACTGGCAGGATTCTTCTTCGGTGGGTTTGTGCTGCAGGAGGTATAGGAGGTTTGCGACGGAGTCGAGGGGGTTGTGGATCTCGTGCGCGATGGTGGCGGCGAGGCGTCCGGCGACGGCGAGCTTCTCGTTGGCCAGCAGGGCGGCGCGGGTCTTGAGTTGCAGCGTGATGTCGCGGAAGACCATGACGATGCCGGTGATCTGGCCGAGCGCGTCGCGGATGGGCGCGCCGCTGTCGTCGACCGAGAGTTCGGAGCCGTCCTTGCGGAGGAGGATGGTGTGGTTGCCTATGGAGACGACAGTCTTGAGGCGCTGCACCTTGACAACGGGGTTTTCCACTGGCTGGCGGGTGGTCTCGTTGACGATGTGGAATATCTCGTCGAGGGGACGGTTCTGGGCCTCGGACTCGGTCCATCCGGTGAGTTCCTGGGCGACGGGGTTCATCATCTGGACACGGCCATCGGCGTCGCAGGTGATGACTCCATCGCCGATGGAGGAGAGGGTGGTGCGGAGGTGCTGCTCGGAGAGGAAGAGTTCTTCGGCGCGGTGGCGCTGGAGGTCGATGGCACGGCGGAATGCGGCGTACGCGGACTCCAGGCGGCCGCGGGTGAAGAGGCCGACGAAGAGGCCGATGGCCAGGGCGAGGCCGATGAGAAGCAGGAGAAGATGGCGGGTCTGCTGACGCCACAGGGCGATGCGGTCCTTGCGGCTCTTCTCGGCTATGGCGATGATGGCGTCGAGATGGCCGCGCATGGAGTCCATGTGGGTCTTGCCGAGTAGATTGAGGTTGAGATCGTCGGCGTGGCCACCGGCGGCAATGATGGCGATGAGCGGTTCGGCGAAGGCCTGGCGCCATATCCAATGCTCGGCGAGGAACTGCTTGAGGTCTTCCTGTTGTTCGGGACGCGCCATGGACTGGAGTTTGTCGATGGCCTGTTGCATGGGGGCTTCGGCATCGCGGTAAGGCTGGAGGAAGCGCGGGTCGGAGGTGACCTGGTATCCGCGCAGGCCGGTCTCTTCATCGACGACGAGACCTTCGATTCTGGTTGCGAGGTCGGCTCTGGTATCGGACTCGTCGATGAGGCCGACGGTGGCGTTGGCCCCGCGGATCTGCCAGACAAGGACGCAGGCCAGCAGGAGGCAGGCAACGATTGGGAGAAGTAGAACCTGGCGCAGCGTTCGTTTGAACCGTTTAAACTCCAAGCCTTCGTCCTTTTATTTCTTTGTGGAATGCTCCGGCTAGCGGTTGGGATGCGGTTGTGGTGAGAGCAGGTTGCCCAGCTTGTCCAGGAGGGCGGGCGCACCCTCTCCCTTGGTCATGTAAAGGTCGGCCAGCGAGGTGGCCTCGGCGGGGAGATCGAGGTAGGCGGAGAGCAGGAGGATGGGGACTTCGGGCTTGGACTGGCGCATCTTCTTTGCGACTTCGCCGCCATGCATTCCCGGCATGGAGTAGTCCAGAACGACGGCATCGACGGGGTGGGCGGCGAAGAGCTCCAGGCCGGAGGCGCCGTCGGCGGCGGTGAGCACGCGGTATCCGGCGCGTTCCAGAAGAATCTTGCGGATGCCGAGGCCGACCAGCTCGTCGTCCACGCACAGGACCAGATGCGATCGGTTCTTCATCAATGCAATACACCCCTGAATCTTGCACGTTACGACGCAAGTATAACGCTGGGGACGCGGCTGGGCTGGAAGTGGCTGGGCGTGGGGTGAGGTGTGGGCGAGGATGCGGGAGCGCGGAGGAGATCGGGTGGGAGCGGGGTGGAGGAATGCGAAGGATTTATCGTATGTTTGCAATAGGAAGCAACTGCGTGGTCTATGCTGAATTGGGCGTTGCCCGAGGATTTGCGCGGCGGCAGACGAGGAAGAGACCTTGAAACGGGTCGAGCGGGGGATTGCATAGTGAGTCAGACGGTGTTTGTGCTGGAAGACGATGCGGACATCCTGCGCCTGGTGCAGTTCCATCTGGAGGCGGCGGGCTACACGGTGCGGACGTACATGGCGATGGGCCAGATTGTGGTGGACGCCGAGCGCGAGCCGCCGGCGCTGTTTCTGCTGGACATCATGGTGCCCGGCGGGGATGGGCTGGATCTGTGCCGCAGGCTGAGGAAGAATGCGGCGCTGAGCACGGTTCCGATCATATTCCTGACCGCGCGTGCGGCGGAGAACGATCGCGTGATGGGGCTGGAACTGGGCGCGGACGACTATATCACCAAGCCGTTCGGGACACGCGAGATGGTGGCGCGGGTGAAGGCGGTGCTGCGTCGCTTCGAGCGGCCCACCGCGCCTTCGATGGTGAAGTTCGATGCGGTGGAGATCGATGCGCACGCCATGCAGTTGCGCGTCAACGGCGGGCTGGTGACGACGACGGCGACGGAGTTCCGGCTGCTGGATTACCTGGCGCGGCATCCGGGGCGGGTGTTCAGCCGCGATCAACTGCTGGACGCGGTGTGGGGCGACGCGCGCTTTGTGACGCCGCGCTCGGTGGACGTGTATGTGCGGCGGATACGGGAGAAGATCGAGGAGGACGCCGAGGAGCCGCGCTATCTCAAGACGATGCGCGGGGCGGGCTACCGGTTCGAGATTCCCAAGGAAGCCAAGGTTTAGGGCATACGCGTGGTTAGCTTTGTCCCGTGGACGGAGGAATATATTGCGCGTGGGTCGAGCTTCGTTGGCGGGACTGATATTTCTGATGATGTTGACGATTGCATCGTCTGTCGAGCTGACGGCGGTGGTCGTTCCAGGGAACTGGTGGGCGGGGTGGGGCTGCGGCATCTCTCTGGCGACGGTCTTCGCGCTGGTCTATGGCTGGCGATTACGGCGCGAGATGGAGAAACTGAGCCATGCGGTGCGCACCCTTCCTGAGTTCGATGCGGCAAGGGCGAAGACATTTTTTACGGAGTGGGAAGATCCATACCAGGCGATCGAGAGCACATCGCTGCATTTGCAGAGGGTGCTGAGCGGAGTGCAGGCGGAGCGGCGCGAGCTGGAGGCGCTGCTGGACTCGATGCAGGACGCGGTGGTTGCGGTGGACGCAGCAGGGCGGATTCAGTGGGCCAACCAGAAGATGCAGCGGCTGATTCCAGGGGCGACGGCGGCCAGCTCCGTGCGCGTGGGACATGCGCTGGTGCAGACGGTGCGCGATCCGGAGGTGCTGGCGTGCGTGAAGGCCGCGCTGGACGAGCGGGTGGTCTGCGAACGCAGGACGACGTCACTGGCGCCGGGACGCATCTTCGAGGTGAATGCTTCGCCGATGCCGGCGGGCGGCGCGGTGGCCGTGCTGCACGACATCACGCGCATCGAAGAGGTGGAGCGGACGCAGCGGGACTTTGTGGCCAATGTGTCGCATGAGTTGAGGACGCCGTTGACCTCGATTGCGGGATATGTGGAGACGCTGCTGGACATGGAGTATAGAGACGGGGGGGAGTCGCTGAGCCCGGTGGGGCGGGAGTTTCTGGGGACGATTCTGAAGAATGCGACGCGCATGAGTCGACTGACCGAGGACCTGCTGACCATGGCTCGGGTGGAGTCGCGCGAGGCCGTGCTGCATCCCAGGCCAGTGCGCGCCGATGTGCTGGTGCGCGACGCAGTGGCGGCGATGCGTGGCATGGTGCAGGACGCCGAGGCGCAGTTGGAAATCGGCGAGACGACCGGAGCGGAGGTCTTCGCGGACACCGACTCCATGGTTCAGGTGCTGGGCAACCTGATCGAGAACGGGATCAAGTACGGGCAGGCGAAGGATGCCCAGCGGAGCCGGGTGGTGGTGAGCGCGCGGGAGGTGTGGACGCTGAATGCGGACGGGCCGGGCGGCGATGAATCCGGTGCGGAGGCTGCGGGAGCGGTGGAATTCAGCGTGCGGGACTTTGGGGCGGGGATTGCGTCGGAGCATCTGACGCGCATCTTCGAGCGCTTCTACCGGGTGGACAAGGCGCGCTCGCGGGAGTCTGGCGGTACCGGGCTGGGGCTGGCGATCGCGCGGCACATGGTGGAGATGCAGGGGGGGACGATCCGGGCGGAGAGCGAGCTGGGCGCGGGGAGCGAGTTTCTGGTGAGGCTGCCGCAGGTCAAAAGTGTTTCGGAATGAGGCAGGCGGCGGGAAACGGTTGGGAAACGGCTGGCTGTTTATTTTTGATTTTATTGCGATGTAATCACCCCGTAACAATCAGGCATCAAACTGGTTTGCAGTAACAACAAGGAAGCGTCCGGGCCTGTGCAGCGGAGCAGACAGGGCTGGACGCTCCAACTTCGAGGGGGAACCAGTGAGACTGAACTTTGTTGCGGCATGTTTGTTGGCGATGGTTGCGACCGGCGCGAGCGCGCAGAACATTACGGCGGCGGGAGCCACGTTTCCTTACCCGATCTACAACAAGTGGTTCACCGAGTACAACCAGCTGCATCCCGACGTGAAGATCAACTACCAGTCGATCGGGTCGGGCGGCGGCATCAAGCAGGTATCGGAGGGCACGGTGGACTTTGGCGCCAGCGATATGCCTGTGACTGATGCAATGATCGACGCGGCAAAGGTCAAATTCTTCAACCTTCCGACAGTGCTTGGGGCGGTGGTTCCGGTCTACAACATTCCCGGCGTGAGCAAGGACCTGAACTTCTCCGGCGACGTGATTGCGGACATCTATCTGGGCAAGATCACCAAGTGGAACGACCCGCGGCTGGTGAAGGACAACCCAGGCGCCAACCTGCCGGACAAGGGGATACTGCCGGTATATCGCTCGGATGGCAGTGGCACGACCTTCATCTTTACCGACTTCCTGTCGAAGGTGAGCCCCGAATGGGCGAGCAAAGTGGGTAAGAACACATCCGTGAAATGGCCTGCGGGCATCGGCGCCAAGGGCAATGAGGGAGTGGCGGGGATGGTGCGCCAGTCGCCCTACTCCTTCGGCTATGTGGAGTTGATCTACGCGATGCAGAACAAGATGGCGTATGGCACGGTGAAGAATGCCGCGGGCAAGTTTTTGCTGGGTTCCATAGAGGGCGTGACAGCGGCGGCGGCCTCCCAGGCGAAGGCCATGTCGAAAGACTATCGGGTGTCGATCACGAACGCTCCGGGCGCGACCTCATACCCGATCTCGAGCTTCACCTACCTGCTGCTTCCCAAGCAGTTCGCCGATCCGGCGAAGGGCGCTGCGGTGAAGAGCTTCCTGACCTGGATGCTGGCCCATGGCGAGAGCGAGGCATCGAGCATGTACTATGCACCGCTTCCGGCACCGGTGATTGCGTTGGAACGGAAGACCATTGCGACCATCAAGTAGACTGTGAGTGCCGCGCGGACGCGATGGGTTTGCGGACGCGCGGCATGGTTTTTCGGCCTGGTGTGTCCTGCGAAGAGAACAAACGACTGCGGAATTCAGAGATTCTGAGCTGCGCTCAGAGTGACGGCTGAACCATTGAAGATATATCGTGACACCATCGTCCATGTCCCTTGAGCTAGAACCGGAGTCTTCGTCGCCGCCGACTGCGCCTTCGACGCAGATGGATGCGCCGCAGCTTCGTGCGCCGGCGATCGTGTCGTTTGTCGGGGCCGCGGAGCCGGCTGCGGTGGAGGGACCTCCCTCGCCGATCCGGCAGTATCTGAGCAAGCGCGGCAACGGCGGGTTGGCGGACAAGACCTTCGCAGCGGTGATGCTGGTATGCGCGCTGAGCATCTTTGCGATTGTGCTGTTCATCCTGACGATTTTGATTCTGCGTTCCAGGCTGAGTCTGGCGCAGTTCGGATTTGGCTTCTTCGTGCACTCGTCGTGGGACCCGGTGTCCGGCGACTTTGGCGCGTTGCCGTTCATCTTCGGGACGCTGGCCACGTCGTTTCTGGCACTGGCGATGGCGGTGCCGCTGGCGCTGGGCGTGGCGATCTTTCTTTCGGAGCTTTGTCCGGCGCGGCTGCGGGCGCCGATCTCGTTTCTGACCGAACTGCTGGCGGCGATTCCCAGCGTGGTGTATGGGCTGTGGGCGGTGTTTGTGCTGGTACCGATCATGCGCGACCAGTTGGGGCCTTTGCTGCTGAAGTATCTGGGATGGACAGGATTCTTTGGCGGGTACAACTTCGGCGTGGGAATGCTGACGGCGAGCATCATTCTGGCGATCATGATTCTGCCCATCATCTCTTCGATTACGCGCGACATCATGCTGGCGGTTCCGACTTCGCAGCGCGAGGCGGTGCTGGCTCTGGGCGCGACGCGCTGGGAGATGATCCGCACCGGCGTACTGCGCAACGCGCGCATCGGGATTGTGGGCGCGGTGATTCTCGGCCTGGGACGTGCGCTGGGCGAGACCATGGCGGTAACCATGGTGATCGGCAACCATCCGGATATCTCGAAGAGCCTGTTTGCGCCGGGATATACGCTGGCCAGCGTGATTGCCAACGAGTTCACCGAAGCCACCGGGGACCTATACCTGAGCGCGCTGATCGAGATTGGGTTGGCGCTGTTTATTGTGACGATTGTGGTGAATGCGATAGCGCGCGCGCTGGTTTGGGCGGTGACGCGCGGCGCTCCGGCGAGGGTGATTTAAGATGAGCGTGAACCCAATTCCGATTCCGACGCCGAGTGGGGAAGACGGTTCCTTGCGTCATCCGATGGACTTTCAGACGCGGCGGATGCGGCTGAACTCGGCGCGGCGCTACGCGGTAAACCATCTGGTGACCGGACTTGCGGTGTTGAGCACGGTGCTGGTGATTGTGCCGCTGGTGGCGATCATGGTGTACCTGATTTACAAGGGCGCGAGTTCGCTGAACTTGGCGTTCTTCACCCACATTCCCGCGCCGGTGGGCGAGCCGGGCGGAGGCATGGCGAACGCCATGCTGGGCTCGGGAATTATTCTCGCGCTGGCCAGCTCGATGGGGATTCCGGTGGGCATCGCGGCGGGCGTCTATCTGGCGGAGTACGGGCGCGGACGAATGCTGGCGATGGCGGTGCGATTTACGGCGGACGTGCTGAACGGGATTCCGTCGATTGTGATGGGGATTGCGGCCTACTCGCTGATCGTGATGCGGCAGATGCATTTTTCGGCGCTCTCGGGCGGCGTTGCGCTGGCCATCATGATGGTGCCGACGATTACGCGCACGACCGAAGAGATGTTGATGACAGTACCGCACGCGATCCGCGAAGCAGCGCTGGGACTGGGCGTTCCCAAGTGGCGGACGGTGATGTCGGTGAGCCTGCGGACGGCGTCGCCGGGAATTATTACCGGGTGTATGCTGGCGTTTGCGCGCGTGGCGGGCGAGACGGCGCCGCTGCTGTTTACGGCGTTTGGCAACCAGTTCTGGAGCTTCAAGCTGAATGAGCCGATTGCGGCGCTGCCATTGCAGATTTATGTGTACGCGATCTCGCCCTACGACGAGTGGCACCGGCTGGCGTGGGCGGGATCTCTGGTGTTGATCCTGATGATTATGGTGTCGGTGACGCTGGTGCGCATCTATGCGGCGCGCGGCACACTGAAAGGGGCAAGCTAAGTGGGAGTCGGCATTAATGTGGAGCACCTGAACGCGTGGTACGGATCGACGCACACGCTTCAGGACATCAACCTGAACATTCCCGCCAACCACGCGACGGCGCTGATCGGGCCGTCGGGCTGCGGCAAGAGTACGTTTGTGCGCTGCCTGAACCGGATGCACGAGACCAACCCGATTGCGCGCGCGACCGGCGTGGTGAAGATGGGCGAGCTGGACATCTACAAGGACGCCTCGCCGGTGGACATTCGGCGACGCGTGGGGATGGTCTTCCAGCGGCCCAACCCATTTCCTACGATGTCGATCTACGACAATGTGGCGAGCGGACTGAAGCTGAACGGGTTTCGCAACAAGGCGATTCTGGATGAGACGGTGGAGCGCAGCCTGAAGGCGGCAGCGCTGTGGGAAGAGGTCAAAGACGAGTTGAAGAAGAAGTCGGGCGCGAGTTTGTCTGGCGGGCAGCAGCAGAGGATGTGCATCGCGCGGGCGCTGGCGGTCGATCCCGAGGTGTTGCTGATGGACGAGCCGGCGTCGGCGCTGGACCCGGTTTCGACCTCGAAGATCGAGGACCTGATCTTCCAGTTGAAGAGCCGGTATACGATTGTGATTGTGACGCACAATATGCAGCAGGCGGCGCGCGTGGCGGAGAACACGGGATTCTTTCTGAACGGCAAGATGGTGGAGTTCAACTCGACGGACAAGATCTTCACCATGCCTTCGGACAAGCGCACCGAGGACTACATCACGGGAAGGTTCGGCTGAAACAGTTCTCCTGTTCCTTCGTCCCGCACCGAGTCGAGGAGGGCCGTTTTCCCTGGGGGAAAAACGGCGTGGAGATTTCGATCTCAGCCAGCAACACCAGGAGAAATGTTCGATGACGACGCGCATCAAGTTCCAGCAAAGCCTCGACGACCTGAAGGAACGGCTGCTGATGATGGCGGGCATGGCCGAGCAGGCGATCCAGCGCTCGATCGAGGCTTACCGCATGCGCGACCTCTCGATCTGCGAGCTGGTCTTCCGCGCGGAGCCGGCGATCAACCGGCTGGAGCGCGAGATCGACCAGTTGGCTCTGGATCTGCTGGCGATGGAGCAGCCCATGGCCATCGACCTGCGGTTTATTCTGTCTGTCATCCGCATCAACGCGGACCTGGAACGCGTCGGCGACCAGGCGGTGAACATCGCGGTGCGGGTGCGCGAGATGGGCGCGTTCGCCAATATCGATCTTCCGGTGGACATTCCGCGGCTGGCGTCGCTGGCCTCGGCGATGGTGCGCAAGGCGCTGCAGGCGTTCATCGAGGCGGACGCGGAGCTGGCGCAGTCGGTGCTGACGCTGGACGACCAGGTGGACGAGATGAACGACGCGGCGTTCGATACGCTGAGCGCGCTGATCAAGGAGAAGCCGGAGCTGACGCCGCAGAGCCTGAACGCGCTGATCATCGCGCGCAACCTGGAGCGGGTGGGCGACCATGCGACGAATATCGCGGAGGACGTGATCTTCTGGGTGCGCGGGGCGGATGTGAGACACAAGAGCGGCGTGGCGTAGTCCGCGCGTCCCGCTGATTGTGATACGACTGCGATGGATCATGCACCAGTGCGTTTTGATTGCGGCGATGAGCTGTGCGCTGCGAGGCATGCGCGGTCAGGTTAATTGCTCAAGCAGTTCGAGTGCGCCGCGGGATTTGAGGTCTTCGGCGACGCGCAGGCCGAGGGCGCGGGCGGTGACGCCGGCGGGGACTTCGGACGAATGACAGATCATGCGTTCGCCGTCAGGCGCGACGACCTGGGCCTGGATCTTCCAGGCGATGGGCGCGCCGTCGTTGGGGACGGGGTCTGCGACGTCGTGGATGGGGGCGCAGTGAACGCCGACGGGGAGCTGGCATCCGCCGCCGAGGGCATCGAGTACGGTGCGCTCGGCCTCGACGGAGAAACGCGACTCGGGGTGGTCGAGCGCGGCGACGGCGCGGCGGATGCGGTCGTCGCGTGTGGGGTCGGATGAGGTTGAACCGGCGGAGGCGGTATTGGTGGCGGCGCGAGTTTCGAGCGCGAGCGCACCCTGGCCGGGGGCGGGGCAGATCTCTTCGATGGTGAAGCGCTGGCGGAGCCATTCGGTGCGGTCGAGGCGGTCGAGGCCGGCGGCGGCCAGCACCAGCGCGTTGCATTCGCCGTCGGCCAGTTTGCGCAGGCGGGTGTCGATGTTGCCGCGCAGCTCGACGAAGCGGAGGTCGGGGCGCAGCGCGAGCAACTGGGCGCGACGGCGCGGACTGGTGGTGCCGACGAGGGCCCCGGTGGGCAGCGTGTGCAGCGCCTTCTGGCGTGGGCAGACGTAGGCATCGCGCGGGTCGGCGCGCGGCGGAATGGCGGCCAGGGTGAAGCGCGGATCGAGCGCGGTGGGCAGGTCCTTCAACGAGTGGACGGCGAGGTCGATGCGGCCTTCGGCGAGCGCCTCCTCGATCTCCTTGATGAAGATCCCCTTGCCCTCGGGCGGCTGCGCGAGGGCTGGCTGAGTGTCTGTGCCGGGGCTGTCCGCGTCTGGCTGCTGGGCCATGCGGTCGCCGGTGGTGTGGATGATCTCGATCTCCACGGCGTGGCCTGCGTCGCGCAGTGCGTCGGCGATGTGGTTGGCCTGCCAGAGCGCGAGTTGGGAGCCGCGCGAGCCGATGCGGATGGTGTCGGTCATGTTACGTCCAGAATACGGGAAAATAGTTGTGAGTTGTAAGTTATGAGTTGTGCAGCGATGAGATGTGGATTGCGGCGCAGAGGAAATCGACAGCACACGGTGAAAGGGCCGTAGAATTGATGGCGGCACAAAATACGAATGTGGTTGAGGGGCGAGATGGGCATGGGGAGTTTATTGAAGATGGCGATGGCGGCGTTGGCGGGTGGGGCGATGGTGGGTGCGAGCGGGATGAGTGCCGCGGGGCAGGCGGCGGCGTTTGGCCCGCAGAACCCGTTCTATGCGGAGAGCACGCTGCCGTATCACGCGCCGCCGTTCGACCGCATCAAGGACGCGGACTATCAGCCGGCGCTGGAGGCTGGAATGGCCGCGCAGATCAAGGAGGTCGAGGCGATTGCGAACGACCCGGCTGCGCCGACCTTCGAGAACACGCTGGTGGCGCTGGAGAAGAGTGGGCGGCTGTACACGCGCGTGGCAGAGGCCTTCGACGGCGTGTTGCAGGCAAACTCGAACCCGACGCTGGAGAAGGTGGACGAGATCGAGTCGCCCAAGCGGGCCGCGCACGACGATGCAATTTTTTTGAATGAGAAGCTATTTGCGCGCGTGGCTGCGATCCATAAGCAGACCGACTCGCTGGCGCTGGATGCGGAGTCTCGGCGGCTGGTGGAGATCTATTACGCGAAGTTCGTTCATGCGGGAGCGAACCTGTCGCCGGAGGACAAGACGAAGCTCAAGAAGCTGAACGAGGAGGAGTCGACGCTGGAGAACAGCTTCCGGACGAAGCTGCTGGCGGCGACCAAGGCGGCGGCGTTTACAACGACGGACACGAGCGCGCTGAAGGGGCTGACGGACGCGCAAATGGAGGCGGCGGCGGAGGCGGCGAAGGGACGCAAGGTGCAGGGCTATGTGCTGCCGCTACAGAACACGACGCAGCAGCCGGTCCTGGCGTCGCTGGATGATCGCGCAACGCGGCAGGCAGTCTTCGAGGACTCGTGGAACCGCGCGGAGCGCAATGGTGCGAACGATACGCGGAAGACGATTGTGCGGCTGGCGCAACTGCGCGCGGAAAAAGCGAAGCTGCTGGGTTACGCGAACTTCGCGGCCTGGAACCTGGAAGACCAGATGGCGAAGACGCCAGAGGCAGCGGTGAAGTTCATGGATGCGCTGGTGCCCGCGTCCACGGCCAAGGCAGTGGCGGAGGGGCAGGACATTCAGGCAGTGATCGACGCGCAGAAGGGCGGCTTCCAGTTGCAGCCGTGGGACTGGGATTTCTACTCCGAGCAGGTGCGCAAGGCGAAGTACGACATTGACGAGGCGCAGGTGAGGCCCTACTTCGAGCTGAACAATGTGTTGCAGAATGGCGTCTTCTATGCGGCAAACCAGATGTATGGGCTGACCTTCAAGGAGCGCAAGGACATTCCCGTGTACAACCCGGACGTGCGCGTCTTCGAGGTCTTCGAGGCGAGCGGCAAGCCGCTGGCATTGTTCTACTGCGACTACTTCAAGCGCGACAACAAGGGCGGCGGAGCGTGGATGAGCAACTTCGTGGACCAGTCGAAGCTGCTGGGCACGCTGCCGGTGATCTACAACGTGGCCAACTTCCAGAAGCCCGCGGCGGGCGAGCCGGCGCTGATCAGCTTCGACGATGTGACGACGATGTTCCACGAGTTCGGCCACGGGCTGCATGGCATGTTCTCGAACGTGGAGTATCCGCTGCTGTCGGGCACCAGCGTACCGCGCGACTTCGTGGAGTTTCCCTCGCAGTTCAACGAGCATTGGGCGAGCTATCCGGCGGTATTCGACCACTTCGCCAAGCACTACAAGACGGGCGCGCCGATGCCGGCGGAGCTGGCCGCGAAGCTGCGCAAGGCGGAGAAGTTCAACCAGGGATATATGCTGACCGAGCTGCTGGCGGCGGCGGAACTCGATATGCAGTGGCACACGATTGCGGCAACGGATTCGGTGACGGATTCGGATGCCTTCGAGAAGGCGGCGCTGGAGCGCAAGAAGATCGCGCTGGCGACGGTGCCTCCGCGCTACCGGTCCAGCTACTTCGCGCACATCTGGAGCACAGGCTACGCGGCCGGATACTACGCGTATCTGTGGAGCGAGATGCTGGACGACAACGCGTACCAGTGGTTCCTGGACAATGGCGGACTGACGCGCGCCAACGGCGATCGCTTCCGCACGATGGTGCTGTCGAAGGGATATACGGAGGAACTGGGCAAGATGTATGCGGCGTGGCTGGGCGGGGAGCCGACCGCCGGGCCGATGCTGAAGGAGCGCGGGCTGGTGGAGGATGCCGCCGGAAAGTAGGCTGAGGCGCAGGCGGCTTTACCAGATGTGGGGAAAGACTTAGCCCACCCTTGGCGGTGAGACTGCCAAGGATGGGACACCCGGCACCCGGTCGTTCTTGATCGAATAGAACAACCTCTTGAAAGTTCACAGGTACCCCCCGGTGCTATTAGCGTAAAGTATTCAAAAAATGTAAGTTAAGCACGCGCTTAGCGCGTGAGACGTATTAAAGGCGAAGACCCGGCGGGTTGCGGTTGCTTCGGTGCTACGGGTTCTCTCCTTTTGTGTGCGAAAAGTATCAAAGTCTTCAAAAAAGGCATGTTAAGTCTGGACTTAGTCTGAACAGGTCTGGACTAAGTCTGGACTTGGTCTGGACTTGGTCTCTGCGGTTGAGGGTTAAATGCGAAGGCCCGGCGAGTTGGCCGGGTCTGTTTGGTTTTGCAACCTGATTTAATTATACGCGTTGGAGGGGAACAACTATGCCAACTATTTTTGGGAGGGAAGTGGTTGATGAGGTGGGGGTTATGGGGATTTTGGAGGGCGGAGGGGCTTGACACGCGATTTTGCTGAGGTTTTTGGGGAAAGAAAATGTGGGGGTGGGTTGGGGCTGAACCCACATCTCAGAAGCGAGATGTGGGGCACCCGGCTAGGACTGACGTGGGTGCGTTATCGGTGACCTTAAGGCCTTCATAATTGCACTTAGCAGTGCCGGCTTTGTAGGCTGCTGATTCGCGAAAGTGTCTAGTATGTCCAAAACATCGGTGTACCACAAATAGCGCACTTTGGTTTCCATGTACATGGGCGCACCAATGTAGTGCGATTGACTGAGCACTTCGTCGATCTTACGTCTCCGGGATGTCGGGGTGACGATGATCAGTCGTTCCGCAACATTCTGATCTACTCTCAAAAGCTCTATAAATCTGTCCAATGCGGTTGTTACAGGGGTACTGTGTTCTATTTCGAATGCTATTGTTGGGCGACCCGAGTCGAGCCACAGTAGGTCGATTTGTCTTATCTTGGCCTTGGAATAGATGCTTGCCGACCTCGTAAAGGACAATTGTTTTATTGATAAATCCGCCAGCGGCTGCCCTTCAAAAGAGTATCCCTGCTCCTTCTTGCCGATATGACATCTGAATCCTGCGGCGATACCGAGCTTTGTTAGCATGTACAGCATTTCATCATGTTCATAGTCCTCTTCTGGTTTCCTCTGACGGGTTGAAACCTTTCCAGATGTTTCATCAGAGGCGAATTCGAAGAGTTGCTGCGGATTATCCCATGGTGCCCAGTATTTTCCGTCGACAGGTGCGGCTATCTTCTTGATTTCGTTCAATAGTGTCTGCTTGGTCGGCTGTGTGCCATTCTTAAGCTTCGGCAGCACATAGAACGTTATATCGTCTATGGTCGCTTGCTTACTTTGCCGATCCATTTGATTCAAGAAGTCTTTGACGTAAAACCTGATACGACTATCCAATGGGATGTGGCATCCGAGCTTTCGACCAGCTTTGGCGTTCCAAATTTTGGCTGCTGCGTCGTAATCAAATTCCTGCGATAGAATAGGAGTAATATCCCCTATCTTTGACGATACCTCGCCCAGTAGACCATTCTCGAGGAGTTTTGGAATCAATTCTGTGTAGATCGCATCTGTTGTTGCGCCGTTGTTTTGAACGATCGTAAGTTCTGCACTGTCTTTGATGAGAGACACGGCGTCGCTTCCGACACTTGCGATCGCCAATGTTCTGGGGTTCCTGACCTTCCGGAAATTAAGGATTAGCTCGCCGCTTACTACTGTCAAATAATTTTTCTTTTTGTGCATTGACCAAATGACGTTTAGAGGTTGCGGAACAGTATTTATGTATTCGAATCCTGCCGCTTCCGCTGCTTTCACAACTGCGTCCCACATTGCAGGCTCACGATGTTGAAAGACGATGCTCATCCATCTGTCGTACTTCAGCACACGGAACATTTCTGCAATTCCAGCTGCAAGTTTCTCTTTGAAATGGGTTGCGGTGTGCTTCGCATCCCCATCTTCTATTGTTTCCTCTCGGCGGTCCTCTTCAGTTGTTTTAAAGCCAAGCCATGCATCCCACATCCTTGTGAGGTCAAGATATGCAATGTGCGCGCCATATGGAGGGTCCGTGAAGATGTAGTCTACAGATTCCGGCTCAACGTACTCAGTGAGTTTCTGGCAGTAACCTTTAATAAACCGAGCGTTCGTGCTTCCACCGGGCCGGTCCCCTATCAACTGATTGGTCTCACGCTTACACGCCATGAGTTTTTCTAACCGCCCACTAAAGACTTCCCAAGGATTTAGATTAACTGAGCGCTTGGCTACCTTATAGCGGTAGATCGAAAAAATACTACTCCCTCCTCTAGACTCCTTTCGGTCTTTCGCCGAAATGAACGTCCGGTTGCACATATAAAGTGTTGCGCTGAAGGTATATCGAAGCAGATTGCGAATCTTCTCGTCATCGATCTTTCCGATTTGATAAAGCAATTCGCTTAGAGCGAGTAGCTGCTTATGCGTGAAAAGTTCATGTACGAATTTCACGTCAGCATTTCTTGGCAGAATTTGATTTTTGGGATACCAGCGTCTGAGTTTTATTTGCTCTGCTTTTTTGTCAGTTAGTGACCACCAATCGTTGATTTTCGATGCGCAGGCTTTTTCAACCAGTTCGTAGCCTTCGGATAGTTTAGAGAGATCAACTGGAGCAATCGCAACTTCTGACGCCAAGAACCCGGCCCAGGCAGACACATCGACATAAATACCTTTGCGACCAAGAACCAGTGCTTCGACAATTGTGACTCCGGATCCGCCAAATGGATCACAAACCACATCGCCCGGCTTCGTGAAGTTCTCGATATACGTCTGAATTACATTCCATGCTCTTTTTGTAAAGTATTGATGGCTTCCGTAATGGCGCTTGACTGCTTGCTTCTGCGGAACGACGTATCGCGTAACCGTAGGTATCCGACTGTATTGGAGATCGTCATTTGCCTGTTCGATTTCTGCCATCTGCCGTCTCGGTCCTCAGGAATTATACTTCTTGTGCCTACAGTTGTACCCGAACAAATCTTAGCAGAGTCATACACCTATTCGGCACCCGCCGCGAAGGATGGGGCACCCAGCTCCGGGGCTGAAGCCCCTTTTACTATTGTGGGTGGGTTCAGGGGCCTGAAGGCCCTTGCTACTCGAAGACGGGGGTGAGGAGGCGGACGAGGGTGTCGGGTTCGGCGAGGAAGGCGTCGTGGCCGTGGTTGGAGGCCATCTCGCGGTAGTCGCAGCGGGCGCCGGCGGCGCGGATGATGGCGGCCAGCGAGCGGACGTCCTCGGGCGGGAAGAGCCAGTCGGTGGAGATGCCCACCAGGGTGAGGTGCGCGGCGATGCGCGCGTAGGCGGCGTAGGGCGTCTCGTGGGCGCGGACGGGATCGAAGATGTCCATGGTGCGGGTGATGGAGACGTAGGAGTTGGGGTCGAAGCGGGAGATGAAGCTCTCGCCCTGGTAGTCGAGGTAGCCGGCGACGTCGAAGCGGCCGTTCTGCCCGGCCGAGGTGGAGAGATAGGGGTTCTCGTCGCCGTAGCGGTTGGGCTTGCGGGCGAAGCGTTCCTCCAGGAGCGGAACCGACTTGTAGCTGATCATGCCAAGGGCGCGGGCGAGGGCGAGGCCGACGGTGGGGCCTTGGCCGGGTTCGTAATAGCCGCCCTTCCATGCTGGATCGAGCATGATGGCCTGGCGCTGCAGGTGGTTCAGGCCGAGGCCCATGGCCCCGAGCGGGGCGACGCCGATGGCGACGGCGCGGGCGACGCGCTCGGGGAAGAGGATGGCCCACTCGAGGACCATCATGCCGCCGATGGATGCGCCGAGGGCGAGTTTGAGGCGAGGGATGCCGAGGTGGTCGATGAGCTTGACCTGGGCGTTGACGATGTCGCGGATGCTGATGAGCGGGAAGGTGGGGCCGTAGGGCTTGCCCGTGGCGGGGTCGATGGAGAGCGGTCCGGTCGATCCGTAACAGGAGCCGAAGATGTTGATGCCGATGACGCAGTCGCGGGTGAGGTCGAGCAGGCCCAGGTCGCCGGGAAGGAAGAGCTGCGGCCACCATGCGCCGACCTGCGCGGAACCGGAGAGGGCGTGACAGACGAGGACGGCGTTGTCTCGCGCTGCATTGAGCTGGCCGTAGACGGCGTAGTGCAGTGTGGGGTTGACAAGGATCTCGCCGCTCTCGAGGGAGAGAACTTCGTCGATGACGAAGTCTCCCTCGAAGGCGGGGGTGGGGATTGGGATTGGATCTTCTTCAGTCATTTCGTTATATGTTCCGCTTCCATCTTACTTGCCCAGTCCGTTGGCGGCCCCATTTGCGACCAAGATTGCCTGATCCAGATCGGCGAGGATGTCGCGAATGTCCTCGATTCCGACGGAGAGACGGACGAGTTCGGGAGTTACGCCGGTCTCTGCCTGCTCCTCCACGGTGAGTTGCGCGTGCGTGGTGGAGGCGGGATGAATGATCAGCGACTTGGAGTCGCCGATGTTGGCCAGATGCGAGAAGAGCTTCACCGAGTTGATAAGCTTTTTGCCCGCCTCGTATGCGCTGCCACTGGAGCCGCCCTTGATGCCGAAGGTGACCAGCGCGCCCTTGCCGCCGGGCAGGTACTTCTGCGCGCGCTCGAAGTACTTGCTCGACTTGAGGCCGGGATAGTTGACCCACTCGACGCCAGGGTGCGACTCGAGATGCTGCGCGACGGCCAGCGCGTTCTGCGAGTGGCGCTCCAGACGCAGGTGCAGCGTCTGCACTCCCTGAATCAGCAGGAACGAGCTGAATGGAGAGAGCGCCGCGCCGGTATCGCGCAGTCCCTGCACGCGCGCCTTGAGGATGAAGGCCAGCGGGCCGAAGGATTCGGTGTAGGAGAGGCCGTGATAGGAGGGGTCGGGATTGACGAAGTCGGGGAAGCGTCCCGAGGCCTTCCAGTCGAATTTGCCCGCATCGACGATGATGCCGCCGAGCGTCGTGCCGTGGCCGCCGATAAATTTAGTCGCGGAGTTGAGCACGATGTCGGCGCCCCACTCGATGGGCCGCACCAGGGCAGGCGAGGCCGAGGTGTTGTCGACGATCAGCGGGATGCCATTTTCGTGCGCGATGGCGGCCAGCTTCTCGATGTCGGCCACGTCGAGCTTGGGATTGCCCAGCGTCTCGGTGTAGAGCGCCTTGGTCTTGGCGTTGATGGCCGCGCGCAGGCCGGCGAAGTCGTCCGCATCGACAAAGCGCACCGTGATTCCCTGCTTGGGCAGCGTGTAGTGGAAGAGGTTGTAGGTGCCTCCGTAGAGCGATGTGGTGGAGACGATCTCATCGCCCGCGCTGGCCAGCGTCTGAATCGTCAGCGTCTCGGCCGCCTGACCGGATGCGGTTGCCAAGCCGGCGTCCCCGCCTTCGAGCGCGGCGATGCGCTTCTCGAAGACGTCGGTGGTCGGGTTCATCAGGCGCGTGTAGATGTTGCCAAACTCCTTCAGACCGAAGAGACGCGCCGCGTGGTCCGAATCGTTGAAGACGTACGAGGTGGTCTGGTAGATGGGCACGGCGCGCGAGTTGGTTGCGCTGTCGACGACCTGGCCCGCATGAACTGCGAGAGTGGCAAACTGCTGTTTCGGTAGTGTGGTTTCCTCTGACATTCCCTGCTCCTTTGTCCGTTGGTTATTTTACGTTTTTGTTGGAAGAACAATCCCCGGAACAATGAAAAAGGCCCACCGTCCCTTGAGGACCGTGAGCCGTTTGGAAGCTGATCTCGTCTGCGACTAGCGCATCAGACTGTTTCCACACACACCCACGCGTCGGCTACACATGCAGCTACACATGGCCATGGCCTCAACGGGGGTGGGGCGGGAAATCATGAAGTCAGTATACACCAGAGGAAAACTGCAACCGCTTATTCCTGTTCCAGCAGGCGCTCGGTCATGATCTGGAAGTGATAGCCCATCACCGCCAGGGTCATGGCCTTGCCGAGCGATCGCGGATCGCGCAGTGCAGTGGTCAGCACAAATCTCCAATAGCTGAGCCGGCCCCGGCCAATCATTCCCTGGCGCACGATGGAAGAGAAAAATGCGCGCAGGTTGGCGAAGGTGAAGCGTCCGGTGCCGGAGGGACGGCATCGGCTGAGCAGCAACTTCACCCGCTCGTAGTATGCCTCGTTCGAGTAGATGCGACGCATCACCGAGCGATAGCCCTCCACCAGGCGCGCGGAGTCCATGCGTGGGATGAAGTTCAGCGTGCAATCCGTATTGTCTCCATCGCCACCATTCAGAATGCGTCCCTCGCTGTGCAGGCGGCGGAAGAGCTGCGTGCCGGGCATCGCCTGCAGCAGTCCCACCATGGCCACGGGAATCGCGCTCTTCTGGATGAACTCCACCATGCGGTCGAAGACGTCTTCACGGTCGGTGTCGAAGCCGAGGATGAACCCGCCCATCACCTCGATGCCGTACTGCTGGATCACCTCGATGCTCTCCAGCAGGTCGCGCTTTGTGTTCTGCATCTTGTGGTTGGCAATCAGGCTCACCTCGTCGGGAGTCTCGATGCCCAGGAAGACGGAGCTGAAGCCCGCGTCCTTCATCAGTTGGAGCAACTCCGGATCGTCCGCCAGATTCAGCGAAGCCTCGGTAAGAAAGCGGAAGGGCCGCCCGTGGATGCGTCCCCACTCCACCATCGCGGAGAGCAGTTCCTTGGCGCGGCGCTTGTTGCCGATGAAGTTGTCGTCCACCACAAAGACCGCATCGCGCCAACCCGCCTGCTGCAACTGGTCCAGCTCGGCGAGCACCTGCTCAACCGCCTTGGTGCGCGGCTGGCGGCCATAGATCTCGATGATGTCGCAGAACTCGCAGTTGAACGGGCAGCCGCGCGAGTACTGCACGGTCATGGTGTTATAGCGGCCCATCTTGATGAGGCTCAGGTCTGGCAGCGGGCTGATGTTCATGGCTGGCCGCTCGGTCGCTTCATACACTGGCTTGGCCTCGCCCGTTTCCAGATCGCGCGCCAGGGTTGCGATCAACTCTTCCGCCTCGCCGATGACGACGTGGTTCGCGCGCAGCTCCTTCGCGGAGATGCTGCTGGCGATCGGTCCGCCCACAACGGTTCGCAGGCCGCGCGCGCGGCAGCGTTCGACGATCTCCGCCAGATGCTCGTGCTGCACATGCATCCCGCTGATCAGCGCGACATCGGCCCACGCAAGGTCGGCATCGGTGAGCCGCTCCACGTTGGTATCGAGCAGCCGCTTCTTCCAGTGCGATGGCAGCAGCGCCGCGATAGTCATCAGACCCAGCGGAGGCTGCGCCGCGCGCTTGCCCAGAAACGAGAGCGCGTGCTTGAAGCTCCAGTAGGTGTCGGGAAAGTGGGGATAGATGAGAAGTGCGTTCATGGTTTGCCTCCGAGTGATTCCGGGCGGGCAATCGCGATGAACCTGGAAGTCGTCTGTGGGGGATGGGAGACGGCGGCGTAGCTGGATCGTGGTGACACGCTCTAACGCAATTCTCCCGCCGCATGGACGGATGCGCAATGCGTGTACAAAAAGATTACAAAGAGCCAATGGCGGTGCGGCATCGGTTGTAGAGGCTAAAGCATTTTTGGTAATGGTGTAGTCCGTCGTGGAGCGAGCAAAAGCAGATTCCTCCGCTTCGCTACGGAATGACAAACAAAATGGGTCTATAGCAATTGCGAAACTGCCCAATTTTTGGAACTGCCCTATTTTTTCTGCGCGTTCAGTTGATCGAGGACGTGCTTCAGTTGGTCGAGCTTCTGGCCGGCCTCGCCTGACTTGCCCTCCGCGGTGAGGCGTTGATAGTCGGCGAAGTCTCTGCCCGCCTCCGCGATGAGCCCGTTTTGGTCTGTCGCAACCTTCGGCGCTGGTTGCGATGCAGATGCAGTTTGCGGTCCAGCCTGCGGCGCGGATTGCGCGGATTCATTGGCGCTCAGCGACGAGGTCTCTCCGCCGAAGAGCGACGCCAGCGCAGCCTCGAAGGTCGGTCCATAGGCCAGCTTGTCCTGTAGAGCAAGGACGACCAGACGCAGCTCCGGCATGGGGCTCTGTTGCGCCTGTAGGTAGATCGGCTCGGCGTAGAGCAGCGCCTTGCCGGAGGGGATGACGAGCAGGCTGCCGCGGACGACATGCGATCCCTGCTGGTTCCACAGCGTCAACTGGCCGGAGAGCTGCGCGTTCTGGTCGATGCGCGCCTCGATCTGCTGCGGGCCGTCGACCAGCTTGGTCTTGGGAAAGTCGTAGACCACCGACGTGCCGTAGTTCGCGCCGTCCGAGCGTCCGGCGATCCATCCAATCAGGTTGTTGCGGTTGGCCGGCGTGAAGGGAAGAATCTCCACGAACTCCACGTCTTTCTCTCCGGGCAGCTTCATCAGGACGAAGTTGGGCTGCATTGCCTGCGTGGCCGGCTGTCCATCGCTGCTCTGGCCGGTGGACTCGGTGGCCACTGTCCACAGGTCCTCGCGGTTGAAGAAGACCGCCGGGTCCGTCATGTGGTAGAGGCCGTAGACCTGCGCCTGCAGCTTGAATAATTTCTCCGGGTAGCGCACATGCTTGCGCAGGTCGGTGGGCATCAGCGAGGCGTCCTTGAAGAGGCTGGGGAAGATGCGCCGGTAGGCCGCCAGCACCGGGTCGTTGTTGTCGAAGACGTAGAAGGTGGTGGTTCCATTGTAGGCGTCGATCACCACCTTGACGCTGTTGCGCATGTAGTTGATGGAGTTTCCGTCGAGATCGTAGTGGGTGGAGTAGGGATAGCTGTCGGAGGTGGTGAAGGCATCCATCACCCAGGAGAGCCGGCCGTCGTCGCCGACCACGATGTAGGGGTCCTGGTCGAAGGTGAGGAAGGGCGCCAGGGTCGCAACGCGCTCGCGAATGTTGCGCCGCATCAGCAGACGGCTTTGCGGATTGACGTCGTCGCTGAAGGGCAGCTTGTCCAGATCGTCGCGCTCGTAGGCGAGCAGAACGCGGCGCAGAAATCCTCCCAGCTCGATGCCGCCGGTTCCCTGATAGGAGGTGACGCTGTTGGTCTCGCCTTGTGGGAAGTCGAACTCCTGCTGGCGGGTCTTGACGTAGACATCGTTATCGGTCATCTCGCCGAAATAAATCTCGGGACGGGTCACATTCAGGCCCTTCACCGTGCTCTGCACGGGCATATTGCTCAGTATCAGTGTGGGCAGCCCCTCGGATGTGAAGCCATTCACCGGGTTCATCGTCACGCCATAGCCGTGGGTGTAGACCAGCTTCTCGTTGATCCAGTTGCGGCTGCTCTCGGGCAGCTTCTCCACGTTCAGCTCGCGCGCCGCCAGCATGACCTCGCGCAGGTTGCCGTCGAGGTTGTAGCGATCGATGTCGACGTCGGGAAAGTCGTAGTAGGTGCGGATCTCCTGCTCTTGGCGCAGCGTGTCCTGCAAGGCGTGCCAGTCCCACAGACGGATGTTTTGCAACGTGGGCTGATTGTTTGCCGGGTCGGCGGCATCTACCGTCGTCTCGGCGGGAAACTCGCGCTGCAGGAACGGCTTCAGTCCGTATGCCTGCTGCGTCATCTCGATGTTGTTGGCGATATAGGGTGTCTCGTCCACCAGCTCGTTCGGCTTGACGATGAAGTTGCTGACGTACCAGCCCACCACGCTCAGCACCAGGTAGCAGACGACGACCGGAACCACGGAGGCGACAAGCAATGTCGCTCGTGCGCCGCGCGCCGCGTTGACCAGCGCAATGACTGCACCGAAGAGAAGCGCCGCGCAGACGATCAGCAGCCCGGTGAGGGTCACATGCGCGTCCGTGTAGTTGACGCCCTCGAAGATGGTGTGATGGTCCAGCAGGCTCTGGAATCGGCTGACGTACACGTTCATCGCGACCACCAGCAGCAGGAACGCAACCGTGATGGAGAGGCCGCGCCAGGCCGGAGCGGAGTGGCCGGCCGCGCGCTTGTCCAGCAGGCTGAAGCCGCCGGCGATGGCGATCAACGCCACGGCGACGACGCACACGATGACGGCCAGTGTAAGCAGCCATCCCAGGATGAGTTGCCACGCGGGCAGGGTGAAGAGGAAGAAGTTCAGCGGACGGCCGAAGATGGGATCGCTGATGCTGCCCGTGGCGTGCGGCGCGTACCAGAACAGCGCGAGCGCCGGCCACTCCTGCATCATCGCGGTCCCGGACAGGGCCGCGGCCACGAGCGAGCCGACGATGCCGACGATGCGCAGCACCGGTTCGACCGACAGATTCATCGGTTGGCCGCCGAGAATGATCTGGCGGTCGCTGGGCAGGCTGGCCTGGCTGGCGCGTTTGAGGGCCAGAAATGCTCCGTACAGGATCACGAAGGTTGCCACCGCGAAGATTGCGAAGACGCCCCACTCCAGCCGCCACGTCGTCCAGAAGACGTCCGAGTAGCCGAGCGAGCGGTACCAGAGCAGGTCCACCCAGTACGACAGCGCGGTCTTGGTCCCGAAGATAATTGCGGCGATGACGATCAGAAAGACAATCAGTTTGCGCCGCAGCCGCGGACTGCGCGGCCCCCGTGGTTCCAGTCGTCCCTGCGTAAAGTCAATCGGATCCGGCATATCTCTACCCCGCTCAAATCGTTTCGCTGCAACCACAGGAATTGTACAGGGTTGGCAGGAAGCGGATTGAATTGCCCTGGGCGAGGGCGAAGAGGAGCGAGGACGAAGCCGCGCCGTTGCTGGGCGCAAGCGATGTTTCGTATCTTTCGAGGACCTGGCTGGAATACAATCGAAGTTGGGAAACGGCAAGCAGACTCTGCGTATGGAGTGGCCAGCGTCCATCGCAAGTACGCGGGATTTGGAAGCGCTTCCGGACGAGAGCGCGGCGGTTTTTTCGTCTACGGCAAAAAGCACCAACCGACTCTACAGACTGTGGGAGGGATGCATTCTTAAATGATACCCAGCGACCTTGAGGTACAGGGCCAGCCGACATCGGACCTTGCGAGTGGCGTAAAGCAGATCGTCAACGATTTCTCCATCCAGATTGCAACGGTAAACGGCTCCGGGTCGCAATCGGCCAACGCGGTTCTGCTGCGCAGCATCTTTCACATGGGAGTGCCTGTCTCGGGCAAGAACCTTTTTCCCTCCAACATCGCGGGGCTTCCCACCTGGTTCACCATTCGCGTCAGCAAGCACGGCTGGATCGCGCGCAAGAGCGACACCAACATTCTGATCTCCATGAATCCGGAGCGCGCGCAGGAGGACGTTCTCGCGCTCTCTCCCGGCGCGGTGGTGATCTTCGACGAACCGCTGAAGCTGGATGAGCTGCGCACGGACCTGACCTTCTACTCCGTTCCCTTCGACCGGCTCACCGCAGCCACCGGCGCGGAGCCGAAGTTGCGCAAGCTGGTGCGGAACATGGTGTACGTGGGCGTGGCGGCGCAGCTTCTCTCCATCGATATGGAGAGGCTGGAGGCGACGGTCCGCAAGCAGTTTGCCAAGAAGGTGAAGGCGGCAGAGCTGAACCTGAGCGCGGTGCGCGCCGGCTACGAGTATGCCGCGACCACGCTGACCAAGCAGGACCCCTACGTGGTTGAGCCGATGAAGGCCACCGACGGCAAGATCCTGATCGACGGCAACTCCGCCGCCGCGCTGGGCGCGCTGTTTGCGGGCGTCACTGTTGTTGCATGGTACCCCATCACGCCGTCCACTTCGGTGATCGAAGACCTGATCGACTACATGAAGCAGTACCGCGTGGAGAAGGACGGCAAGGCGAGCTTCGCCGCTGTGCAGGCGGAAGACGAACTGGCCGCCATCGGCATGGTGCTGGGCGCGGGATGGGCGGGCGCGCGCGCCATGACGGCCACCTCCGGCCCCGGCATATCGCTGATGGCGGAGTTTGCCGGCCTCGGATACTACGTCGAGATTCCCGGCGTCATCTTCGACGTGCAGCGCACCGGCCCCTCCACCGGCCTGCCCACGCGCACCTCGCAGGCGGACCTCAGCTTTGTCGCGGGCCTCTCGCATGGCGATACGAAACACGTTATGCTGCTTCCCGCTTCGGTGAAGGAGTGCTTCGAGATGGGCATTGCGGCCTTCGATCTGGCCGAGCAGTTGCAGACCCCGGTCTTCGTGCTCAGCGACCTCGACCTGGGCATGAACGACTGGATGTCGGAGCCCTTCGAGTATCCGGAGAAACCCATCCATCGCGGCAAGGTGCTCAACGCGCAGCAGCTCGAAGAACTGGGTGGCTTCGCGCGATACAAGGACGTCGATGGCGACGGCATCGGATACCGCACCCTGCCAGGGACGGACCATCCCGCCGCGGCATACTTCACGCGCGGCTCCGGCCACAACGAGAAGGCCCTCTACTCCGAGCGCCCCGAGGACTACGAGAACAATATGCTGCGCCTGGCGCGCAAGTTCGAGACCGCGAAGACCCTGGTGCCCAAGCCTATTCTCGAAGGCACAGGCACGCAGAAGACCGGAATCATCGCGTTCGGCACCAGCCACTGGGCTGTCATCGAGGGCCGCGACCAGCTGCTGCGCGAGTCCGGCCTGGCAACCGACTACCTGCGCATTCGCGCCTTCCCCTTCACCCAGGAGGTCGCCGACTTCGTCGCCGCGCATGAACGCATCTATGTGGTGGAGCAGAACCGCGACGCGCAGATGCTGAACCTGCTGAAGACCAATCTCGATCCTGCCGATGCCGTCAAGCTGCATCCGGTGCTTCACTTCAACGGACTTCCCATCGACGCACAGAGCGTCACCAACGCCATCGCCGCCGCAGAAGGAGCACGCTAGATTATGTCGACCACGCCAGCCATGACCACCCCCGTTGTAACCGCTCCCGTCGCGCCCACGTCTGCCGCGCCCCGGCCCGTCAAGACCAACCACATCGGTCTCGGCATTCTCGACTACCGCGGCGGCAAGAGCACGCTCTGCGCCGGATGCGGACACAACGCCGTCAGCGAACGCATCACCGAGGCGTTCTTCGAGATGGGCATCCAGCCGGAGCGCGTGATGAAGATGAGCGGCATCGGCTGCTCCTCCAAATCGCCGGCGTATTTCATGTCGCGTTCCTTCAGCTTCAACGGCGTGCATGGACGGATGCCCTCGGTGGCCACCGGCGCGCTGCTGGCCAACAAGACCATGCGCTCCATCGGCCTCAGCGGCGACGGCGACACGGCCTCCATCGGCATGGGACAGTTCATCCACCTGCTGCGCCGCAATGTGCCGATGATCTACATCGTCGAGGACAACGGCGTCTACGGACTGACCAAGGGCCAGTTCTCGGCCACCGCCGACCTCGGCGCGCGCCTGAAGAACGGCGTGGTCAACGAGCTGCCCGCCATCGACATCTGCGCGCTGGCCATACAGATCGGGGCAACGTTTGTCGGGCGCTCCTTCTCGGGCGACAAGAAGCAGCTCGCGGCGATGTTAAAAGCGGCAATCGCGCATCGGGGCACCGTGCTGCTCGATGTGATCTCGCCCTGCGTCACCTTCAACGACCACGAGGGATCGACCAAGAGCTACAAGTACATGCAGGAGCACGACGACGCCGTCGGCGAGGTTGGCCTGGTGCCGCACTTCGAGGACCTCACCGTCGACTACGACCACGACACCACCACCGACGTCGAACTGCACGACGGCTCCCACCTGCGCCTGCGCAAGCTGCACGAAGATTACGCGCCCACCGACAAGGTGCTGGCGCTGAAGATGCTGATGGAGTCGCACGCCAAGGGTGAGGTGCTCACCGGTATCTTCTATGTCGATACGCAGCAGACGGACTTCTCAACGCTGCTGAATACGGTGGACGAGCCGCTGGCCACGCTGTCCGAGGAGCGCACACGTCCCTCGCGCGCAGTTCTTGCGGAGATCATGCAGGATTATCACTAGGTGCGCGGGGAACGGAGGCGCGCTTCGACCAGGCGCAGATCGGCCTCCGTATCGACGCCGATGGTGTCGTGCTCGGTGGCTTCAACGTAGATGCTCAATCCGTTCTCCAGAAAGCGCAGCTGCTCCAGCCGCTCGGCGCGTTCCAGCGCGCTCGAGGGCAGCGTGGGGAAGAGGTTGAGCGCGCGCTTGCGGTAGGCGTAGAGGCCGATGTGCTTCCAGTACTGCGGCACGGGATTGGCGGCGTCGCGGTGGAAGGGAATCGTGGCGCGGGAGAAGTAGAGCGCGCGGCCGTCGGCAGCGGTGACCACCTTGACGGCGTTGGGATTGGCGATGTTCTCTTCCGTGCAGAGGACCTTCAAGGTGGACACATCAACCTGTGCGCGCGCGAAGGGCCGCAGCAGCGCGGCGATGTGTTCCGGCCGCAGCAGCGGTTCGTCGCCCTGGATGTTGACGTAGACATCGGCGTCGTGAAGTTGGGCGACGGCGTGGATGCGGTCTGTGCCGCTGGGCAACTCCGGCGAGGTGAGCTGCACGGGGAAGCCGAGGCGGTAACAAAGCTCCGCGACCTCCTCCGAGTCCGCGGCGACAAGCACCTGGTCGAGCTGCGGACAGGCGCGCGCGGCCTCGACCACCCAGGCGAGCAGCGGCTTGCCCGCGACCTCGCGCAACACCTTGCGCGGCAGGCGCGTGGAGGTTAGCCGAGCGGGAATGACGCCGAGAGTGCGCAGGGGAGGGTTCATCATGTGGTGTGGCAAGCGATGCAGCGCGGGCCATGAGACCGGATAAGCATGGCTCGCGGCTTCACTCGCTGTGCCGTTTCAAGTATCATAGCTAAGTTGTGCTTTTGAGTCCCGCAGATGGGGCTCGGGCGCGATTCCTGCCCTTTTGCAGCCCATTTTTTACACTTGGCGGTGTAGCTCAGGTGGTTAGAGCGACGGACTCATAACCCGTAGGTCGACAGTTCGACTCTGTCCACCGCCACCAGTTTCATCCACATGGAGGCATCTTTCGGGACGAACCGGGAAGACTGGTCTTGCAGGAAAGGTGCGATCGGCGAATCAAGCCGATTCGGCGGCCAGCTCGTCGAGCAGGCTTGCAGCGCGGGGCACGTTATCGACCCCGAAGACCACGATCTCCTGCGCCGATCCTAGCTCCAGTCCGCAGTAGGAGTAGTCGATGTTGATCTTGCCGGCGCCCAGCCGCGCGGCGGCGCGGCCCAGTTCGCCCGGACGGTGCGCAACCCTGACAATAGCGACCTCCGTCTCCTCGAAGATCATGCTCAGGCCGCCCAGCACGGCGCGGGCGCCGGCCACATCGTCCACCAGGAACCGGGTCAGGCTCTCGCCCTCCTCGACATAGGACTGAAAGGCCAGGATGTTGACGCCGCGCTCGGCCAGAGCGAGGAAGCACTTTCCCAGCGCGCCCGGCTTGTCCTCAATGGTTACCGTAAACTCCTTGCCCTTCGGCATGTGGCTTGACTCCCTTCGTCTCCGGAACCCGACCAACAGCAATGCGGTCTTTATCATACTGTTCCAGCGGCGCAACTCTCAATTGCAAGCCGTACCCGGACGCTGCCTGGAACGGCTGCGGACTTATTTCGAGCTTGATTGGTCTGATTGATCGGGGAGGGTTGGCTGATAGTCCGGTTTTGAGTAGGTCTCCGCGAAGGACTCGTCAGGAGAGGCTGACGGCCAGCCAATAATCACCAGGAAGACATCGAGGACGAAGAGCGCGATGGCGAGATCGTTGAAGATGGTCGCCTGATGGGGGTTTGGCCAGAACTGGTTGGCCGACCAGAAGAGAAAGGCGGCGACCAGCAGGACTGCCTTGAGCCACTCCCTGAGCGGAGGCCGATGCATGCTTTGGTACAGGAGGTACGCAAGTGCGATCAGGGCCAGCGGAGTTGCCTCGACGAAGCCGTGCAGGTTGGCAGGAAGAAGCGCCGGGAAGACGTCACAGGCGAGCAGCAGCGCAACACAGACCATCGTGACGACTCCCAGAAGGACTGGGACTGATCTGTGGTCTGGATCGATACGGGTGTACATGGAGTTAAGGGTATCGTAAAACCGCGGAGGCATGGCCTTGCGTGAAGCGTGCCGATTCGCGGCGCGCGTGGCGGCGGTATATGATTTGGCTATCGGGTTGCGGTCGGGGTGCGTCTAAACCTCACTGGCGACCGGGGAAGTCCGGAGTTCGCCGAAGAGACCGGCCCCGTGGAGATGCTGCGAAATATGCCTAAGATTCCGAAGATTCTGCTGCTCGCGGCCTCTGTTGCCTTGGTGCTGACGGTTTTTCTGGGGGTGAACATCAGCGGCGTGAGCGCTGCCGCGCCGGGGCAGGATGGCGCCTATCGCCAGATCAATGTGTACAGCGAGGTGCTGCGCCACATCCAGACGGACTATGTGACGGACCCCAACATTCCGGCGGTGACCAATGGCGCGCTGCGCGGGCTGCTGGAGTCGCTGGACGCGGATTCCAGCTACCTCTCGCCGGAGGACTACAAGATTTACAAGGCGGACCAGGGCGGCAAGGCGCAGGCGGGGATCAACGTCTCCAAGCGCTATGGCTACGCCACCGTGGTGTCGGTGGTGCCGGGCGGCCCGGCGGACAAGGCTGGGCTGGTGGATGGCGACATCCTGGAGGCGATCGAAGGCCAGGACACGCGCGACATCTCGCTGGCCATGATCCGGCTGATGCTGGAGGGCGCGCCGGGCAGAACCTTGACGGTTGGCGTAGTGCGTTCCAGCAGGAACGAGCCGGACAAGAT
>Ga0224554_1000109_pt1 | contig 74464 bp, 60 predicted proteins | sample 714S22024metaG_FD_180666 | JGI IMG/M metagenome (GOLD analysis project Ga0224554, IMG submission 180666) | Peat soil microbial communities from Stordalen Mire, Sweden - 717 S2 20-24 | ecosystem: Environmental > Terrestrial > Soil > Wetlands > Peat | place: Sweden: Norrbotten County, Stordalen... | reverse complement strand
CCGATTTTGTATCTCACCCATTGGGTATTAACCTCCAGAACGTTTTCACCGCGTTCGCACCCTTATAAACATTGACGATTGCGACGCTCTGAGGGTTCAGAATTACGACTCAAAATGGAAATATGGGTTAATGAGCAATGCTGGCGAATTGCCAAAGACAGGGATGTTAATGAATTTACTGAAATGCACTTATAGCGACCTGGAAAAAGAGGCTGCGGCAGGGATGTTTTTGGGAAGCAGTGACATCGAAGTTTTTCACTGGGGAAAGAACGGTCCTGAGGTCAATATAGCCAGCCTCAGCCCTCTGAAGAAACTATTTCACCAGTTCTGTTCCAGCTTTAAGCATATTGGCTTCAAAGAGGAGAGGGAGTGGAGATTGGCCTTCCATATGCTTGTCGAGCATCCCGCGCTAGGCTTGATTCAATTTCGCGATGGCCTAACTCCCTATATAAAGGTTCCGCTTAAACTGAAGAGCCTCAGCCCGCCGCTGAAACAAATCGTTGTTGGACCCTCCCAAAACAAAGGCCAGATAGTTGATAGCCTCAAACTTCAGCTTAAAAAGATGAACATCAACGGCGTCGAAGTCGTCCCCTCCAAAATCCCCTACCGGAACTGGTGAACCCCAACAGGCAAACCTGGAAACCTGCTCACCGCGCGCTTTCAATCTGCCGTGAAATCCAACGGCTCAGGCTCACGCCCTCGACCGCCGCGCGCATTACCGCCTTGCGGTGCAGTTCCGGCTCGGTGCGAACGAGGATCTTTCCGTTGAAGGGACGGTCGGGCTGCTGGCCGGTCTCGGCGCATAGCTCCAGATAGCTGTCGATGCTCTCGCGGAACGCACGCGCCAACTCCGTGGCTGTTCTTCCCTCAAAATGAATCACATCCCGAAGCCCGGCGACTGTGCCGGAGAATGTCTTGTCCTCCGGATCGAAGTCGATGGGCCCGGCGGCATACCCTTTGTATTCCATCATGGCTTCACCCCTGCGTTGATGAGAAACTGGCGAACGGCATCGACCGCGCCTTTCTTGGTTTCAGGCCGTGGGTGCGGACGATGAAAGACGGCGGTCACGCCGTTCAATCTTGCCGCCACGCGGCTCCCCGCCCGCTCGGTTACCTCGCCTCCCAAGGCGCGAATCAGAGATTCGATCGAGGACCAGCGGATGTCCGCTCGTGTTGGGCGGGCAAAGATAGCGTTCAGCGTCGCCTGTTGCGCCTTGTTCATGGCAGAGGAAACCGCGCCTTCCCGGTTTCGTAACCTCGCAGTGATGATAGCACAATCCGCTATCGAAGTCTGGCGCGGATTTGGAAGATCGGCAAGACCGGAACTGCGGTACACTAACCTCTGGCAGGAGGACCGGGCGGTCGCTGCCGGCGGCTTTGCGCAAGCAACGTCCGCCGGGGGAGGAAAGTCCGAACTCCGCAGGGCAGTGTGCCGGATAACGTCCGGGACGTGGGCCTCAAAACCCATGGACGGCCAGTGCCACAGAAAAGATACCGCCTCGGCTACCCCTCTTTCGGGAGGGCCTCCCTGGAAACGCAATACCCGAGTTGGCCCGGCTTGCCGGGTACGCCCGCCGTTGCGGAAACTCCAGCGCCGGGGTAAGGGTGAAATGGTGCGGTAAGAGCGCACCGCTCCGGCGGTAACGCCGGGGGCAGGGTAAACCCCACACGGAGCAAGACCAAATAGGGAGGGAAGCGTCCGCCAGAGCCAGGCGGCGTTGCGCACCGGCCCGGCGCGCCCAGGCGGCTCGATGGGGTCCCCGGCGACAGGTCTTCGTCGCTGGGGTGCCTCGATGCACGTGCCGAAACCTCCGGGTAGGTCGCTGATGAGCGTCCGCGGCGACGCGGCGCCTAGAGGAATGACCGCACACGACAGAATTCGGCTTACAGGCTCCTCTTGCCGAATTTCATGGTCCCCGCCGGCAACTCTTCGCCGTCGGGACCGCAAACGACAGCCCCGGCCGGGAACCCTCCCGCCGGGGCTGACCATTTGGAAGCAGCGGAGTTGCTGGCCCTCTACAGGCCCGCTGGATGCCGACCATCGCTACGATCAAAGCGAGAATTGATACAGATCCTTAAAAAAAACCTATCTCGAGATAGTTTCCCACTGGTATTTTGATCCTGCTGTGGAGAACACCTTCCAAAGCCGTCGCCTCCGATCGGCCCATGAAATAGCATTTCTATTATTACGGCACGTAGGATTCCGATGCCTCGAAATAGGCGGCCCCAAAACGGAAATCTTCTGCTCTTTCCTGCTTCGCTTCCCGAGACCGAAGAAGGCATCGAGGCTGCTGGTATTCGCGAACCTAATCCCAAAGCAACTGTCACCGCGAGGGCCGCTCTTCCAAGGCAATCAAAAAGCACGCTGTTTGTAAGGCTTCTAGAAGCTGGGGCCCGGCCGCCGGTGGTAGCCCACCCCGGCGAGGATCTCGGCTACGATCTGTTTGCTCTGGAAACCACCCTGCTCGCTCCCCGCGCCACCGTCAGGGTGCGCACCGGCATCGCCGTCGAGGCCCGCCATCCCGCCACCGGAGTCCCGCTCGGCCTCCTGGTCCGCGACCGCTCCTCCATGGCTGCCAGGGGAATCGCCACCACCGGCGGCGTCATCGATGCCGGCTACCGCGGCGAAATCCTGGTCCTCATGACCAACCTCGGCCACGCTCCCGTCGAGCTCAAGGCCGGCGAAAAAATCGCCCAGATGGTCCCCGTCCCCGTCCTCACCGGCCCCGTCGAAACCGTTGAGACCCTCGAAGACTCCGCCCGCGCCGAAAAGGGATTTGGCAGCTCGGGAACCTGACCCCACCCCCGATTCCATGCCCTCCCGATCCTCAAATCCCCATGAATCCATCCCCCGGAACCTCCCCGCACTTTTCTGCGTATCGGAATGTGGGCAAAACAGCCCCCAAACGGCAACCGAGCCCTGTCGCGCCCGGCTCTCTCAACCCCCTTAGGCGGCCTGAACGCTTTGTGCCGCGTCAATAGGAATAGGCATCCGGGATTCGCAGCCTCCGGACATTGCGTAAACTAGGGAAACCCGGTAGCGGACGCTTGTGTGCATCCGGCAACGCGCAACGCCGCGGCGGCGGATCGCCGCTCCCGGCTGTGCTGCGGCAAGTACACCCCATCGGACCGACGGCCTTTTGCCGGAGGCTGGAAGCTGGAAGTACGAAAGCGGAACCATGCAATTCAATGAGGCCTTCAAACTCGCGCTGCAATCCCTCTGGGCCAACAAGCTCCGCTCCATCCTCACGCTCATCGGCGTGGTCATGGGCGTGGCCTCGGTCATCATGGTTATCACCCTGGTCAACGGCGCCAACACCTACGTGAGCACCAAGATCATCAGCAATGGCGCCGACGTCTTCGCCGTGCGCCAGATGCCCGGCGTGATCTTCTCCGCCGAGGAGTATTTCAAGTATCAGAAGCGCAAGATCCTGCGCATCGAAGACTACCAGGCCATCCAGGATAGTTGCACGCAATGCGGCGAAGTCGGCGTGCGGCTCGACCGCATCGTCAGCGTGGTCTTCAACGCGCATTCCAGCACCGATACCGATATGCGCGGCCTCACCTGGACGATGGTTTCGCTCGACAACATGGACATCGCGCTGGGCCGCGGCTTTACTCCCGCCGACGACAGCAAGGCCACCCACAACGTCATCGTGGGTTACGACATTGTGGACAACCTGCTGGGTGAAGGCGACCCCGTCGGCAAGGAGATCCGTGTCGGCGGCATTCCTTTCACGATCATGGGCGTGGGCGACCGCAAGGGAAAGATGCTGGGCCAGTCCCAGGACAACTGGGTGGCCGTGCCCATCACCACCTACCAGCAGACCTACGGCTACAACGACTCGCTGGACATCTACGCCCGCGCCAGCGCCAACAATGCCGAGGCCATGGAGCGGGCCAAGGACGAGGTACGCGTCATCATGCGGGCCCGCCGCCACAACGCGGTCGGCCAGCCGGACGACTTCGAGATCGAGACCAACGACACCTTCCTCGACATCTGGAAGCAGTTCTCCGCCATCTTCTTCGACGTGGTGATCGGCATCGCCTCCATCTCGCTGGTGGTGGGCGGCATTGTCATCATGAACATCATGCTGGTCAGCGTAACTGAGAGAACACGCGAAATCGGCGTGCGCAAGGCGCTGGGCGCGAGGCAGCGCGACGTGCTGCTGCAATTCCTCATCGAGAGCGGCACCATGGCGCTGGTAGGGGGAGCTATCGGCGTGCTTTTTGGAGTGATCGTAGCCAAGCTGATTACCATCATCATCGGCTTCCCTACCAGCATCCAATTGTGGAGCGTGCTGCTTGGCCTGTTCATGGCTACGGCCACGGGCATCTTCTTCGGCGTCTACCCCGCCAGTAAAGCCGCCAAGCTGGATCCCGTGGTGGCGCTGAGGGCGGAGCTGTAAAGGCAGCCGACAGCTAACAGTTGACAGCTAACAGTTGAATAGCCATCGACTGCCAACTGTTAGCTGAGAACGGAGTTTTATGACACAATCGTTTCGGGATTTGCAGGTTTGGCAGCGATCGATGCAGTTGACGGTGGCGATCTATCGCTTGACGCGGGAGTTCCCACGCGAGGAAATCTACGGCCTCACCAGCCAGATCAGACGCGCGGCCGTCTCTGTGCCGAGTAACATCGCGGAGGGACAGGGGAGGCTAGGCCCTGGAGAGTTCAGGCAGTTTCTCAGCGTTGCACGCGGTTCAATCTGCGAGGTGCAAACGCAATTGGAAATCGCCCGCGCACTTCAGTTTGGAAAACCTGCGTTGCTCAACGAAGCGGAGAGTCTGTCGCACGAAGTGGGAAAGATGATTTTTGCCTTTCTGGAGTCCATCAAGGACCAGGCTCCAAAGAACTGAGATCTTTTAGCTGTCAACTGTTAGCTGTTAGCTAGGTGCACCATGGCTCAAGGACAAACCCGCGAATCCATCAAGATGGCGCTCGATACGCTGCGCAACAACAAGCTGCGCTCCGGCCTCACCATCCTCGGCATCGTCATCGGCGTCACCACGGTGATTGTCATTTCCTCGGTCATCAACGGACTCAACAACCGGGTCTCCGACTTCGCCGATTCGCTGGGATCGAATGTCTTCTGGGTCTTCCACATGCCGGTCATCGGTGTCCGCCCAACCACCGAGCAGCTCACGCGCAAGAAGCTGACCATGGACGATGTTTACGCGCTGCGCACGCTTCCCCACGTGGTGGCGGTCGACGGCGGCCACCGCTACACCAAGCAATTCGGCGTGGGCGACGTGAGCGCAAAGTATGAGGGCCACAAGGTAGCAGGCGCCATTCTGGATGGCGACACGGCCCAGGTCTCGGATGTATCGAATTTCACTATGCAGGCCGGGCGCATGTTTACCGACGAGGAGGACCAGAGCCATGCGGCGGTCTGCGTCCTCGGACACGATACCGCGGAATTGCTCTTTGTCAACGGCGAGGACCCCATCGGCAAGGAGATCAATGTAGAAACCGGCCTCTACACCGTGATCGGCGTGCTCGACAAGCAGAAGCAGCCCTTTGGCAGCGGCAAGAACCCCAACGACAACGAGATCATCTTTCCCATGGGCACCTTCCACAGCCTGCACCCGGAGGTCCTGGACCTGTGGGTCAGCGTCAAATACGATGACCCCAAGAACAAGGCCCTGGTGGAGGACGAGATTCGCGAGATGCTGCGCATCCGCCGCAGGGTAAAAATCGCAGCGGACGATAACTTTGAGATCTTCGGGCCCGACTCCCTCACCAAGCTCTGGGGCAACATCACCGGCGGCCTCTTCGGCTTCATGGTCGCTGTCTCCTCGGTCGGCCTCATGGTAGGCGGCGTCGGCGTCATGAACATCATGCTCGTCTCCGTCACTGAGCGCACCCGCGAAATCGGCGTCCGCAAGGCCCTTGGCGCCACCAAACACACCATCCTCACCCAGTTCACCACCGAGGCCATCACCTTATGCGCGGTCGGCGGCGTTGTTGGCGTCCTCGTGGGCGCCGTGCTCACCTGGATCGTCTACTACCTGCCCGTAGGCTTACCCGCCACGCTCTCCACCCTGTGGGTCCTCATCGGTTTCGGCGTTTCCTGCGCCATCGGCCTCATCTTCGGCATCTATCCCGCCTGGAAAGCCGCCAACCTCGACCCCATCGAGGCGCTCCGATACGAGTAAGGACAGCTGTCAGTCGTAAGTGGTCAGTGGTCAAGCGTCGAGGATCACAGCAGCAGATTAAGAATGAGGATTAGAATCACGTGCGACGAAACTGACCACTGATTACTGAAAACCAGGTTTTTCATGGCTCAAGGCCAGACTCGCGAATCCGTCAAGATGGCGCTCAACACACTGAGGACAAATAAGCTGCGCTCGGGCCTCACCATCCTTGGCATCGTCATTGGCGTCACCACCGTCATCACCATCTCCTCGGTCATCAATGGGCTCAACAACAAGGTCTCCGACTGGATAACCTCGATGGGGTCGAACGTCTTCTGGATATTCCACCTGCCCATGATCGGCGTGAACCCCACCACCGAGATGCTCACGCGCAAAAAGCTGACCCTCGATGACGCACTGGCCCTGCGCGACCTGCCCCACGTGCTGGCCGTGGACGCCGAAGTCCGGCACGTCAATGAGCAATTCCATGTGGGCGACGTCAGCGTCAAATACAACGGCCACAAAGTGGCCGGCGCATTCTTGTTGGGGGCCACCGCCCAAATTCAATCGGTGTCGAACCTCACCATGCTGGAAGGGCGCATTTGGAACGACGCCGAGGATGAGCGCCATGCCCACGTCTGCATCGTCGGCCACGACACAGCCGAACTGCTGTTTGGGACCGAAGACCCCATCGGCAAGGACGTGAACGTTGCCTCCGGCCTGTACACCGTCATCGGCGTCGTAGACAAGCGCAAGCAGCCCTTCGGAACAGGCAAAAACCCCGCCGACAATGGCGTTTACTTTCCCCTCGGCGCCTTCCACAGCCTCTACCCCGAAATCAAGGACATGTTCATCGCCTTGAAATACGACGACCAGAAGAACAAGGACCTGGTCGAAGAGGAAATTCGCGAAATGCTGCGCGTCCGCCGCAAGGTGAAGGTCGAGGCGGACGATAATTTTGAAATCATGAGCCCCGACTCGCTCACCAAGCTCTGGGGACAGCTCACCGGCGGACTGGTGGCCTTCATGATCGCCGTCTCCTCAGTCGGCCTCATGGTCGGAGGCGTCGGCGTCATGAACATCATGCTGGTCAGCGTCACGGAGCGCACCCGCGAGATCGGCGTCCGCAAGGCCATCGGCGCCAACAAACAGAACATCCTCACCCAGTTCACCACCGAGGCCGTCACCCTCTGCGCTGTCGGCGGGGCGGTCGGCGTCATGGTGGGCGCCGTACTCACCTGGATCGTCTACTTCCTGCCCATCGGCCTGCCCGCTGCCCTCTCCCCCCCTCTGGGTCCTTATCGGCTTCAGCGTCTCCTGTGCCATTGGCCTGATCTTCGGCATCTACCCCGCCTGGAAAGCCGCCAACCTCGACCCCATCGAGGCCCTCCGCTACGAGTAACAGCAATCAAATTTCAGGGTCCAGGGTCCAGCAAATAGGAACCACCCCGTTCTCCCAGCCGAGCCTTTTCCTACCTCATCCAACCCAAAAGCCCCTTGCCCCATTCTTTCCGCTTTTTTCTGCGCAAAGGGTGGCAAGCCACGACTCTCCCCCGCCGTGTTTTTTTCACCATTTGCACTCTCCCGTAGTCTTAAGCCCCCCAGTTTCAAGATGCGTCCACCGGCTAAACTTACGAATCGGTAATTGGCAGTCACGGACCCCTGATCCCTGTTTTTCCGCTACACTTACCCCAGCGATGCCGCACATTCTGGCCCATTCCGTGGAGATTCTCACCACCGTGCTGGCCGTCGCCGGCATGGGCTACTTCCTCGCCGCCATCCTTGCCGCTCGCGCCTTTTTAGCCGCCCGGCGCGCCCCGCTGGCCCCCTTTTCCCCCGGCGTCAGCATCCTCAAGTCCCTCAAAGGAATCGACTTGGGCATGATCGACGCCTTTCGCAGCCACTGCCGCCAAACCTACCTGGGCGAATATGAACTGCTCTTCGGTGTTTCCTCCCTCGACGACCCCGCCGCCGTCGTCGTCGAGCGTCTCAAGCGGGAGTTTCCCGCTCATTCCATTCAACTTGTCGAGTGTCCCGCCCGCCTGGGAAGCAACGGCAAGGTCAGCACTCTCGCCCAGCTTGCCAACCACGCCCGCCACGATTTCCTGCTCATCAACGACTCCGACATCACCGTCTCGCCCCGCTACCTTGAGCGGGTCATGGCCCACTTCGCCCCCCAGCAGCCTAATCGGCCCAGCCAGCCCGCCAAAGCCCGCAAGCCACAGAAAGAAGTGGGCTTGGTTACCGCTCTCTACCGTGGCCGCGCCCACTCCACGCCCGCCCGCTGCGGCGGGCTCCCTTCGCAACTGGAAGCCCTCGGCATCGCCACCGACTTCCAGTCCGGTGTTCTGCTCTCCAGAATGATTGAAGGCGGCCTGCGCTACGGCCTCGGCTCCACGCTGGCTATAAGCCGCAGCGTTCTCAATAAGATAGGCGGCCTCGCCCCCTTGGTCGATCACCTCGCCGACGACTATGAACTCGGCGCTCGCGTCGCCCAGGCCGGCTATCGCATCGCCCTCAGCGCCGAAGTCGTTCAAACCGCCATTCCCGCCTACACCTGGCGCGGTTTCCTCGATCACCAGTTGCGCTGGGCCCGCACTGTCCGCGACGCCCGGCCCTGGGGCTACGTCGGCCTTATCTTCACCCACGGCCTCGCCTGGGCGTTCCTCAATGTCCTGGCCAGCGGCCTGAGTCCATTGAGTTTATGGCTGCTGGGCCTGAGCTTCCTCCTGCGCCTCACCCTCGCCATGACGGTCGGCGCCGAGGTGCTCGCCGACCACCAGGTCCTTCCCTCTCTCTGGCTCCTGCCCCTCCGCGACCTCGTCGCCATCGGCGTGTGGGTGGCCGGCCTCTCCGGCAACACCATCGTCTGGCGCGGCGAGCGCTTCCTCCTCAAGGACGGAAAGCTGCAAAAGTTGGGCGAGTCGGCCAGCCCCTAGTCTCCCGTTGTCGCCGCCGCCGGATCCTGTTCGCTGATCGCCACGCAATCGATCGACAGGCAACTGCCCAGCTCGTTGAAGTCCTTGTCCCACCGCGGGCGAGCGTCTTTCCCCAGCGCCGCCAGCGCATAGCTCGAAGTGCCCAGAATCTCGTACCAGATGTTCTGCGCCTGCCACAGGTTCAGCTCGAAGGGCAACTCCACCAGGTTGCGCGCCAGCGTCAGCGCACGGTCCAGCATCTCCAGCGACCCCGAAGACATCTGCAGCTCGACCATGGCCCGCTTCATCCGCTGGTCGGAAATGTAGGAGAGCGTGGCCGAATCCAGCGCCACCTGGTCCGCCTTGGCCAGCGACAGAAACGAGCGCATCTGCGCTATGTCGATGGGGTCGGTCTCCAGTGCGCGTTTCAGTCCCGCGTTCACGGCAAACCCCGCTGCCAGCGTCAGCGCCGGCGGCTTGGGCAACCCGGCCTGCGAAAGATAGTGCAACAGGCTGGCGTGGTCCTCGTAGATCGTGGTCAACGAGTTCTCGATGTCCCATAGCGTCGAGTTCAGAATCAGTTGTACGATGCGCCGCTGCTCGTCGGTGAACAGCGAAGTCAGCGAGTAGTCCACGCGCCCGTAATAGCTGTCCAGCAGCCTAATCACCTCCGGGAACCGGGCGCGCTGCACGTGCTCCGCGGCCTGCACGGCAAAGGCTTCGAATTCGGCTGCATCGCCCTCGCTGTAAGCCTTTACCGCGGCGGTAATGTTCTGGTCCCCAAAGTGCAACACCGCGAACGAAAAACTCTGTTGGTGGCCGGTGATGGCGCTGGCGATGTGCGCCCGGCCCAGCGCCAGCCGCCCGCGCCCCGAGGTGTGGATGTCATAGGAGATGCGCCGCACGTGGTAACAAAACAGGTCGGTCTCCTCGGCAAACGACGAGAAGACGGAACTGATGGCATAGTGCGCCGCCACCTGTTCCAGCCCCAGCTTCATGGTGGCCACGCACTCCTTGTAGATCTGGGCGCCATCGCCGGCGCTCGCCACGTTGGACTTTGCCTCTGCGAGCCGCGCCAGAAACGCGGCCTCCAGTCCTTCGGCCTGCTCCCCGAAAACCTGCTGCGCCAGTTGCAGCACCCGCGCCGCATACGCGATGATCTGCACCGTCTCGATGCCCGCCAGATCGTCGAAGAACCACCCGCAGCTGGTGTACATCAGTTGCGTGTGCCGCTGCATCTCCATCAGCTCCAGGGCCCGCACCCGCTCCTCTTCCGTCAGAATTTCCCTTTCATGCGCGCGGAAGAACCGCTCCTCCGACTCCGTGCCCCGGTCCAGCATCACTTCGATGTACCCGTCGCGGGCAGCCCACACGTCTTTGAAGAGCTTGCCGCCCTCCTGTTCCGTCAGCGGGACCACGGCGTCGCGCAACTCGTCCAGCGCCTGCCGCAGCGGCGCCCGCCAGGCCTGGTTGAACCCCGGCGTGCCCCCGTTGCAGCCGCAGTTCGATCGCCACCGCTCCACCCCGTGTACGCAACTCCATGAGCTGTTGTCCACAATCTCGCACTCGTACTCCGGCGGAAACTGCTCCAGAAACCTCCCATAGTTGGTCAGCTTCACCATCTTGTCCCGTTCCAGCAGCCGCAATGCGTACGCCAGCGCCATTTCCCCGTGCTTGTGGTGGTGGCCGTACGACTCGCCATCCGTGGCCACGTGGACCAGTTGCGGCTGCGCGCCGTCTTTGAACCCGCCTTTCAGGCGCGCGGCAAAGTTCTCCCCGGAGTTCAGCAGCCCCTCGAACGCAATCGCCCGCGAAACCGGGTCATTGTAAAAGAACACCCCAATCGAGACTCCGGAGTCGAAGCGCACCAAGTAGGGGCGCGTGGTGTCCACCGTCGTCCCCGGCGTATCCGTCCAGCCCGCGCCGTCCCTCAGTTGCCGGATGCGCTTGCACTGGTGCGGCGCCAGCACCGTGAACTTGATGCCGTGCTGCGCCATCAGCTCCAGCGATTCCGTGTCCGCCGCTGTCTCCGCCAGCCACATCCCCTCCGGCGGCTCGCCGTAGTGCTGTTCGTAGTCGGCAATCCCCCAACGGATCTGCGTGATCCGGTCGCGCCTGCTCGCCAGCGGCATAATGATGTGGTTGAACACCTGCGCCATCGCCGAGCTGTGTCCGCCATAGCTCTTCCGGCTGCGCCGCTCGCCGTCCAGGATCATGCGATAGGTCCGCGGCGCATTCTCCTTCAGCCAGCTCAGCAGCGTGGGCCCGAAGTTGAAGCTCATGCGCGCGTAGTTGTTCACAATGCGCGTGATCTGGTTCTTGTTGTTCTGGATCCGCGCCGCGCCGTTGGTCGCGTAGCACTCCGCGCAGATGCGCTCGTTCCAGTCGTGGTAAGGCGCCGCCGTGTCCTGCGTCTCGACCGTCTCCAGCCACGGATTCTCCCGCGGCGGCTGATAAAAATGACCATGAATACAGATAAAACGTTTGCTTGCGGCCATGAAGATTCCCACCCAGTGCCGGCATCCCGTCGTGATCCCGGCCGTCTAACCCATATTAGGCTCGCCCGCCACGCCCGGCGCAGTGGACTTGGCCATAATAAACCGTTTTAGTCTTTGTGTGACACCCGCCTGCCCATACTGGCACAACCCCCGTCACTATTCTTTCCTTGACCGTCTATTCTTTGCCGGACCGCCCCGCCGGCGCTGTGCCCCTGGCCAGATCGCAGGCCCGCCACAGGTACCAACTCGCCACCGAGCGGAACGGCGCCCAGCGTTGTCCCCTTTTCAGCAGCACCTCCGGCTTGGGCAGGTCTTCAGCCGCCAGCGCCCGCGTCTGCGGCACGCGCAGGAAGGTCAGCGCGAACCCTTTTCGCACCCCGTAGTCGGTCACAGGCAGCACATCCGGCCGTCCCATGCGGAAGATCAGCAGCATCTCCACCGTCCACGGCCCAATCCCCCGCACCTCGGTCAGCCGCTCGACAATCTCCGCGTCCGTCATTTTTATAATCGCCGCGTGAGTCGGCACTGTTCCGTCCAGCGTCTTTGCCGCCAGGTCCCTCAGCGCCTTGATCTTGTTCCCCGAAACCCCCGCCGCCCGCAGCGGTTCATCCGGCGTATCCAGCAGCAACTGCGGCGCCGGATCGCCCCCAAAATACTCCCTTACGCGCCGATGAATCGTAGCCGCGGCTTTCCCGTGCAACTGCTGATAAAGGATCGACTCCAGCAGCGACTCGAACGGCGAAGGCGAAGGATCGAGCCGCAGCGTGAACGGCCCGGCGCGCTCAATCAGCGCCCCCAGCTTGGCGTCTTTGGCCTTCAAATGCTCGACCGCCTCAACAGCGTCAAAGGGAAGTTTGCGGCTCTTGCCATCGTGAATCATAGGCGAACAGTGTACCGTGCCGGCACGCGGTCGCGGCAGCAACCCAACAGACGCTGCCCTCAACCCACCCCACCTATTTACCATCAAGAGCGTAGGCTTCTGAACAGGAGCACCAACGCCATGAAGATGCGTCCAGGCACACAAACGGGATTTCTGCTCTGCGGCAAGGAATGGATCGACGGCGAATCTCTCGAAGTCCGCTCGCCCTGGGATCAGGGCCTGGTCGGCCGCGTCACCATCGCCACCCGCGCTGACGCCCGCCAGGCCGTCAACCACGCCGTCGCCAGCCTCCGCCGCACCCGCGCCCTGCCCCGCTGGAAGCGCCGCGAAATCCTCGAGGACGTAGCCGCCGCCCTCCTTGACCAAAAGGATCGCTTCGCCCAGCTCATCGTCGCCGAAGCCGGTAAGCCCCTCCGCCTGGCCCGCGCTGAAGTCGATCGCGCCGTCCTCACCTTTAAAACCGCCGCCGAAGAGGCCGCCCGCCTCGGCGGCGAGAGCCTTCCCCTCGACCTCACCGAGGGCAACGAAGGCCGCTGGGGACTGGTGCAGCGCTTTCCCGTCGGCCCCGTCCTGGCCATCACCCCCTTCAACTTCCCCTTGAACCTCGTCGCCCACAAGCTCGCCCCCGCCATGGCGGCCGGCTGTCCCATCATCCTCAAGCCCGCCCCGCAAGCCCCCTTCACTGCCCTGGCTCTCGGCGAAGTCATCCTCAAGGCCGGCTGGCCCCAGGAGGCGCTTGCCATCCTCCCCCTCTCCAACGCTGACACCGCCTGGCTCGCTGAAAAGGAAGACCGCATCAAGCTGGTCAGCTTCACCGGCTCGGCCAAAGTCGGCTGGGAGCTCAAGGCCCACTCCGGCCGCAAGCGCGTCCTGCTCGAACTCGGGGGCAACGCCGCCCTCATCGTCCACAGCGACTGGCCCGACCTCGACGAAGCCGCCCTCCGCACCGCCCATGCAGCTTTCGGTTACGCCGGCCAGTCCTGCATCAGCGTCCAGCGCGTCTTTGTCGAGCGCAACGTCTTCCAGACCTTTTTATGGAAGGTCGTCGAGATCACCGCCAAGCTGGTCTCAGGCAATCCCTCCGACGAAGCCACTGAAGTCGGCCCGCTCATCCGTCTCAGCGAAGCCGAGCGCATCGAGTCCTGGGTCCGCGAAGCCGTCGAAGGCGGCGCCAAGCTCATCGCCGGCGGCGAGCGTCACGGCTCCGTCGTCACCCCCGTCATCCTCACCGCCACCAAGCCCGGCATGAAGGTCCGCGACGAAGAAGTCTTCGGCCCCGTCGTCCTCATCGAGCCCTACGACGACTTCGAGCAAGCCCTCGCCGACGTCAACCACTCAAGATACGGCCTGCAAGCCGGCCTTCTAACCCGCGACGCCGGCCGCATCCTCACCGCCTACCGCGAACTCGAAGTAGGCGCCCTCATCGTCGGCGACACCCCCGCCTGGCGTCTAGACCCCATGCCCTACGGCGGCGTAAAAGACTCGGGCCAAGGCCGCGAAGGCATAAAATCCGCCATCGAAGAAATGACCGAACCCAGAATGCTCGTAATGGCCAACATCAGCTAGGCAGGTCAGGGTTTTAACCCCGACTGTCCGGCCTAAGCTAGCTCCGCTCCCCATCTTGCCGCTTCCATCTCAAAGGAGTCGGTGATCCACCCGTTGATCGAGCGGTTATCCTCGGCCTCGGCTGGTGATCAAACCTGGTTGCCCTAGGGCCTGCCCTGAGCTTGACGAAGGGTCCCACTTTTTTGAGACCTGGGATCTCCTGCCAACCATCCCCGGCGGCAGGAAGTCGTCGCCGGAGCCGCCTAACCCTGTTCTCCCTCCCTTGACAACCGCAGCCTTCCATGTAGACAAAACGCACTATTTAGCCCGTTTTTAGCCCACTTTAGGGTAGCTTCAAACGAACTCCGACTGCCGTTCCTGACCTTGATCTCAGCCCCTTTCTCCTCCGCGGGTTGTAGGAACGGTGCGTCATGAACTTTTTCGCAACCTTCCGAACCAACGTTTGCCCGTCGATCCTAACCATCCAGGCCACCGTTGGGCCTCCGAATATAACCATCCAGGCTAACGTTTGACCCCCAAAAAACAAAAAAAACGCCCCCCGGTCACGCTTGCCTGGATGGTTCCCAGGTCTGGCCAACCGAAGGGGCGAGGAGCCGCAATCACAAGAAAACGCACTCTCCAGCATGATCCCTCTGAGTCGGATCGCACCGCCTCGCGGGAATCAGCCTTGGGCACATCTTCTGGACCAACTCGAACATAATGATTACGTTCCATCCGCGAAAGGTTCCATCGGGTACCATGTCCCCCGGTTCGAGGCTAAATCTCTATTCCCATTCGGTTTAACCCGGTTCATTCCAGTATGGACAATCGTCTTTGAGGGACGTATGATACCCCGTGCGGAGGATTCAGGGGATGTCCGTGGGTCTAAAATCCGTGCCGGACGCCGCGCCCCCCAACGCTGCCCCAAACCCTGTGCCAGACGCCGTCGCCATTCGCCAGCAATTGGACCGGCTGCTCGTTAACCCGCTCTTTTCCAACAGCAAGCGCTATCCTGCCCTGCTCGCTTATACCGTCGAACAGACTCTCAAGGGCAACGCCGCCGAGCTCAAGGAGCGAAGCATCGGCATCGAAGTTTTCGGCCGCTCCCCCAGCTATGACGCCAATGCCGATCCGGTGGTCCGCATCACCGCCGGCGAGGTGCGCAAGCGCCTGATGCAGTACTACTACGACTCCTCCCACGTTGGAGAGCTGGTGATCGAGCTCCCCATCGGCTCCTATGTCCCCGTCTTTCATGCCCCCGCGCTCCCCCCGCAGCCCGAAGTGTCTCCGTCCGCGCCTGAGTTGGCGGCGCTAGCCACCCCCCCCACCCCCAAAAAACTCGCACCGCACCTTGCCTGGCCGCTGGTTGCGGTTCTGTTTGGGTTGGCCCTCGCTACCGGCTTTGGAATCGGGTTGCGGTACCGCGAATTCCGCGACTTCCAGCCCCCGACCTCCATCGACCGCTTCTGGGCGCCCATCACGGATGGCACCACGACGGCCACTTACTGCCTGGGCGAGCCGGCCAGGAATATCGATGTCGGATCGATCAATTCTTTCGATGCTCCCGTGAAGGGATCTCAGCCGGAACCGCTTTACTTCCGCCTGCACCTCTCCGGCCACCTGGCCCTCGCCGACGTCATTACGCTAACCCGCACAGCCGCCGCCCTGGAAACACGCCACAAGGCCTTTCGGGTGCTTCCCGCTTCCGAGGCCAGCTTCGCGCAACTTCGCGAAGGCCCCATCGTGCTGATTGGAGGCTTCGACAACATCTGGACGCTGCGCGTCACGCAGAAGCTGCGCTTCGGATTCGAGTCGAAGGATGGAGTGGCCTTGATTGTCGACCGCAAAAGCCAGAAGCAGACCACATGGGCAACCGCCTGGGATCTGCCCTATCAGAAGCTCTCGCGCGATTATGCGATCGTGGCCCGCATCCACGACAGCACCACGGGACAGCCGGTGATCGTCGCCGCCGGAATCTCCGAAGAGGGCACCGAGGCCGCCGGCGAGATTCTTTATAACCCCGTCTATCTCGACTCGCTGCTGGCCAAGCTCCCGTCCAATTGGGAACAGTTGAATATGGAGGCCGTCATCGAGACACAGGTGATCGAGGGCCATCCCGGACCGCCTGGCATTCTGGCCGTTGAGACTTGGTAGAACTCTTCCGCTTCATCCGGTCCGTATCTTAAGTAAATCTCTAAGTAAACCTCGGGGGTTATGCGTAGTTTCTTGCCGAATTCTCTTGAGGAATGAGCCAATGGACGGGCTTGCCTTGCCCATCAATCGACAGGAGTGCCTCCACAAACCGATGATCGAGCGCATGGGTTCCTACATGCCCTGCGCCTAATCTCGACGCAGCACCAGCGTGATCAGGTGGCGATGACCCGGTATCGCCATCCACCAATCCGGCCAACTTCCGCTGCTCAAAACGGCGGGCTCTTCTTTTTCGAGGACGCTATCGGCCCGTCACTGGGCCGCCTTCTGCGCGTGTGAAAAAGAGGCAGGCTATTAGTTACTTACGCTTCTTATTTGGACTTGGCCTTCTGTGCGGCCCACCGCTTGCGCTGCGCATCGGCAATCCGCTTCCGCGCCTCGGGACTCAGCACGCGGCGCTTCTTGACCGTCGCCGTGGCCGGTGTCTTCTTCGTTTTGGGCCCAGTTACCTTGGCGGCGAATTTGCCGGTGTTGGCCAGCAGGGAGCGTACCTGCGTGAGCCTTGTGATCTCTGCATCGATTTGGACAAGAATAGAATCAATAGCCATAAGTCAAGCATAACTTAGAATTCCGCTTTTGCATAATCTTGCGCGCAGATTTCGCCATCTTGCGCGCGCATAATCCGCAACAATTCATTCCGGCTTGCCCACGGCTTTCTCCTTGTAAGCTTTCTGCAGAATGAAAAATGCCAGCTTTTTCTGCCCTTGGTCGGAGATAAGTCCCTTGCGGTTGAAACCATCCTGGATGCCCGCCAAGTTCCGCGTCGGAGAACGGAAATCCATCAGAATCCACGCGCTCATTCCTCTAAGTTGCGGAATCCGGTTGAGCATTCCGAGTTGATGCCGGTAGATATTGGCTTGATATTCCTCGGTCCAGCGGTCGTCGTCTCCGCCGTGCAGTCCCGCCTTTGCGCCGCCGCCGAATTCGCTCATAATCAGGGGCTTCTGGTAGTCCACGCGCCACTCCGTTGTGTCGGCGCCCTCTGGAGTCTGCTCATACCATCCCACATACTCGTTGGCGCCGATCACATCCAGCGCCTTTCCCAGTGGATCGTCGACTATCTTCGTATGTCCCTCGCCGCGCACCAGCAGCGCCGCTGTAATCAGCCGCGTCGGGTCGAGCTCCCGCGCATGACTGGCCAGGGTCTCAATAAAGCGGGTCCGCGTTTCATTGTTCGGTGTCTCGTTGGCCATCGACCATAAAATGATCGCGGCGTGATTGCGCGAGGTTCCGATCTCCTCGTCCAATTGTTGCTCGGCTTTGGCCAGAACCTTGGGATTGTCGAATTGGATAGCCCAATACACCGGGTTCTCCGACCACACCAGCAATCCCATGCGGTCGGCCGCCCGCAGCATCGTCTCATCGTGCGGATAATGCGCCAGGCGCACAAAGTTGGCTCCCATTTCTTTGGCCCAGCCCAGCAGCGTCTCCGCATCTTTATCTGAGTAAGCGCGGCCGCTACGGTAAGGCGCCTCGGCGTGGATGCTGACCCCGCGCAGAAAGATGGGCTTTCCATTCAGCAGTATCTCGGTGCCGCGCGTCTCCACGGTGCGAAAACCGATCAGGTCCTCGATTGCGTCCTGGCCCGCGCGCAACTGAACCTTGTAGAGCTTGGGCGTCTCCGGCGACCACCGCTCCAACCCCTGCACTGCCAGATGAATCGCAGCGCGGCCGTCCTCGCCTGCAACGGAGGATGTTCTTGCGCCTAACTCCGGAATTTCCACCTCGACCTTTGTTCCCGGCTCGCCACTCTCCACATGCACCCATCCATCAATTAATGAGCCCTCCGTGCGGCCCAGGTGCAGATCATACTGATCGATGAAAACTTCTGGAACCTCGATCAGCGAAACCGCACGGGTAAGACCGCCATAGTTCCACCAATCGGTCTTGAGCGTGGGAACGCCGTCCGCGAGGCGCGTGTTATCCACCGCGGCCACCACAAAGTTGCCGCCCGCATGCACCGCCGCCGTCACGTCGCAGTTGAAGCTCGTGAAGCCGCCCTCATGTTCGCAGACCTTTTCCCCATTCACCCAGAAAAACGAGCGATAGTTCGCCGCGCCCACGTGCAGAAAGATCCGCGTATGTTCCTTGGGTTGATAGGTGAAGTCGCGCTCATACCACACCGGTCCCTCATAGTAGAAAAGTGACTCGCGCTGCGTGTTCCAGTCGCCCGGCACCTTCAGCGTCGGCGACTTGGCAAAGTCATACTCCACCGGCCTGGTATCGCCGGGCTGCTGCTTCTGGTTGCGGAAGTAACTTGAGAATCCACTCGAGTATGGATCGACGATCGTGGTCCAATCTCCATTCAGAGAGGTGGCCGGCCGGCGGTCCGCGCCGGTAAGGACAATTGGCGCGCGAGCCGGCGCTGTTTCGGCCCCTGCGGCATGGACCGCGAGAAGCGCCAGCGTGACGGTAACCAGGACGGCCTTGGCGGGCATAACTGCGCTGGACCGTGCAAACAGGCGAGCAAACAATGGTTTCATTCCAGACCCCTTGACAATGTGCAATTTGATTGGAGCCGTTGCCGCAATCCAACGCGCGCAAGCGGCTGCTCCGGACGGACTCGCAATCTTATCGCCTGGCAGCCCAGCTTGTATACTTCGAAGCCGCCGCAACAGGGCGCTACAAACACCAAGGGGATAAGCCTCGCAGCCTATCCCCTTGGACTTGTCTGATGATGGAGCGATTTACGTTCCCAGATACTCCACGTGCACATAGGTGCCGAGCCGCACATTGTAGGCCAGGTACCAGCCGATGTGGTCGGGGTCCTCGTAGATCACGATCTGGTCGGAGTCCCACAGCCAGCCGTCGCAGAAGCCAATGTCAAAGGCCGCCACGTCCCAGTACCAACCGTTAAACCAGAAGCGGCTGGGACCGCCGCCGGCAAGATGCCACACATGCTCGCGGCCAAATCCGCCGGCGAATCGGCCATGCGCAAAGGGGTGGTCCAGACGATAGCTCGCGTCGTCGCGGCCTGTGTCGTGACCTACCCAGGTTTTCCCGTCCACGTGCGGGCCATTCGGGTGGCCTGCCTTGTCGCTGTAGTTACGCTTGGGGTCGACCGCATGCGGAGTGCCCGTGTACGCCTTGGGCCCATGCGCCGGAATGGCTTGATGCCCTCCAGCAACATCGTCGCGGTGCTGGGCAAACGCTGGAACAGCAAGAACGAGCAATGTAGCAAAAGCTAGCTGAATGGTCTTCATCGATTCCTCCGGATGCCCTCAGGGAGATCAGCTATTCTCTGCTGCTCTTTTCCCTTTTGTGGGTCATCGCCAACAACATTAGATGAGACACAAGACAGAACTGCAAGTTGCGGCCCAACAATTCCGACAGCCGCGCTGCATACGAGATGCGGATGCCGGGGCCCCCGATCGCCGCCGCTCTAAACCCCCACGGCAACCGGCGCGCGCCGCCACGCATAGAGCGGGAACCGGCTGGCCAGTTCGGCCACTTCTCCGCGAATCCGTTCCAGGGCCGCATCGTCGTTGCGCTGGTCCAGGGCCTTCGCTATCCACACGGCAATCTGCCGCATCTCCGGCTCCTTCATGCCGCGCGTGGTCAGCGCCGGCGTGCCCACGCGAATCCCCGACGCCTTGAGCGGCGGATTGGTGTCGTACGGGATGGTGTTCTTGTTCACCGTAATGCCGGCCTTGCCCAACGCCAGCTCGGCCTCCGAGCCCAGAATGCCCTTCTCGAAAACGTCCACCAGCATCAAGTGGTTATCCGTGCCACCTGAGACGATCCGGAAGCCGGCTTGCTGCAAAGCCGCGGCCAGTACCTTGGCATTGGCCACCGTCTGCGCCGCATAGGTGCGGAACTCCGGCCGCAGCGCCTCGCCAAAGGCCACTGCCTTGGCGGCCACAATGTGCACCAGCGGACCGCCCTGCTGGCCTGGAAACACCGCCTTGTCCACCGCCGCGGCCAGCGCCTGCTCGCACAGAATCAAACCCGCGCGCGGCCCGCGCAGCGTCTTGTGGGTGGTGGTCGTGGTGATCTGCGCGTGGGGCACGGGCGAAGGATGAACGCCGCCTGCCACCAGCCCGGCGATGTGCGCCATATCGAAGATATAAACCGCACCCACCTTGTCGGCAATCTGCCGCATCCGGGCAAAGTCCCACAGCCGCGGATAGGCGCTGCCCCCGCCGATGATGGCTTTGGGCTTCTCCCGTTCCGCAATCGCCTCCAGCTCGTCGTAGTCGATCAACTCCGTGTCCCGCCGCACCTGGTAAAACGTGGGCCGGTAGAGCTTGCCGCTGAAACTCAACCGATGCCCGTGGGTCAGGTGCCCGCCATGCGAAAGATCCAGTCCCAGGATCGTGTCCCCCGGCTGCAAAACCGCCGCGTAGGCTGAGGCGTTGGCCTGCGAACCCGAGTGCGGCTGCACGTTCACGTGGTCTCCGCCGAAGATCTGCCTGGCCCGGTCGCGGGCCAGGTTCTCCACCACGTCCGCATACTCGCAGCCGCCGTAGTAGCGCCGCCCAGGGTAGCCCTCGGCGTATTTGTTGGTAAAGATCGAGCCGGCCGCCTCCAGCACCGCCTCGGAAACAAAGTTCTCGCTGGCAATCATCTCCAGCCCCTCGTGCTGGCGGAGGATTTCATGGTCAACAGCAGCGGCCACATCGGGGTCGGCCTGGGCGAGGGTCAGAGAAATGCGGTCAGTCATATATGAATTCTAGCCCCTTTCACGCCTTCGTTCACCTCCGGAAATCAGCACTGGATTTCTCCCCTTTGGAACCAGCCTCGAATCAACTTCAGTCTCCTCAATCCCCCCCGCTCGTCCCTGAAGGACTAAACTTGTACTAGATCTCTGATCGACTGTTGTTGTGCCAAAAACTGGGTGCCCCACCTCGGTGCCCTTTGGGCAGCGCGTCATTGTTTTTGCGCCTAGGGTGGGATACCACAGCACTCCATCGCAAAGCACGAGATCACGCGGTCAGAGACCTAGCGACGTTTGGATCATCGATCGAGGCCCCAGTGAAATCCCCATGGAAGCAACTCGTCCCGCTACTGTTCTCTGCATTGGCGCTGGTCCCGGCAATTGCGCAGACACCCGCCCCTCAGACCGTGAGCGTCGATCCAGCCCTGGTCGCCAAAGCCAACGCCGGCGATGCTGCATCGCAAGTCCTGGTCGCCGAGAGCTATGCGGCCGGCAAGGGAGTCGCGCGCGATTCCAAACAGTTAGCCGCGGATTACAAGCAGGCAGCCGCGTGGTACCGCGAGGCCGCCGACCAGGGTCACGCGGGAGCCCAGATTCACCTGGCAGAGCTCTATCGCGACGGCAGGGGCGTGGCCCGCGACATGGCGCAAGCGGCCGCGTGGTACCGCAAAGCGGCGGAACTTGGTGACGCCGGCGCGCAGGGCACTCTCGGCATGCTTTACTCCATGGGCCAGGGCGTTCCTCATGACGATGTGGAAGCCTACTACTGGTTTGACCTGGCTGCTGCCGTGAAGGGACCGAGGCAGGAGCAGTACGCCGCCAACCGCCAGAACATCGGCGCCAGAATAAGCGCCGATGAGCTCGCTCAGGTTCAGGAGCGGGTAGCCACGTGGCTGGCTGAGCATCCCCGTGCGGGTTCTACCGAGTGATTGGGCCCTCGGCCTGGCTGCGTTCGCTATTCTAGCCTGGATGCGATTCTTCCATTTGTTCCTGTCGTGCGCGCCCTTGGCTCTTGCCTCTCTGCTCGCACTCGCGCCTCGGCAGACTCTGGCTCAATCTGCTGCCATCACAATCACTCCAGCACTGGTCGAATCCGGCTCGCCGGAGTTGATTCGCGTAGACGCGCCGCCTTCGGCAAGCATCGAGGGCGAGTGGCTGGGCCGCCAGCTCCTTTTCTTCCGCAGCCGCCGCCAGCAGGCCTGGTTCGCCCTCGCCGGCGTGGACGTCGAAGCGCCCGCCGGACCCTCGCAGTTGAAGATTACCGTCCGCGTGGCCCAGGGCGCCGTGCGCGACCTGAGCCGCACCGTCGAAATCCATCCCGCCCATTACCGCACCGGCTCGCTCACCGTGGCGCCCGGTTTTGTCGAGCCCGGCCCCGACGCGCTCAAGCAGATCGAGTCCGAAGCCCAGCTCAAAGCCAAGGTCTTTGCCGCCAGCGCCCCAGAACCCTTGTGGTCAGGCGGCTTTCGCGCACCGGTTACCGCCGCGCCGACTGACAGCTTCGGCACCCGCCGCATCTTCAACGGGAAGCTGGCCAGCATCCACAAAGGAATGGATTTTCGCGCCGCCGCGGGAACCCCGGTCCGTGCCGGCAACAGGGGCGTAGTCGTGCTCGCCCGGCCGCTCTACTACGAGGGCAACTGCGTCGTCATCGACCACGGCCTCGGCCTGTTCACGCTATCCATGCACCTCAGCCGCATTGACGTGCGGGAGGGCCAGCGCATGGCAACGGGCGACCGCATAGGCCTAAGTGGCGCCACGGGCCGCGTCACCGGACCCCACCTGCACTGGGCCGTCCGCTGGCAGGGCGCCTATCTGGACCCCGCCAAACTCCTCCGCCTGGACCTCAGTGCCGTCCGCTAGCGCGAGACGGCTTCCTCTTCTACCTCGCGTCGAGGAGCGGCAGCAGCCCTCTCGCCGGCTGCCTTCTCCTTCCGCAGCGCCTTGAACGCCCGGTAGACAAACCAGCCCAGGTACCAGCCGTCGAGAAACTTGTAGGGGGTTTCGCCGGTAGTGTAGTGGCCGCAGGGCAGCACCCGCAGCTCGAAGTTGAGGCCATAGTGCCGGAACGCCTCGACCACCTGGAGCGAGTACTCCTTGGGGAAGGTCAGGTCATAATCGGCGTAGATCAGCAGCACCTTCTTCCCTGGTCCGCCGGCTTCCGGGCTGGCGATCTTGGGGTAATAGCTGCACGGGCTAATGGCCGACCACAGGGCCCGCAGACGGTCCTGCGTAAGGCCGGCTTCCTCGAGCGCCTGCTTTACGTGGCGGGTGCTCTGCCCAGACCAGGTCACGTCGCCGAAGGCCGTCGAGGCGTGGTTGAAGACGTTCACCCGGATGCGCGGGTCGTGTGTGCTGGCCAGAAACGCATAGCAGGAGCCCAGGCTGGTCCCCAGCACGCCGAAGTGTTCGTAGCCCTGCTCCTCCAGCCAATCCAGGCAGCACCGGATATCGACCACCGCTTGCCTGCAGGCCATGATCGTCCGCCCGATGTTGGCGCTCCCCGAGTAGTCTGACCGTTCCAGCTCCGCTGGGCGGCGAATGTCGTGGTAGGGCATCGAGAGCCGCAGCGCCGAAACTCCCATGCGGTTGAAGATCGTACATAGGGAATTGTGGCTGAAACCGTCGGCATTCCACTGCGGCAGCACCACAATGGCCTGCTTGGGCCGCTGAGGGTCCTTGTGCGCAGGCGCCGGGTACCAGCGCGCGTTCACCTGGTCGTTCTCCGGATAGGGCGTCCGCTCCGGCGAGGTAAAGCGCAGAAACTGCGCCAGCGGAATCTTCCCCTCTGCCGCCTGCTGTCGAATCGCCGCGTCCTGGGCCAGCGTCTCCGGCCGCACATTGGTCGGGAACAGTTGCGGATGCCGCTCTTCCAGCCGAAAATCCGTTGGCCGCTCATACCCGAAGAACGTATCGCTGTGGCGAATCAGCAGTTCGTTGATCCGCACCATCGCCGCTTCGGCTGCGGCATCGTCGCGCACCACCTCCGGGCTGGGCAACGCGGCGCCAAAACCGTGCGCCTCCAGAAACGGCTCGATCCACTCGAAGCCCCACTCCCGCGGGCGTACCACGCGGTTCTCGTCGCGCATGGTCAGCCGCGTCTCCCACTCGTACATCCAGCGCGCGTATCTCTCTTTGAGCATGATGTTGATTCAAGTTTATCAGCACGGGAGGGGAACCATGATCGGCGGGGGAAAGAGCCGTGGCGTCGGTCACAAAGCCAATCGCGGTTCTACGCGCGCCGCCGCGCCGGCGGGGCCGTAAACGCCCACCATAAAGCCAGCACCGTCAGCGCCGTGACGATCCCCAGCGAAATCACGCAATAGAAGCACCACACTTCAAGGACGTACTTCTCGATGCGGGTGAGGTAGAGCGAGAATCCCAGCGCAACGAAGGTCAACCCGGCCAGCCACCGGCGTTGCCCCGCCAGCGCCAGCCCTGCCAGCGCAAGGTAGCCGGCGATCCCGATAGCCGCCACCGGAATGTGTGCGATCTCGGCAAATGGGCTGTGGTTCACGATGCCGCAGTCCCACTTCTCGTTGATGGAGCAAGGCTCCGTTCCGGTCGAGTAGTGGACGCGCAGCGCCAGCGTGGCAACCAGCGCGCCGGCAAGGGCCAGGAGTGCAATCGCGTATCGCATGGTCGTGAGTTTGATGCTACCAGAGCCCCATGCGCCCAGGGCGTGTACGGAATCGGTGTGCGGGATCCGTGTGCGGAATGCGTGTGCAAGATACGATAGACAGATGGAGCAGTTCCCTTGCGGCCGTCGCGTCGCTTTCTTCGGCGGCAGTTTCGACCCTCCCCATCTGGGGCATTTGGCCGTGGCGCGTGCTGCCCGTGCGGTGCTCGCGTTGGATACCGTGCTCTTCGCCCCGGTCGGCGCGCAGCCTCTCAAGCCCCATGGCTTGACGGCAAGTTTTGAAGACCGTCTGGCCATGACCCGCCTGGCCATCGCCGCGGAGCCGGGCTTCGCAATCTCGCTTGCCGACGCGCCAAAGCCCTCCGCCGCTCCCAACTTCACCCTGGACACTCTGCTTGCCCTGCGCACGGAGCTTTCGCCCGACGGCACCCTGTTTTGCCTCATGGGCGCCGATGCGTTCTTGGGGCTGCGCCGCTGGCGCCGGTCGGCCGAGATCCCTTTCGTAGCTCCGTTGATCGTCGCTTCCCGCCCCGGCTGGCAGCTGGACGGCCTGAAGGCAGCGCTGCCCCAGGGCTTGACCATGGAACCCGCACCCGGCTCGGACCAGACCGGCCCCGAATTGCCCGGCTCTGCTGTCGAGGTCCGGTCCTTCCTTCTTCGCAATCCCGCCGGAGACGCCGCCCCCTTCTATCTTCTCCCTGGGCTGCAGGTCGAGATCAGCGCCTCCCAGATTCGAGACGAGATCCGCGAGCGGATTTGCGACCAGGTCCGCGCTGCCTCTGGATCTCCCATAACCTCGCGCCAGCTTCTTCCCAAAGCGGTATTTGATTACATCCGCTCCCGCGGGCTTTATCGTTAAGCCGTAACTTGCCCCTGCCCAAACGAGGGTCTACGATTGAGTTTGGAGAACATTTCTACCGAATGACAACAACCGAAGCTCGCCAGCAAATCCGCATCCTCGTTCAGGCCGCGGCCCAGGTCTGCGAAGACAAGAAGGGCCAGGACACACGCATCCTCGAGCTTGACCCCATCGACGCCGGCCTGTCCGACTTCTTCCTCGTTACCTCAGCCACCAATGACCGCCAGGCCATCGCTATCGCCGATGAGATCGAGCATCGCCTCAAGAAGGATTTCGGCGTCTTTCCCAACTCCGTCGAGGGCCGCCGTCACGGCGAATGGATTCTCCTCGACTATGTGGACTTCGTGGTCCACGTCTTTCTCGCCCAGCGCCGCGCCTTCTATGACATTGAACGCCTGCGCAAGTCCGCCCGCCCGCTCACCCCGGCCGAATTCGACGCCGAGCTGAAGGCCGCGCTCGCCGCCAGGACCCTCGCTGCCCGCAGCAAGGCCGCCGCCAAGCCCAAACCGCCGCAAGACAAACCTGCGGCTGCTCCCAGGCCGAAGAAGCCCGCAAAAAAGCACATCGCCGCCGCCAAATCCTCAGTTGCGAAGAAGGCGGTAAAGACCTCCGCCGCAAAGAAGACGCCCGCAAAAAAGGCCACACCAGGGAAGTCTGCCGCCGGGAAAGCTGTCGCCGGAAAGACAAACAACAAGGTCTGACCGGCTGTCTGCTCCGGCAGGACGCTTTCCCTTCCGTTTGATTCATCGCTGAACGCAGAAAGGGCGTCCGCCGTGGCGGACGCCCTTTCGGTTGCTGCTCCGGCTTGAGAGCCGGAGGTTAGAAGGAAATCTTGCCGTGGACCTGAAGCACGCGCTGCGTAACGGCTGCTCCCTGGAACGATCCGTAGGGGCTGGTAGGCGGAGCCTGGGTGCTCTGGATCTGGCCGAAGCTGCTGGAGCTCACGTCCGTGACCGGGTTGGAGAAGTTGGGGTGGTTGAAGACGTTATAGGCGTTGGCGCCGATCTCAAACGTCATCCCTTCCGTCTTGACGAGCTTCTTGAGCAAGCTGATGTCGGAGTTGACGTAGTGCGGTCCGAAGATCGCGTTGCGGCTCACGTTCCCGAAGGTTGCTTGGCTGGTGGCGGCAACAAACTGCGATGCCGTGCCGGCTCCCGCGGCGTCCATGCAATCCATATAGGCGCAGGAGTGCGGATTGCTCCCGGTTGGGTTCAGAATGCCGTGGCGGTTAAGGCCGGGCAAAAGCTGCGCCTCCAAGGTCGTTCCAAAGTTGTGGTAGCCTCCCAGGACGCCACCATTGGTGAGGCTTAACGGCAAACCGCCCCGGTAGTAGGTCTTGATGCCGACGACCCAGCCGCCCGCAACCTCGTTGACGATCTTGTTCGACGCCTTGTACGGCTCGTCATACACCGCGTCGCCCACCAGGTCGTGGCGAATGTCGTAGTCGGAATTCGAGTAGTTCAGGCTGCCGGGTCCGAGCGCCGGGGTCAACTGGTTGACTGCCGCGCCACTGTTGAAGTCCTCGCCCGAACCGCCGTTGGAGATGGTGTCCAGCGAATGGCTGTAGGTGTAGCTCAGTTGGCCTTGCAGCCCGTGACCGCTGTGCTTGTAGCTGGCGCTGCCGCCGCTGTAGTTGGAGTGAGCGGCATTGGTGAAGGCGGTGACCCGGGCGAAGCGCTGGTCGGGCGGAGTGGCGGCAACGCCTGCGAAAGGCGAACCCAACCAGGTGCCGCTGGGGTTGTCGAAGCTCCCTGCGCCCGCGTTCTGGTAAGGGTTTTCCAGGATTTCGTTGAACCCGTAGTTGCCGGCGTAGGTGGCAATGAAAGCGTCGTTCCTGGTGAGCTGCCGCTCCACCTGGAGACTGTATTCCAGGTACTGCGGCTCCTTGAACGTGCCGGGGAAATAGGCGTTGACATTTGGCGGGTAGAAGGGAATCCCGGCATTGGTTTCGGCAGTGTTGATCTGCTGCACGTTTTGGCCGCCCAGGAAGCCGGATTGAATGGCTGTGTTGCCAAGGCCCGCATAGGCGCCCACGGTTCCTGCGCCGCCGGGGGCCATGATTCCCGAATAGATGTTTTCGGTATTGACGTTGGGGAAATTCTGGATGACCCCGTCCAGGAACGCGGCCGGGTAGAGATCGGCAAAAAGTCCTACTCCGCCGCGAATCTCGGTCTTCGCGTTAAGGCCGTCGTTGAAGCCGAAGCGCGGCTGGAGGTTGAGCTTCTGAACCGACGGGAAGGCGTTCGAGTTGCTCTGCTGAATCGGGCCGCTGTTTGCCGCATCGAACGGATTCGTCAAGGTCGACGAGCTGTTCTGGAAGCCGCCCTGGTACAACGAGAAGCAGCCGCTGTGGCACAGCGGATTGCCGGTCCGGTCGGCGCGAATACCCAGGGTCAGCTTCAGATTGGGCAGCGCCTGGTAGTCATCCTGGATATAGATGCCAACGTTGTAGAGGGCCAGGTGCGCCGTCTGTGCGCCGGTGTAGGCTTGGTTGAAATTGTTGTAGCCGTAGGTCCCCCAAATGGACGGCGTTGCAGTGTTGACGCTTTGCACGTACCCGCCGGCGAAATCGCCCAGTGAGAGTTCGACGCCCTCCGGGAAGATGGTATCGATCCGCTGGTCATAGTCGTCGATCAGGGAGCGGCGGAAGTTTTCGCCGAACCGGATCGAGTGCTTGCCGCGATTCCAGAGGAAATCGTCGATGAACTGGTACATCGTCGAGTCGCGGCCCTGGGTGAGATTGTCGGGAACGCCGAGTAGCGGCATGCCAGGTGCGCCATTCACGCCGCTCCCGTCGAGGCCGTCGTCGGAGATGAAGAACATGGGCAGCGCCGCGTAGGATGCGGGGGTGTTCCCCGGCCCGAAGTAAGCCGAGTACCAACTGGAGGTCATCACAAAGACGTTGGTCTTGGTGGGGCTGATGACGTAGGTGTCGTTGAACTGGCCCTCATCCTCCGGCTGGATGGAGACGGCGCTGAACAGCGGGGTGAGGAAGCTGGTGTAGGTGGGCTGGGAGCCGCGGTCCATCTTGATACGCCCATAGATCTTCTGCTTGTCGCTGACGTTCCAGTCGACGCGGTTGGTAAGCAGCCATTCGATGTTGATGTTGTTGGCCGCGGCATGGCCGACGGTCATGCAGGGGGTATCGACGCCGAAGGTGCCGCCGGTACCGGTCGGCGTACCGGCCAAACCGCCATAGTAAACGCCCAAAGTGCCTACTTCAGCATTGCTTCCGCAGCCGAGATTGCCGCTGGCATCCTGATTGGCCCCGGGTCCGGTCACAACGGGTATCGCCGAGGTGTAGGCCGGCGCGCTCTGGTAGTCCTTGAACGCCTGGGCATAGAAACTTTGCGCAACCGCCGGGACGTTCGCGAGAACATAGGTCTGCAACGCAGACGAGGGGAACGTGATCGGGCCGCTGGAGCTGGGCAGAACGTAGTGCATGCCCTCATAGTCGGTGAAGAAGAAGAGCTTGTCCTTGATGATGCGGCCACCGCCGTTGACTGCCCACTGGTTGGCGACTGCGTGCGGACGGGGCGCGCCCAGGAACTGGTTCATCCAGCCGTTGGCGTTCAGAACAGTACCGTTGTAGTTGTAATCCGCTTCGCCGTGATACCTGTTGGCGCCCGACTTGGTGGTGTAGTTGACGATGGCGCCGGCCGCGCGGCCATACTGCGAGTTGTAGGCGTTCTGAACGACGGTCGCCTCGGAAAGTTCCCCCTGGCCCAGGGTCAGGTTCGAGCTGCCGGAGTTGCCTAGGTTGAGGAACGGATCCATGTTGTCATAGCCGTTCAGCACCAGAAGGTTGGAGATGCCCGGCAGGCCGTCGGAGCTGAAGTTGCCGTAAGCGCCGCCGGCATTCACCACCACGCCCGCCGCGGTGAAAGCCACCGTCGACACGTCGCCGCCCGGCGTGGGCAGTTCCTCGATCTGCTCTTCGGTGAAGTTCGTCGCCAGCGCCACGTTCTCAGTGTCCACCAGGGGCAGGGCGGTCGAGGTCACCTCGATGATCGTCCTGTCGCCCCTGGGCGTCACCTTGATGTCGCCTGGGACCGTGGTGCCGAGTACCACCGCAACCTCAAGGGTGCTGGACTGCAGACCTGTGGCCGAGGCTGACACCTTGTACAGGCCGGGCTTCAGCAGTCCCATTGTGTAATGGCCTTCCGCGTTGGTCTTCACCGTTTCCTTGGCGTCGGTGGCTGTATCGATCACCACCACCGTCGCGCCGGGAACCACGGCGCCGGTCGAATCTTCAACAACGCCGCTCAGGGCGCCGGTCGTGTTGGTTTGGGCGTGAGCCATCGTGGCCGTGGTATTCGCCACAAATCCGGCGACCGCCAGCAAACTCATTGCCAGGGCCGCATTCTGTAACCGGAAATATCGCATCAAAACTCCTCCAGATTGAGTGAGGAACGCAAGGCCCTAGAAAGAAGCCTCTCGATCCGTAAATTGTACTTCCGCGTTTCGGTAAGGGAGGTGGACCCGACTCGCAAGTCAAATGCAAAAAAGAACAAAAACGCTAAGAAAGAGGAAACATGAGGTCAAGCTTCATGCGTGGATCGCAACCTGCCAAACGCTCTCCCAGGAACCGCTAGACACTACTTGCCACAAGCAATAGTGCATGAGGACTGCCAATCTCTTCCAATCGCGAAAATAATTCTTTGCCCTTGAAAAGAAATGACTTGAAGACCTCGCGTTTCCTCTGCACCAAGAGGCGCAATATGAAAATGTGGATAATTTGACCCCCATATTCCAAAAACGGGCACCCGCTCCATTTTTGAGGAGTTTTCGACAAACCTTAGCTCCCCAATCCCGCTACCTTCCGGTATCCTCCCCCCATGCACCTTACCCTCGCCCATATCGGCGCCCGCACCGACTCTTCCTCCAAATCCAAGGACAGTTTCGACTCTCTTGCTCAAATCTATCTTGATCGCTGTTCGGCCTTTGCCCGATGCCTGTCGCAGGCATTCCGGACCGAGGAGGCAATGCTCGAGTGGCTGGGACGGCAGCAGAGCCGCACCCCGGCCATCGTCGTGCTGCTCGATAGCCGTGGCCGGCAAATGACCTCCGAGGCCTTCGCCGCCTGGCTGGGCGCCCGCCGCGACCAGGGGGCCCAGCACATCGTCTTCGCCATTGGCCCCGCCGACGGCTGGTCTGAGACGGCCCGCGAGCGAGCCCACCTGTTGCTCTCGCTGGGGCCCATGACGCTGGCCCATGCGCTGGCCCGCCTGGTCCTCACCGAACAGCTCTACCGGGCATTTACAATTCTCTCTGGCCATCCCTATCACTCGGGCCACTGAGGGACCGGCCTCGACTAGCCGTCAAGGCAATTGCTTTTCGGCTTTCATGCTCACCCAACCCGTACTGTCAACGGGAAAGCGGATCACTGGCGGCTGGCCCCTGATCCCTGGCCCCTGACCCCTGATCTCTGTTATGACCGACTCCCGGCGAGGACTCATCCTGATCAACACCGGCCCCGGCAAGGGCAAGACCACCGCTGCCATGGGCACGGCCCTGCGCGCCGTGGGCAACGGCATGAGAGTGCTCATGCTCCAGTTCCTCAAAGGCTCCTGGCATTACGGCGAACTGGATGCTGTCCAGGCCTTCGGCGCCAACTTCATCCTCAAACCGATGGGCCGCGGCTTTGTCAAAGTCGGCGGCGCGGAGATCGACCCCGAGGACATGCGACTGGTCCAGGTCGCCTGGGCCGAGGCGCTTCAGGCCATCTACTCCGGCGACTGGGATATGGTCGTTCTCGACGAAATCAACTATGCCATCGGCTATGGAATGCTGGACCCCGTGGTGGTGGCTGAGGCTCTCCGCGGCCGTCCGGAGATGGTCCACGTCATCCTCACCGGCCGCAACGCCCACCCCCTCCTGGTCGAGCTTGCCGATACCGTCACCGAGATGCGCGAGGTAAAACATGCCTACCAGAAGGGCATTCTGGCCCAGCGCGGAATAGAATATTGATGCGACCATAACCTGGGAGCGAGATTTCGCCCGACACTTTGATCGAAACGCCGAATCCCCCGATTTGAGAGAGAGTTTGAATGTCCTGGTTCAAGCGTGAAGATGGCGAATACGAATCCGATCCCGGCGGCAACGGTACCCCGGATGCCGGCAGAAGAAAGGTGCGCACCGAGGGCCTCTGGATCAAATGCCTGGGCTGCCGCGCAGTGGTCTTCAAGGCGGACCTCGAAGCCAATCTGAATGTCTGCCCCAAATGCCAGCACCACTTCAAGATGGGCGGCCGCCAGCGCATCGACCTGCTGCTCGAACCCGGCTATGAGCTGGTGGATGCCGGCCTGCGCTCCACTGACCCGCTTAACTTTACTGACGTAAAGTCCTACAAGAAGCGGCTCCGCGCTGCCCAGGAAGCTACCGGTCTCGACGACGCCATCCTCAACGCCGTCGGCCAGCTGGGTCCGCACTCCGTGGTCCTCAGCGCCATGGAATACGCCTTCATCGGCGGCTCCATGGGCGCCGTGGTCGGCGAGACCATCGCCCGCGCTGTCGATCGCGCGCGGCTGGGCCGCAAGCCCCTCATCATCGTCGCGGCCTCAGGAGGCGCGCGCATGATGGAAGGCGTGGTCAGCCTCATGCAGATGGCCAAAATCTCCACCGCTCTGGCCCAGTTGGACGATGCGCGCGTCCCCTACATCTGCGTGCTCACTGATCCCACCACCGGCGGCGTCACCGCCAGCTTTGCCATGCTGGGCGACCTGAACATCGCCGAGCCCGGCGCCCTCATCGGCTTTGCCGGGCCCCGCGTGATCGAGCAGACCATCCGCCAGAAGCTGCCCGAGGGCTTCCAGCGCTCCGAGTTCCTGCTCGAAAAAGGCTTCCTCGACGCGGTCGTGCACCGCCGCGACCTGAAGCCCTACCTCATCCGCGCTCTGGACTTTCTCCAGGCGTAAACACCACCGCTCTCATTTCCGCATGCAAAAAGCCCCGGAGCTTCCCGGGGCTTTTGCTTGCCGCTTTCGATGGGCCGCGATCAGAACTCGATGCGCAGCGAGCCCTGCAATACACGGGCAGAGAGATCGCTGCCGGTGGGAGTCACCGTGTTCGTAATGGCGCCGAACAGGTTCGGCGCATTGGTCAGTTGCATATCGCCCGTGAAACCCGGCGTCGCAAAGTTCGGATGGTTCATCACATTGAAGGCGTCGACGCGGAACTTCAGGTTGACTCCCTCCTTGGGATAGAGCGGGAAGGTCTTGCCGAGTCCAAGATCGAGGTCGACGAATCCGGGACCGCGCAGGTTGTTGCGCGGGCCCATCTCAAAGCCCGTTGGCCCCCGGTACTGGTCGAAGGCCAACTCAGGATTTTTGTAGGACTCGACGAGGCCACCCTGCTGGTTCACATGGGTCTTCATCGGCGCCAGGCTGCCGGTCAGAATCGCCGGGTCCTCATTCGAGTAGCTCATGAGGAAGGCAATCGAGTTGGCCATGGTGACAGTGCCGGTATGCCAGATGGGCAAACCGCTCAGCTCCCATCCGCCAACGACCTCGTCGGCCCACAGCGGCAGACTCGTCGCAAAGTCCCGGCCGCGGCCGAACGGTAACTGATAGAGGAAGTTGCCGTTCAGATACTCGGTTACGTCGTAGTCCGAGCTGCCGCGGCACAGGCGCGGCCGCAGCACATCGCAGATGAATCCGTAACCAGTGTAGGCAAAGGAGTAGGCTTTCTGCGAGACGTTATCGATCGAGTGCGACCAGGTGTAGTTCAGGTCGAACTGCAAACCATGACTGGAGTTCTTGTGCAGCGTGGCCAGCATGCCGTTGTACGAGGAGAAGCCCATGTCCGTAAAGAACGTATTCTCTGAAAGCTGCGCGGCCATGCCGACATTGGCGGGCAGCAAACCGTAATAGGACATCAGCTCGACACTGTCCGCCACGTCGCCGCGCGCCGGATACGGGGCCATGTTTGTCGCAATGAAGACCGTGTTGGATATGCCGGCCGAGTTCGGATACAGCACGTTCTCAAAAAACGGCTGCGCTGGAACGTTTGCCGCAGGGGCATTCGGGTTCGCGCGCAGCCAGGTGGTCAGGCCCGCCATGGCCTGGCTCAGGGTCTGCCCCGACTTGCTATCCGGGAAGTTGATTAACTGCTCCGCATCGGCCTGGGCCAGCAGGCGGCGTCCCTGGCGGCCCACGTAACCAAGCCTGAAGATCAGGCCGCCCTTGAGCTCCTGTTGAATGCCCAAGTTATACATGATGTTGTACGGCGTGGGCAGATTGTGATCGACCGAAATGTTGAACGCTCCACCATTGGCCAGGCCGCAAGGTCCGGTCACGCCGCCGCATTCCGGACTTTCGGGGCCCACAAACGGTATGAAGGGCTTGGTGATCGTCGGCGGGGTGGGGCCCGGTGGCGGAGAGCCGAGAGCCGTAAAGCGCACATTCTGCATCAGCGAATTATATGCAGCGCTATTGGTTTCAGTGGCTGGCACGCCATAATCCGCCGTCTCCCCACTCTCGAACAGATAGGAATACGACGCTTCCTCTTGCAGAATCGCATTGACGACCGTCTGGTCATAGACGAGTCCGGCGCCGCCATTAATCACCAGCTTTTTGTTCTGGCCGGGAGGTGTCCACGCAAAGGCCACGCGCGGAGCAAAGTCCTTGTTGGCCGGTTGATAGTAACCTGCAGCGTTGTTTGCTTTGCCGGCCAGATTGTATTCGACGTACGGCACCACGTTGCTTCCGCCCGGCAACGACCCCGAGCCGCCCACGCCAGCCGCGCTCTGCGCGATTCGGGCGTTCATGAAATTCCAGAAGCTCTCGTTCTGATCCGCCTCGATGCCATGGATCTCGTAGGGAACCGTGGTGTTCTGATAGCGCAGACCGTAGGTGAGGGTTAGCGACGGTGTCAGCTTCCAGGTATCCCCGAAATAGAACTCCGTCTCGTAATAACGGAAGGTGGTCTGCAATCCGGTGCCCTGCGGCACCACACTGCCCGCGGCGTTGTAGTTCCAGGTGTCGTTCGTGTCTTCAAAACGGCCCAACCCAAGCACCAGCGCCGATTGGTAGATTGTCAAACTGGTCTGGCTGTTGTCGATATCGCTCGGATCGAAGTTCCAGCTCGAGGTTCCATTCGTGGGCAGTCCGGTCACGCCGCCGCCCAATCCGACGATCGGACCGTTGTAGTCGTTGTAGACGCTGTAATGCGGGCTGGGGTATTTGAAAGAGCCGCCGAACGTGAAGCCGTGACGGCCTTTCTGCCAGCTAAAGTCGTCGCGCAACACGGGAATCGGGAAGTAGTACTTCGAGCCGCCAGCATTGGCGTAAATGTTAGACAGGAAGTAGCCGCCGGTGGGATCTCCATCAAAATTGTACTGGTTCGCCCCTTGCGGGTTATAGGTATCGGGATAGCCGATATTGGCGACCGTGGCGCCCCAGATCAGGCTGTTTGTCTTGTTGTTGCCGATCATCCAGTCCCACCCGACCACCCACGCGTGGCTCGTGTCCAGGTACGGGAAGGTCTCAGGATCGCCCGGGAATTCCGGCGGAGCGTTCACCGAATTGATATTGTTGTAGGTGACGCGGCCAAAGAGGTGGTGATTCTTGAAGGGGTTTATATCGAGTCTGCCGACGTAGTTCTTTTCGATATAGGGTTTGGCAGCATTGAAGCGGAATCCGGCCGTATTCAGCAGGTCGCCCGCGTCACCGCTAAAGTCGTTCGGCGAGGGGTAGCATTGCCGATTTCCACATTTGCCGTTCAAAAATGAGAACATGGCCTGATCGAAACCGGCGCCTTGTGGATCGAAGCCGGCCACCTGTGCCGCGTTGATGCTGTTCTTCGTTTGCGCCGTAATATCGGTGTAGTAGGTGATGGTTTGGTCTTTCAAAAAGGTATCTGTCGGAACGGTGCGCGTTGCTATGGTTGAAAGCGCGTCATGGCGACCGTTGAAATCGAAGAAGAAGAAGACCTTGTCCTTCCAGATCGGGCCGCCGACGGCGCCGCCGTACTGGTTGCGGACCAGTGGGGAGCGCGGCACACCATTGAAGTTGTTAAAATACTCGTTGGCCTCGAGATCGGTGTCGCGGTGATACTCGTTGACATCGCCATGGAACTTGTTGGTGCCCGATTTGGTGACCATTTCGAACTGGCCGCCGCCACCGGCGCCATTGCTCGAGAGCATCCCGGCTGTGGTGCCGCGGAACTCCTGCACCGAGTCCACCGAGGCGCCGGCGACAACCGAGCCGAAGGCGCCGTAGACCGCGTCATTCACGTCCAGGCCATCCAGTGTCACGCGGGACTGGTCGGTGCGCGCGCCGGTCGCCGAGCCATCGTTCGTCATGCCTGGCTGCTGCGTAAGCAGCTCGATAGGAGTGTCGCGGGCCATTACCGGCAGCTCATCCAGATACTGCACCTGGAAGTTGTTCCCCACCGTGGCGTCGGTCGTATCGAGAGTCACGTCCTGGTTCGTGGCCGATACGGCAATGGTTTCTGAAACCTTGCCGACCGTGAGCTTGACGTTCTGCGAACGGGTCACGCCGACGTTCAGGTAGAGGCCGGTTAGCTCCGTGGTCTCGAAGCCCTGATGGGTCGCCGTAAGCGTGTAACCCGGCCCGGGCTTGACATCATTGATTGTGTAAGATCCCGCCGCGTTTGAGACGGCCTTATAGACCACGCCGGTCTGGGGATCTAGAAGCGTCACTGTGGCCCCAGGGACCACCGCGCCACTTGGGTCGGCGATAACGCCAGTGATGGCCGCAACGTCCTGTGCTCGCAGATGGGCAGAAATCAGCAGGATGAACAGCAGGACCACAATCTTGCCGGTCAGGTTTCGCATGGGTAGACCTCCCTTTCTTGGTGCGCGCTTGGGCGCGGTGCTAGCAATTGTAACGCCAACACAACGAAGTTGATGTGTTTAAACAACTTACATGATGATTTGGAGTTTTTGTGTCGAATTAAATATCCGTAAATGTGTAGATTGATATGAAAAGGCGTATTTATTTTCCCTGCCGTGACTTGGCGTGGAGGCCCCTGGCCCTCCCTGCACACTCTCACATACCACCCTGCTCGAGGATGTGCCAGAATGTTCGCCTCCCATGTAACCGCAGTACACTGTTAGCCTTGAGCCGCACCCAAAGGACCATACGATGCACAACCTGCGTACCCCTTTCGGCATGGCAACGGCCATGCTTCTCGCAGTAACTCCCGCAATCCACGCCCAGAACTTCACCGCGATCCCCGCCATCCAGTTCGACACCACCGGTCCGGTGATCGAGGTCCGCGCCGAATCGCAAAAGCCCTTCACCGTGGCCGGCGAGCGCGGCGTCATACTGGGCCAGCAGGACGGCACATTCGAGGCCTGGGTGCTCCCTGTCAAGCTGCTCTCTTACCTGACTATTGAGGCCGAGGTCGAGGGCTACTCCGTCCCCATCGACGTCAATCAGCAGGCCGCCCAGATCGAGGTCCGCCCCGACCGCACCATCCTCACCTACTCCCACACCGCCTTCACCGTCCGCCAGATCATGTTTTCGCTCGACGAAGCTCCGGCCGGCACGGGGGCGCAAACCGGCCCCATCGTCCTTTTTGAATTCGATTGCCTCCACCCCACCGACTTCACCCTGCGTTTCACCCCCGAACTGCGCTGGATGTGGCCCGAGCGCAATGAAGGCGTTCCCGAGGCGGGGTGGGTGACCGGCCCCGCCAACTCAGGCGGATTTTACGTCCTGCACGCGGACTATCCTGACCTCGCCGGCGCCGTCACCATCCCCGGCGCAAAGCCCGGCATCCTCGCTCCCTACCAGGAACGCCCCCAGGTCCATCCCGTCGAACTCAAGCTGCACATCGACCCCGCCCGCGATCACGGCCGCCTCTTTCCACTCCTGATGGCCGCTGGAACCACCCCCGCCACGGCCACCAGCGCCGCGCTCGGCTCAACCCTCGCCCAACTGAACGCCGGCATAGGCGCCGCCTACCAGGCCCACGCCGAGCGCTACAGGAAGCTCCTCGCCAGCTCCACCACCATCGAAACGCCGGACAAGGCTCTCAATGAGGCCTTTCAATGGGCCGTCGTCTCCATCGAGCAACTCCGCGCCCGCGCTCAGGGCACCGGCGAAACCGCCCTCGTCGCCGGCTACTACGCCTCTGGCGACTCCGCCCGTCCCGGCTTCGGCTGGTTCTTCGGCCGCGACTCCCTCTACACCCTCTTCGCCGTCAACGGCTACGGCGACTTCGCGCTCTCCAAGGCCGAACTCGAGTTCCTCATCCACCGCCAGCGCGCCGACGGCAAGATCATGCACGAGTACTCGCAGACCGCCGCCGCCATCGACTGGCAAGCCTTCCCCTACATGTACGCCGCGGCCGACTCGACGCCGCTGTTTCTGCTGGCGGTCGAAGACTACGTGAAGGCCAGCGGCGACACGGCATTTCTGGCCGCCAATCGCGAGGCCATCGAGAAGGCCTGGACCTTCGAGACCGATCCCGCGCACGACACCGACCACGACGGCATCTACGACAATTCGCAGGGAACGGGCTGGGTGGAAAGCTGGCCCGGCGGAATGCCGCACCAGGAGATCTATCTGGCGTTGCTTGACCAGCAGGCGTCGGCCGCCATGGCGAAGATCGAAAAGCTGCTCGGGGACTCAGACAAATCAGCCGCCGCGCAGCAGCGCGCAGATGCGATTGCGAAGACTATTGAGTCCGAGTACTACGATCCGGAGAAATCGTGCTACGCCTTCAGCCGCAATGCCGATGGCTCGCAGGACCGCACCAGCACTGTCTATCCGGCGCTGGCCTGGTGGGACCCGGATAACACAAGTGGCAAATCCATCCTCGCCCATCCTGAGGGCTGCCTGGAGCAGTTGGCTGAACATACGCTCAACACCGACTGGGGCCTGCGCGACGTCTCGACTGATGAGAAGTTCTACGACGGCATGAGCTACCACCAGGGCTCCGTCTGGCCATTGTTTACCGGATGGGCCGCACTGGCCGAGTACCGCGGCGGGCAGCCACTGGCCGGCTACCAGATGCTCATGGAAAACACCAATCTGACCCGCGCCCAGGACCTTGGCGCCGTCACCGAACTGCTTTCGGGCGATTTTTTTGTGCCATTCGGAAGGAGTACGAGCCACCAACTTTGGTCGAGCGCAATGGTCATCACGCCCGCGCTGCGAGGATTGTTTGGGATTTCGATTGACGCGCAGGCGAAGACGATTACCGTGAATCCGCATCTGCCGGCAAGCTGGGACCGCGCGGAGGTTGAATATCTGCCGCTCCCCGGTGGCGACAGCGATATGTTGCACTTCAACGTCCTCGGGAGCCAACTAAAGGTCGATATGACCACCTTGGGCGGCGGTGGTTGGCACCTCAAGAGCGACATGGCTGGCGCAAAATCGACCGTGGTCGACGGAGAACCCGGATTGAGCATCCCCTTGCCGATGCTCGATATCGACCAACAGCCCTCCAGGTTTTCCGCCAGCATCTCAAAAGAGAAGCCACTTCCTGACCGGCCCCCGACTCCTGGCTCTCGTACATCCAGATTTCGCGTTCTTCGCTCTGAGTACGGTGATCGCAAGCTGACCCTTGTCATTGAGGGACCGGCAGCGAGCCAAAGTGAGCTTGGACTAGTCCGGCATGGCCCAATTGTTCCGAAAATCGAGGGGGTCTCCGTGGGTGGTCAGCCAGCGAGTGGCTCCGCGACGCTCGGTGCACTCGACGTTTACGCGTTCCAGAATCCGACGGCGCCAAGCATGCTTATACTAAGCTTCCCTCCCGGCGAAGGCTGGAAGATCATCACCGTCACTCTCACCTGGTAGTTCCCTTTTGAGGGCTACAGTTCCTTTGGTGCGGCGTCCTTGTGTTCTTGTATTGACAGGGAGTCCGCTTCTGCCTACGCTCAAAGCATGGAAGTGCGCCTGCAACCCGAACTTGCTGCAAAAGTGGAGCAGTGGTCTACCCAGACTGGCTGCCCGGCAGATGAGTTGGTCGAAGATGCCGTCGCCACCTACCTTCTGGAAGTTAACGATCTCCGCAATATGCTCGACAGCCGCTACGATGACTTGTTGAGCGGGAACATAAAGGGTGTTCCCGGAGACGAAGCCCGGCGCATTTTGGAAGAGCGCATCGCGGCGCGTCAAAGATCGATTGCGTGATTGCGTTCGAACTACATCCCGAAGCGATGGGAGATATCGACGAGATAACTGCTTATTTTAGAGACTCTAGTCCGGGAACGGCGTCCCGGCTGGTGGGCGAATTCTTTGCCGCGTTCGAGTTGCTGACTCAGTTCCCGCACCACGGATTTCTCCGGCCAGAGCTTACAGGTCGTCCGCTCCGCTTCAAGTTGGTTCGGAAGTAGCTGATTGCGTACGCTCCGGATAAGAAGCCGCTCTGGATTGTAGCGGTCGTTGACGGCCGCAGCCCGCGCGTTATCGCGGCAATTCTACGTGGCAGAGGGTAGGGCCTTCGCTCTCGGAAGCCCACAAACACCACGGCCCGACAACGCTGCCGGGCCGTTTTCTGATCTCTGTTCCCTGTTTTTCAGATCCGCATGGGCATCAGGACGTAGCGGTACTTGTACTCGGCGTCCGGGTCTTCCGGACGCATCTGGCCCGCCGACTGCGAGTCCTTGAACTCCAGCCGCACCTCGCCTTCGTTCCCCAGCGCCCTCAGGAAATCCAGAATGTAGCCCGAGTTGAAGCCCACAACAATTGGGTCACCCGCGTATGGCGTATCGATCGTGTCTTCGCTCTCACCGGATTCCGTCGAGCTGGAACTGATCTTCAGCTCATTGCCTTCGAGCCGCAGCCGGATGGCGCCCGACCGCTCGTCCGCAAACTGCGCCACCCGCTGGATGGCCGCTGAAAGCTCGCTCGACCGCACCACCGCGAACTTCGTGTTGTCCCGCGGCATCACCGCCTCAAAGTTCGGGAACTGGCCCGAGAGTTTCCGCGTGCTCAGCGTGCGGTGCCCTACGCGGAAGAACAGCGTATGCTCGTCGTCGGCAAACTCCACCTTCTCAGCGTCCGTCGCCCCCAGTAATTGCTGCAACTCCTGCAAGGCCTTGCGCGGAATCAGCACCCGCTTCTCACCGCTGATGCCCTCCAGAATCTCATTCGGCTTCTCAACATAGGACAGCCGGTGCCCGTCGGTCGCCACCATGGCCAGCGACTCCGCCTTGATCACCAGCAGAGCCCCGTTCAGCGTATACCGCGACTCCTCGTTGGAGATGGCGAAAACGGTGCGCGTAATCAGCGTCTTCAGCGCCAGGGTTGAGATGCTCGTCGCCGTCACGGCAGGAAACTCGGGCACCTGCGGATAGTTGGCCCGCGCCATGCCCACCATCTTGGTGTTGGAGCGGCCAGAGCGGATCTGCACCCAGTGGTTTTCCAGCAGCTTGATGGAAATGTCGCCCTCGGGCAGCAGCTTGATGTAGTCGTACAGCTTGCGCGCTGGAATCGTGCACGAGCCGGCCTTCTTAACCTTCACCTCGGCGCTGGTCCGGATCGCCTGGTCGAGGTCCGTTGCGGTAATGTTCAACCGCTCGCCCTCCGCCTCGATCAGAAAGTTGGACAGAATGGGAATGGTGGTCTTGCGCTCCACCACACTCTGCGTCGCGGTGAGTTCCTTCACCAACTCCTGGCGGCTTACGGTAATCTCCATCGCTGACCCCTGCGCGGCCGGCTTTTCCACATCAGTTTCCACGATCGGCATAGCCCCACCCTCGCTCTAGAAGCACATTCCTGCGCTGGCCACACTCTACAACACCACTGCGGTCCGGCGGAAGTGCTGGTCTTTTCTTCTCTTACGATTGTATTCATCTTCCACTTCCCGATGTGGGTGGAAAAAGAGGACACATTTCTGGATTCCCCACCTCCATTGCGTTCACCCCTCCGCCCGCGCCGCTCAGCTTCCATCTGTCTTGGGCAACTTGTACCGCCAAAGGCAGGCTCGATATCCCTCCTGTGCCCGGCGACGAAGGGTAGGAAAAAGAGTGGGAATATAAAAGAAAAGACAGTAGTACCCGTAGTTCAGGCAGGAAAAGTGGAAATCCTTCCGAAGAGATTGATCCGCAGCAACTTGACAGTCCGCCGGGTTTTCCAAATCCAGCCTGTGCAATTCAGGAGTTTTGGAAATCAAGCTTCACTGAGCGCTAACCATACCCCTATTTCCCACGTCTCCCACAGGCAGCTTCAAATGCCCTGTGCAAAGCCCATAGCTTATGTGAAAAGTGCGTCCATCACCGCATGGGACAAGGTTTACGCCAATCCAGGTCCTCCACAGGGATGAGCCTTCTACATCTTCCACAGAACTGCGCATGAGGGAGGAAACCCTCGTTCGGACAGATCGATTCCCGTCCCTAAAAGTTGCCTCAACGGGTTCCCATTCCAGTACGGAATCCAAGTAGTTGTTCTCGAGGACACCGGGAAAATATTCGTTTCGGTCCTAGACTTGGTTGCAGGAAGGAGCTTCGACCATGGCCATCAATGTGGATCGTCTGGAAGATCAGCTCCTGCAGATGTCCGCCGCAGGTGCGCCGGGAAGGGAGTTTTGCGACGCGATCTCCGAGTTGGCGGGAACGGGCCGCTTTGCGCAGTTGCGTGATGTACTCCCAGGCATTGTGTATGACGAGCTTTGGGTGCGTTACCAGCATGACCCTGCGGGATTTGTCGCCGACTGGCGGATGCTGGCGCACGAGATGCGCCAGGGCTTCATCCAGCACGCCCGCCAGCGCCTCACCTCTCTGACGCGGCTGCAGCAAGCCGGCAATAGTGCCTCCACTCCGGCATGGCAGGAGATCCAGCGCGCCCTGGATGGCCAGCAGAACGACCTGCTGCGCGCCGCCTTTGCCATGGAATTACTGCAACTGGTGGAACCCGCCGTCTTGCGCGCCACCTACCTCCGCGAGTGCGTTGTGGCCGCGCCCAGTTCAGAGGAGGCCGACCGCTATCTCGACGAGGCCACCCGTTGCTACTTCTTTGGCCTCTTTACGGCCTGCGCCGTCATGTGCCGTTCCGTGCTTGAAGAGGCCATCAAGCAAAAGCTGCCGAGCGCGCTTGGCCGGTTGGTTCGCACCCGCTACCGCAACGCCGCCACCCTGGGCAACCTGCTCCATGAGGTCAACAACAATCTCCAACTCACGGGCATCGACGCAGACTTTCCCCGTGTTGCCAACCAGGTAAACGACACCGGCAAGAAGGCTGTGCACCAAGCCCTGCTCTCTGAGGATGAGGCGCGGCTATGCCTGCAAAACGCGCGCCAGGCTCTGCAACTGCTGTTGGGCCGTTGAGTCCATCCCGCGCCGCCTGCCTCACACAGGCCGGAATGCGCCTTCTATACTGGACTTTCCATGTCCTACGCCGCGGCTGTCGATCAACTCAATGCCATGGTCCCCGAGCTTTACGAACGCTCCGGCCAGCCACGGCGCAAATTCTCGCTCGACGAGATTCGCATCCTGTTGTCTGCGCTCGGCGACCCGCACCGCCGCTTTCCCTCCGTGCTCATAGCCGGAACCAACGGCAAAGGCTCCACGGCAGCCACGCTGGCCTCGATCCTCACCGCCTCCCGGATCCGCACTGGCCTCTACACCTCGCCCCATCTGGCGCGCCCCAACGAACGCATGCGCCTGAACCGGGTCGAGATTGCCGACGATGCCTTTGCCGATCTCTACTTTCGCGTCCACGATGCCGCCCAGCAACTGGTGCTCGATGGCCGTCTTTCGCAGCTCCCCAGCTACTTCGAGATCCTCACCGCGCAGGCCTTGCTGTACTTTGCGCAGGCGCGCGTCGACATCGCGGTCCTCGAAGTGGGCATGGGCGGACGCCTGGACGCCACCAACATCGTCGACCCTCTAATCTCCGTCATTACTGACATTTCTCTCGACCACACCGAATGGCTGGGCTCGACCATCACTGCCATCACCCACGAAAAAGCCGGCATTCTGCGCCGAAAAGGAACCCTGATTACCCTCCCGCAGCACCCTGAAGCCAACCAGGTTCTCGGCGAAGTTGCAGCCCGGTTGGCAGTGCGCGGAGTCAGCGCCGTGCCCTATATGCCGCCCCTCGGCGCCGGCACGGTCGGCCCCTATTGCGTTAACGCTCTCAGCGCCGCCATTCGAGTGGATTCGCCCCTTTCCGGCGCCCATCAGCATCGCAACGTGGCCCTGGCCATCGCCGCGGCGGTCGAGTTAGCTGCCAACCATGGCTTTACCATCAGACCGGCGGCCATCGCCGAAGGCATTCGCAAGACCAGTTGGCCAGCCCGCCTGGAGCGCATCCAGACAGACGGCGTCGAGTGGATTCTGGACGTGGCCCACAATCCCGCCGGAGCCTGGGCCCTCCGCGCCGGTCTGAACGCTGTTTTAGCGGAGGGTCGCAAGCCCCGTACCCTCATCTTCAGTTGTCTGCGCGACAAACCGGTGGCCGAGATGGCGCAGATCCTGTTTCCGCTCTTTGAACAGGTGATTATCGCGCCCATCCATACCTCCCGCGCCGCCGCACAGGACGATCTCCTGGCCGCCGCCGCCGCTACAGGCACGCCGGCGGTTGCCGCCCAATCGGTCAGCGAGGCCCTGCAACTGGCCCGGCGCCCTGTTGCCGGGTGCGCGGACGGCGGCGTCATCGTGGTCTCCGGATCGGTCTACCTGGTGGGCGAAGCGCGCACCTTGTTGCTGGCGGAATGTGGGGTAGAATCGTGAGCCGGCGCCCAAATCCGTTGCCGAGGGTCTACCGCTGGCGCACCAACCTGATCCACATCCCGCTGATGACACTGGCAACAGCCGTCTGCGGTTCGCTTTCGTTGCTCCTGTCCTTCGTAGACAAGCACGGCCGCGCACAGTACCGCATCGCCCACGTCTGGGCGCGGCTGCTGGTGTTCCTCTCCGGCTGCTCGCTTACCGTTCGCGGGGCAGAGAACCTGCGCAAGTATCCGGTGGGCGTCTACGCCTCCAACCACACCTCGTACATGGATACGCCGGTCGTCTTTGCCGCGCTGCCGTTCCAGTTTCGTATTCTCGCCAAGAAGGAATTGTGGCCTATCGCGTTCATAGGATGGTACTTAGACAGTTCTGGCCAGATTCCAATCGATACCCGAAACCCGCGCGCCACGCTCCACAGCCTGGCTGTCGGCGTCAAGGCTCTGCGCTCCGGAATGCCTCTGTTTGTCTTCCCGGAGGGTGGCCGGACGCCCACCGGCGAACTGCAGAACTTCCTCTCCGGCGCAGCTTACCTCGCCATTCGCGCCCAGGTGCCGCTGGTGCCCATCGCGCTCACCGGGGTCTACGATCTCCTGCCCATCCACACCCGCTACTTGTATCCCGGAGAGCTGACTGCTACCGCTGGTCAGCCGATCGATACCACCGGAATGACCCCACGCCAGACCGACGAGCTGACGGAGCGCCTGCGGACAGCGATCGCGGAGCTGCGCGGCGATCCCGGCACGGCTAGGGCTGAGACTCCGGAAAATGCTCTAGCGTAAGGACTTATCGCGTCAAGGCTCCTGCATTCCAGCTCTTCACTCCCCGCGTTTTGCTGGTTCACCGCAACCTGGATTCTTGCGCTTTTGTCCTCGACCCATGAAAATGCTGGCGGGGACATGCGAATGATTATTGAACTGCGCACCTATAAAACCAAACCAGGCCATCGCGTTGAGTTCCTTGAGGTTTTCCGCGCCAAATCCACTGCGGCCCACGCGGAGATCGGGATGAAGATACTGGGTCCGCTGCTTTCCATCGAAGATCCCGACGCTTTCTTCTTCATGCGCGGCTTTCCCGACCTCGCCTCGCGCGAACCCATGAAGGCAAAGTTCTATGAAGGGGAACTCTGGAAGACCGAGCTCGAAAGCCTCTTGATGTCCATGCTGGAAAAGTGGGACGTGGTCCTTGTTGACGATCCTGATGGCCTGGTTCGCTGGTAGCCGGTCTGGACCTATCGCGGCAATCCCGCGCGGGCTTACACTATTGGTTCCATGTGCGTCCACGTCGCCATCCCCGAGCCCACCAGCAGCGATCCGGCCTACAACCAGCGCTCCCTGCCGCCCTATCTTTCCGCCCTCCGCTCCGCCGGAGCAACGCCCATCATCGTGCCCTTGCATGAGCGGCAAGATCGCGTAGCAACGCTCCTGGCGGGAGTGCAGGGAATCCTGCTCCCAGGCAGCTGGTACGATGTCGACCCACAAAGATTTGGCGAAGATCCGATCCCCGAGTGCGGCGAGGCGGATGCCGCCCGCACCGCCGTCGACGAGCTCCTCTTGCAGGACGCCTTCAACCTCCACAAGCCCATCCTCGCCATCTGCCACGGCGCCCAGACCCTGAATGTGTGGCGCAACGGCTCGCTTGTCCAGGACCTGAAGACCTCAGTGAATCACAGCCCCGGCCGTGAGGTGGTCGAGGCGCACCCGGTCAGGATTGCTCCCGGATCGAGACTGGCCTCGCTGCTTCCGCGCGGTGAGCAGGCCGAGCCCCAGGTGAACTCCAGTCATCATCAGGCCATTCGAGCGGCCGGCGACAACCTGCTGGTGAGCGCAATCTCTTCGCACGACGCAGTCATCGAAGCCGTCGAGCTGGACGCGCCCGGCCACTTCGTCCTGGCAGTGCAGTGGCATCCCGAGCGAACCTATACGCAGAGCGCATTTTCCCGCGCCCTCTTTGCCGCCTTTGTGCAGGCTGCGGTGGCCTGGGAGCCGCGCCGGATTGAAGACTCGGGCGCCCCCGCGTGAGCCCCGTCGTGAGCATGGCCGGAAACAAGGCTTCCTCTATGAATGAAGCCTCCCAGTCCGTCCCTTTGCGGCTCAATGGCCTTTTGACCGAGGCTGGTCTGGAGGCGGTGGACTCTGTCCTTGCCGGCGGCTTCGAAGCGTATCTTTCGCTCCTTCTTCGCTGGAATGCCCGCGTCAATCTGACGGCGGTCCGGGATGAAGGCGGCATTCTGTCCCGCCATTTTGTCGAATCCATCGCCTGCGCCCGCGCCCTTCCCGCCGGGATCGCCACACTGCTCGATTTTGGCTCCGGCGCCGGATTTCCCGGAATTCCCATCGCCCTTTGCCGCCCGGAGATCGCCGTAACCCTCGCCGAGTCGCAGGGCAAGAAGGCTGCCTTTCTGCACGAGGCTGTTCGCACCCTCGGAATCTCGGCCAGAGTCCATTCCGCCCGTGGAGAGTCGCTGCTGGAGCAATTCGATTGCGTCACCCTTCGCGCCGTTGATCGCATGCCCCAAGCGGTTAAAGCCGCATCCCGCCTGGCTACTCCCGGAGGCTGGCTCGCGCTCATGACCACCGGTGAGGAACTCGCCGCGCTCCAGGCCGGAGCTGGCCCCGCCTGGGTCTGGTTGAAAGCGGTTCCACTGCCGGGGAGCGCAGAGCGCATGCTTTCACTCGGGGAGCGAAGGATCAGTTCGCCAGCTTGATGACTGCGAGTTTACGGACTGCCGCCAGGTCTTTCGTTCCCTTCACCAGGAGCCGCACGCCGGTTCCCTCTGCGTATCGTGTGGCCTCGTCGAGGAGTTTGAGTACGCCTTTGGAAAGATCGCTCTGCCGAGCCGCCGCCATTGCCCTGTCACCAAGGGCGAATGCCACACGGAAGCAGCCATCGCAGGGACTGAGATAGACGATGGTTCGCTTCTTCAATTTGAGACGCAGAGACCAGCCGTACTTGGGTGAGACTGACTTCCATTCCTGATCGGCGACGCCTTGCTCCATCAGCCAGTCCACCAGTTGCTTCCAAACCTCAGCGGTGGTTCCCAGCGCCGCAGAGAGTTGCTCCGCCGTGGGCTCGACAGCCTTGTTGAGAAATGCGTTCGGAATGTCCACATTTTTCCTTCCTGCGCAGGAATGCGCTGCTTGTTGCATTGACGCCAAGCGGCGGCAAAAGAGGCCCCGTCGGCGTTGGGGCCGGTTTTCAGTGAAAACCGGCGGATTGCTGAGGGGCCTGGGACCTGCCGCCAGTACCGGTTGAAGCCGAGAGGAATTGTATCGCGGCCCCTGCATTTGCGCAGTGATTCATGGAGGAGCAATGCAATGAGAAGAGGCGGGTTTATTGGTCCGCCGCGGCGATGTGGAGTTCCCCCTTGTTCCACGTGGAACATCTCGGGAACCTGGCCCAAAATGGAAAATGTTCCACGTGGAACAGGAACCCGCCAGTCTCAAATCGGGCGCGGACCCAATGTGCAACAGATTGCAACAGCCCAGCAAAAAAGGGCCCAGCCCTCCCCAAAACACGAAAGTTTTCCACCGTTCGCCCGTTTTTCCCTCCCTCCAACCTTCAATCCGCCCTCCACGCCCAAGCCCTTCCCCCTCAATCGCTTCCCCCCTTCCCGCCACCCCCGCCCCAAAACTCTTTCCACAGCTCCGCCCCCGTTCTCCACAATGCAACTCCTTACCCTCAATCCTCCCTTCCCTTTACTCTTGATTCCCATGGGCAAGATTCTCGGCGTTGTCAACCAAAAGGGCGGGGTTGGCAAAACCACAACTGCCATCAACCTCGCCGCCTGCCTCGCTCTGGAAGGTCTCAAGATCCTCCTCGTCGACTGCGACCCCCAGGCCAACGCCTCTTCCGGCCTGGGACTGCAGCGCGACGACAACCGCCATTCCATCTACGACGTCCTCATGGGCGACTCCCCGGCCGAGCTGGTCATCCTCCCCACCGAGATTGGCCTGCTCTGGCTCCTGCCCAGCTCCAAGAACCTCACCGGCGCCAACATCGAACTCGCCGCCGCCAGCGACCGCGCCCTCCGCCTGCGCCACGCCCTCGCTCCCATTCAGGGCAGCTTCGACCTGGTCATCCTCGACTGCCCACCGGCCCTCGACCTGCTCACCCTCAACGTCCTGGTCGCCGCCGACACCCTCATCGTTCCCATGCAAGCCGAGTACTTCGCCCTCGAAGGCATTACCGAGCTGATCTCCACCCTCGAGCGCGTTCGCGCCGCCTTCAATCCAACGGTCACCATCGAAGGCGTGCTCCTCACCATGTACGACGACCGCACCAACCTAGCCCAGCAGGTCACCGAGACGCTCCGCGAGTACTTCCGCGACCGCCTCTTCTCCACCGTGATTCCCCGCAACATACGGCTGGCCGAAGCCCCCAGCCACGGCAAGCCCGTCGCCCTCTACGATCCCCGCTCCCGTGGAACCGAGGCCTACTTCGAACTGGCCGGCGAGTTTCTTGCCCGCAATCACATCGAAAGCCCCCGCAGCGCGGAGCGCAGAGCCGCCGCATCGGCCTCGCCACCCGTCCCGACACGTACCAAGGCCCGGTTCTGGCCATACTCCTGACGGCCGGCCCAGACCGCCGTCCGGACCCTGGCCTGCACCCCGTCTCCAGAAGCCCAGCAGAAGCAAATTGGAAAGCCCCGGCACCTTTCGCCGGATTCGAGGATTTTTCAACCATGACCATCGCTCCGATCGACCCCAAACGCCGCGCCCTTGGCAAAGGCCTGGATTCTCTTCTTCCGCGTGTGCCAGTTCCCGCTGCCGTTGCCGCCGCCGATACAGAAGGCGGCAAGCCCCGCGAGATTCCCCTCGATCAGATCGATCGCAATCCCTTCCAGACCCGTTCCCACGTGAACGAGGAGCAGTTGGCTGAGCTGGCCGCCTCTATCGTTTCCAACGGCGTGGTCCAGCCCGTGCTGGTGCGGCCGCTGGCCAGCGGTCGCTTCCAGCTCATTGTCGGCGAACGCCGCTGGCTGGCCTCCCAGCTTGCCGGCATGGCCACCATCCCCGCCATCCTCCGACAGGTTTCCGACGAGCAGGCGATGGAAATCACCATCGTCGAAAACCTCCAGCGAACCGACCTCAACCCCATGGAGCAGGCCCGCGCCTTCGAGCGCCTCTCCCGCGAGTTCCACATGACCCAGGAGCAGATGGCCCAGCGCACCGGCAAGGATCGCGCCACGGTGGCCAATTTCCTCCGCCTCCTGCGTCTCCCGGCCACCGTGCAGGCCCTCGTCGAATCCGGCGAACTCAGCTTCGGTCACGCTCGCACCCTTGTGGTCTTCGAACACGCGGAAGAGATGGAAAAGGTCGCCCAGCACATAGTCAGTCTTTCGCTTTCCGTTCGCCAAACCGAAACCTACGTCCAGCGCCTCCTGCACCCCGAAAAGGCTGCCAAAAAGGACCCCAAGCCCGAGCCCCCCATCGACCCCAACGTCCGCGAAGTCCAGGACCGGTTGCAGCGCGCCCTCGGCCTCAAGGTCCAAATCGAAGACCACAACGGCCGCGGCCGCGTCATCATCGAATACGCCCGCCTGGAAGACTTCGACACTTTGCTGGAGCAACTGGCAGGGGATTGAGACGGCGGGCAACGCGATTGGCTCACAGCCGGCTGTCGAGTGTACCCTGACCCGATGAGACATTTCGGGATCAGGCACTGGAGCATCCTGCCGTTGCTCCTGGGCGCCTCGATTGCAGCGGCAAACCCAGTCTCACGCGCCATATTCTCAGTCAGCCCCGCCCAGCCGCTGATGGACGACCGGCTCGCCATCTCTATCTCCGGGCTACCGCCGAACCGGCTGATTACTGTCAAAGCCAGGTCCAGAGCGCAGGACCAACTCTGGTGGCGCAGTGAGGCTGCCTTCAACTCCGGACGCCAAGGCACAATCGACCTCCGAACTCAAGCTCCGGTCTCCGGTACCTACCAGGGCGTAGACGGAATGGGGCTCTTCTGGTCAATGAAGCCCGACGCGGACACCAGGAGCGGAGATCACGGGTTCTTCGCAGTCACTGACTGGTTCCAGCCCATCGTTACCGAAATTGAGGCCACGGATGCAGGCCAGGCGCTCGGGTCGGCAGCGATCGAGCGCCGCTTTGCCAGGCCGGGAATGCACTGCACCGCAATTGCAGAGGATGGCATTGCCGGCGTCTTGTGTGATCCAGGAGATGGCCACCGGCATCCGGGCGTCATGGTTCTCGGCGGCTCCGAAGGCGGACTTGGCCTGCCCGATACCTCCCTGCTTTTGACCTCCCACGGTTTTACCACCTTGTCGCTCGCTTATTTCGGCGCCAACGGTCTTCCGGCCACGCTCCAGAACATCCCGATGGAGTACTTCGGGAGGGCGCTTGAATGGATGCGCGCACGTCCCGAAACAGATCCCGGCTTTGTGGGAGTCCTGGGCGCATCCCGGGGTGCGGAGGCGGCCCTGCAGTTCGCCGCGGCTTATCCTCAGGTGGCTGCCGTTGTCGCACGATCTCCAAGCTATGTTCGATGGGAAGGCGCCACAGCGAATCAACTTCCTGGAGGCCCGGCATGGACCTGGCGAGCGAAACCGCTCGCCTACGTTCCCATTCGCATCCCGGTGTGGTTTGCGGCGCAATATGTGTGGGATTCCATCGTGCGAGATCCAATACCATTTACACCGCTCTTCCTCCGCAACCTGGAAATCTTCGGCGATACGGCCAGTGCCGAAATTCCGGTCGAAGACATTCACGGGCCCGTGTTGCTGCTATCCGGAAAGGACGATCTCAAGTGGCCGTCATCCCTGATGGCCACGCGCCTCATGGAAAGACTCCGGCGGCGCGGCCACCCCTACGCAGATCAGCACCTGTCCTACGATGGGGCCGGTCATTGGATTCCGTGCGAGTATCTCCCCACGGCAGGGTCCAGGCACGGGATGATCGGTGGCACTCCCGAAGGCACGGCCTGGGCGCAGGCAGATAGTTGGCCGAAGATTCTGCACTTCCTTATCCAGGCCTCGGAGCAGATAAAAAACCGTCCATGATCGAGACACCGCAAACTCTGATAATCTGATTCTATGAGAGAGAAGGCCATCAGCGTGACCGAGGCGGCGCGCAACTTTGCCGACTGCGTCAACCGCGCTCACTACCAGGGCATGACCTTTGTCTTACACAAGAATGGCGTCCCCGTGGCGCGGATTGCACCGGAAGAACGGAAGCCCAGCACAGGGCGGGAGCTGGCCGCGGCCCTCCGCGAGGCGCTCAAAGACGTTCATCTCGGCGAGAAAGAAGCCACGGCCTGGCTGCACGACCTTGAAGTAGCTCGCAGAACCTTGCCTCTGCCGGTGCACAAATGGCAATCCTGATCGATGCCGATGTCATAATTCAGGCCGAACGGGGCCTCTTTGACCTGGATGGCTGGCTCGTCTCCCATGCGCAAGAAGAGTTCAAGGTCGCGGCCATTACTGTAGCCGAACTTTGGCATGGCGCAGAGCGCGCAACCGGCGTTCATCGGGCCACGCGGCGGCTGTTTCTTCAGCAGATCTTTGCCACGTTCGACTTCGTGCCCTATACCGAGCAGACGGGCTTGGAACACGCGCGCCTTTGGGCCGAGCTTGAGTCCAGCGGACAATCGATCGGTTCAAACGATCTGATTCTCGCAGCGACGGCAATGCAAACGGGGAGTGCCGTGGCCACCTTCAACAAGCGCCGATTTGCCGTCGTGAAGGGTCTGAACGTCATCGAACCCGAGTAACCACGCAATTTCCGCCGAAGCATCTCAGGCTGCATGCTTCGCAGCCCACCGGCCGCACTCGCCCTTAGGGCCGCACTCGCCAAAAACCACCGCCTGACTGCCCTACAACAACTTCGCGGCATCGGCACCGGTCTGTTCAACAGCAACCAATGGACTGGTCGCGGGGACTATGAGCTGAACGAAAAATTGCATGCGTTTGCGCCCTCCTCGCGGTTTACCGGCACTCTGAGGGGCAAGGTGACGTTCGGCGCCGCCGTCGAGCGCGCCCAAGGCGACGAGCCTCGCCCCAGCAAAGTAAAATGCTCCTTCTCGAAGATTGAAGGAGCTTCCATGAACCTGTCTTTTTCGCAATCCTGCCGCTGGTTCTCCGCGCTGGCGCTTCTGCTTGCCACCATCCCCAGCCTCCATGCCCAGCAAACCTCAACAACCGCGGAACGCTGGACCGAGGCCCAGGCCAATGCCTGGTACGCTCAGCAGCCCTGGCCCGTGGGTGCCGATTTTCTGCCCTCCACCGCCATCAACGAGCTCGAAATGTGGCAGGCCGACACCTTCGACCCCGCCACCATCGACCGCGAGCTGGGCTGGGCCGAGGCCATCGGCATGAACACCATGCGCGTCTTCCTCCACAACCTGCTCTGGGAGCAGGACCCCAAAGGTTTCGAGCACCGCATCGACGCTTTCCTCGCCATCGCCGCCCGCCATCACATCTGCCCCGTTTTCGTCCTCTTTGACTCCTGCTGGGAACCAAACCCCAAGCTTGGCCCCCAGCATCCGCCTATCCCCGGCGTCCACAACTCCGGCTGGGTGCAGGCCCCCGGCACTGAGGTCCTCTCCGATCCCGCGCAATATCCGCATCTCGAAAGTTACGTCAAGGGCGTCGTGGGCGCCTTCGCCAACGATCCCCGCATCCTCGCCTGGGACCTCTGGAACGAGCCCGACAACGGCAGCGACAGCTCCTACGCCCGCGGCGATCCCAAGAACAAGAATCAGATCATCCTTGGTCTCTTGCCCCAGGTCTATGCCTGGTCCCGCGCCGCCCACCCCACCCAGCCCCTCACCAGTGGCCTCTGGCACGGCGACTGGACTTCTCTCGCTACCATGCCTCCGCTCGCCCGCATCCAGGTCGAGCAGTCTGACGTCATCAGCTTCCACGACTACGGCTGGCCCGAAACCTTTGAGCACCACGTCAAGCTCCTCCAGCAGTTCCATCGCCCCATCATCTGCACCGAATACATGGCCCGCAACATCGGCAGCACCTTCGACACCATCCTCCCCATCGCCCGCCAATATCGCGTCGGCGCCATCAACTGGGGCCTGGTCGCCGGCAAAAGCCAAACCTGGATCCCCTGGGACTCCTGGCAGCGTCCCTACGTCTCCGACCAGCCCGCCGTTTGGCAGCACGACGTCTTCCACCCCGACGGCACCCCCTACCGCCAGCGCGAGGTAGAGATTATCCGCACTCTGACCAGCGGAAAGTAGAGCAAAAGCGATGCCGTCTCCCTGTGAGGTGCTCCTGTGAATCGGCGATCTTTCCTGCATCGGGCTGCGGTGTTCACTGCTCCACTGGCGACCGTCCCTGGAGCAGTGGCCCTGGCTGTCCATGCTCCGGCGAGCGAAGACTCAAACAGCAATCCGCAATCGGAAACCCTGCGCCGCATTCAAAAAGCCACGGCGGCGGCCATGGCCATGCAGCGCCGCGACTGGGAGCAGGGCATTCTGGCCCAGGCGATGCTCGAAGCCAATCAACGCGAGCAGGTCATTCTGCTCACCAAGGCGGCCATTCTCCAGCGGACCACGGACGGGCGGCTTGGCGTGGTGGTCTCTGGCGGTCCAACCGACCCTGCCATGGGCGGTCCAGCCTACGCGAAAGCGGCTGAGTGGACCGGGGACCCGCAAATCCGGGACGCTGTGGACGGTCTGCTCACCTGGATCAGGATCAAGGCCCCGCGCAGCGCGGACGGCATTCTCTACCACGTCTTCGACGCGCCCGAAATGTGGTCGGACGGCCTCAACGGAGCGCCGCCTTTTCTGGCCGCGATGGGCTTCCATGACGAAGCGCTGGCCCAGATCAAGGGCTATCGGCAGCGGCTCTGGAACCCGGAAAAGAAACTGCTGGCCCACATCTGGGACGACGGGAAACGGCAATTCAAGGACGCCAACTTCTGGGGCGGCGGCAACGGCTGGGCCGCCGCAGGCCTCGCCCGTGTTATTGGCAGCCTGCCCCGCGACCGCCGCCACGACCGTGAGCACCTTGCGAGCTTTGCGAGAGAGATCGTGGACGGCTGCCTGGCCCATCAGCGGTCTGACGGCCTCTTTCACGACGTCGTGGACCAGCCCACAACCTTCGTCGAAACCAACCTCGCGCAAATGCTGGCCTTCGCCATCTATGAAGGAGTGGCAGCGGCGTGGCTTCCCGCCGCCTACCGCATCCACGGGGACACCATGCGTGCCGCTGCCCGCCAGAAGATGGACGCCTTCGGCTACGTGCAAGGCGCTTGCGGAGCGCCCGATTTCGATCGATCGGGAAACTCCACCGAGGCCCAGGCCTTCTGCATCATGATGGAAGCCGCCGGCGCCAGGCAGGCATCGGAATATCCCGCCTGAGGTCCGTTGACTTTTCGAGCGGGCTCTCACGGAAACGATCTCCTTCGATCATCGGAACGCGGGAGGCAGCTACGCGGGAGGCAGCGTTTGACGCTCGCCCGTGTGCCAGCTTGCATACGCCGCATCCAGCACCTGCTGGTTGTGCAAACCATCCGCGCCCGTCGCCCGGTATTCGCCCCGTCCTTGCACCCAGTCTGAGAAGGAGTCCAGCATCAGCGTGTAACAGTTGGCATTGGACACGGTCTTCCGTTCGGCAATCTTGCCCGCGTGCCAAAGCAGCACATCCACATCCGAGTCCACCGAGAGTCCGCTTTCGCTGGTGATCGCGCCCGTCTCCCCGGTCACTTCGATCTGCGAGCGGTAGGCGCCGCGTGTGCTCACCGTGACCGTGCCCACGGCGCTGCCGGTGAAATCCAAGCCGATTGCCGCGTAAGCCTCCAGGGGGGCCGACCGGCCATCGGCGCGCGCCAGCGTATTCACCGCGGCCACGCGGCTACCCAGCACAAAACGCAGTGCATCGATGCAATGGATGCCGACATCGCCGATCGGTCCTCCGCAAGCCAATGCCGGATCGTAGATCCACCGCCGCGGGCTGGCCTCCGCCGCGTAGCAGATTTGCGCGTGCGCCAACACCGGTTGGCCAATCCGTCCCTCCGCAATCCACTCCCGCATCACTTCAAGGCTGGTGTTGTAGCGCAGGTTCTGCGCCACGCCCAGGCACTGCACCGCGGCCTGGGCGGCAGCCAGCATCTGCTCCACTTCTTCGGCTCTCATCCCCAGCGGCTTCTCACATAAAACCGGCTTGCCGTGCGCCAGGGCCAGCAACACGTGAGGCAGGTGCAGCGCATCGGGCGAAGTCACGAAGACAGCATCCACCTCGGGCGAGGCGCACAACTCCTCCGCTGTCGCAAAAACGTGTTCGATGGAGTAGTCGCGTGCGTTTCCTGCCGTCTTGTGCAAATCGCGCCGCCACAATCCTGCCAGCACTGAAGCCCGCGCCCCTGGGAACGAGGGAATCAACCGCTTCTCACAATGATGACCAAAGCCCAGCAATCCGTAACGAATCATGCCCCATCTCCGATTCTGTGTTCACCGCTCTCGACAGCTTCCTCTGCAGTGCATCCGTGGCTCCTGATTCGCCCACCAGCGCTCTCGATGGTACCGTTGCGCTACCCCAAAAGTATCATTGACCGTACCAGGAGATTACCTTAGGTTACCGATGAGTGCAGGGTTTGGGTACCATCCTCAGCACAGCGAACAGAGAGAAGTTGCAAGGGCTGCCCCGAAGGATCGAATGGCCGCTATTCTCCGTTCCAAGGACAAGTGATGATTCTCCTTCCGATAATCCTCGCAATTGCAATTGTGGCAATGTACCTTGCCCGTTGGAGAGCTGGTGTGCGCCGCCGCAGTGCGCAATCGTGGGATTCGCTTCTGTCCCAACTGCGAACGGACTGGAGCGCCCGCGAGTTGAGCGATCACTTCCTGTCGAAAGAAGGGCTGAACGCCACGCCGCAAGAAACATGGCAGCGCATTCAAGGCCCTTATGGTCTCTGGGCGATGTACCAGAACGCCCGCGTGATGCTGGAAATGGCCGACTATGCAGCCCGAAACAGCGACTCGGTCGACCGCGAGCTTCTTGCGACCCTGCGCAGCGACGCCATGCAGATCCGCATTTCCGTTCTGATGACTCTTGCACGCTACGCCTGCAGCCAGGTCAACGAGGGCATCTGCATAAATGCGTTCCGCGCCGCGTCGATGTACACAGGAATGGCCGCACGGATGACGCAGCTCTTGCAGGTGAATGCCGCGGGCATGCTTCCCGAATTTGTAGCCGCGATGTAGTTAGCCCTCCCCCGCACGAAGAAAACCCCGGCCTTGGCCGGGGTTTTTCCTGCAGGAATCAGATTTACTTTCCAATGCAGAACGTCGAAAAAATCAAATTCAAAATATCGTCGGAAGTCGTCTGCCCGGTCAGCGAATCCAGTGCCCCGAGCCCCCGGTAGAGGTCCAGCAGAATCATCTCGTGAGGAATCCCGCCGGCGTTCGCCTGCGCAGCGTCGCACAGCGCCGCCAGTGCCGCCAAAATCGCCTGATGGTGCCGCAGGCTGGTCAACATCCCCGGCTCCGAGGCCGCTCCGCCCGTCGCCAGCGCCAGAATCCGTTCCCGCAGCGCCGCAATGCCTTCGCCAGTAAGCGCCGAAGTGCGCAGCGCCGAAACGCCAGCAACGCCGAAGCCAACCTCCGCAGCCGCCTGGCCCGCCTCCGCCAGATCGCTCTTGTTCACCGCCACCAGCGCGGGCCGGCCTTGCACCGCCTCCAGCAGCCGGTGCTCCTCCTCGTTCAGCGGCTGCGTGGCGTCCAGCACCACCAGCACCAGCGCCGCGTCTGCCAGCGCCTCGCGGCTGCGCGCAATCCCCATCTGCTCAGCCTCTTCGCGCCCCTCGCGCAGCCCCGCCGTATCCACCAGTTCCAGCGGAATCCCATCGAGCGAAATCCGTTCCGTCACCAGATCCCGCGTAGTCCCCGGCGTCGCCGTCACAATCGCCCGTTCCCGCTCCACCAGCCGGTTGAACAGCGAGCTCTTGCCCACATTTGGCCGCCCCACAATGGCCAGCGTCAGCCCGTCGTGCACAATCCGCCCGCGCCCAAACGAGGCCTCCAGCGCCGTCAGCGCCGGCGTCAGCTCCCCGATCCGCCGCGCAATCTCGCTCGCCGGCGTCACGTCCACATCGTCCTCGGCAAAGTCGATCCCCGCCTCCAGCAGCGCAATCAGCTCCACCAGCGCCTGCTTCACCGGCTGCACCCGCCGGCTCAGCGCTCCGCCCATCTGGCTCGCGGCCTGCCGCGCCTGCGTAAGCGTCTGCGCCTCAATCAGGTCGCGCACCGCCTCGGCCTGGGTCAAATCCAACCGCCCGGCCAGAAACGCCCGTTCGGTAAACTCGCCTGGCTCGGCCAGCCGCGCCCCCAGGTCAAGCGCCCGCCGCAGCAGCAACTCCAGCACCACCGGCGACCCGTGCGCCGCAATCTCCACCACGTCGTCGGCCGTATACGAGTTGGGCGCCGCAAACCACGTCACCAACGCCTCATCGATCCGCCCGGAACCGCCTCGCTCCGCCTCGTCGCCCACCCCATCCAGCACATCCGCCAGCCGTGCCCGTCCATGTTCCAGCGGCTGCCTCAGCCTCACCAGTTGCGCCGCGATCGCCCCCGCCTGCGGCCCGCTCAACCTCACGATGCCGATCCCACCCCGCCCCGCCGGCGTGGAGATCGCGGCGATGGTATCCGTTCCTGTCTCTGGGCCGCCCATAAGCTGCATTCAGTGTAGTGTCTGCAACGGCAAATTGAGCCGCCGTTGCCGTCCCTGCCGTCTGCAAATGGCTTTTGAACGCTGTGGAGAACGCTATAATTCACTAGGACGCGGCGCACGCAGTTTCCATGTCACCAAGGCTTTTTCCAGTGCCGCGCACTTCCATTTTTTAAGGTCTACTTCGCTTGAAACTTAAACCTGGACGCGGCCTGAGCGGTTCAAAGCCGAACGGCAAAGCAAAGGGATTCGTGGCTCTCGTGCTTGCCGCATTGCTTCTGTTCGCGGCGGCTGCATGGGCGCAGCAGCCCGAGCAGCCCGTCTGGCAGGGAGTGCTCCGCGACGTTGCCGGCGCCCCCATTCCCGCCGCCAAGGTTCGCCTCACCGCCAACGGCGCCACGGCTCAGGCCATCACCACCGCCGACGGCCATTTTCGCCTTGCCCCTCTGCCCGCCGGCCCATACCGCCTCACCGTTGAAGCCAACGGTCACAAGATCGAATATTCCCAGCCCATCGACCTGACGCCGACTCCGTCCCCGGTCTCCCTCACCCTCTCCGCCCGCGGCGAACTCACTGTAGCCATCCTCAAGGGGCAGGTCGCCACCGGCGGTGAGCAGCTCTCCAGCCAGGCCGTCAGTGAGCTCCCGCTCAACAAGCGCGACTTCTCCACCCTTCTGCTCCTGGCCGCCGGCACCATGACCGACGCCAACGGCGCCACCAACTTCACCCAGCAGTTCGCCATCAACGGCCAGCGTGGCGTCGAGGCTACCTTTGCAATGGACGGCGCCGACATCTCCGATCCGGAGATGGGCGGCTCCACCTTCTCCAACTTCAACGTGGATGCCGTCGAATCCATCGCATCCAGCTCCGGCTGGATGCCCGCCGAAATCGGCCGCGGCGCTGCTGGGTTCACCAATATCATCACCCGCTCCGGCGCCAGCGGATTCCACGGATCGGTCTTCGAGTTTGTCCGCAACTCCGCCTTCGACGCCCGCAACTACTTCGACCACGCCACGCCCGTCTATCCCGGCCGCATTCCGCCCTTCCGCCGCAACGAGTTCGGATTCACCAACGGCGGCCCGGTATTCATTCCCCACGCCTACGACGGCCGCAAGCGCACCTTCTATTTCACCCAGTACCAGGGCTTCCGCCAGGTCCTCGGAACCACCCAGGTCATGCCCCTGCCCACCGCTGCCGAGCGCTCCGGCCTCGACACCGTCACCTACCCCGACGGTTCCGTCGATACCCTCATGGTCCCCGTCGATCCCGGCATTGCCGCGGTCCTGGCCCGCTATCCGCTGCCCAACTATGCCGCCGGCTCCTATCAGGCCCACACCTACGCAACTCCTTCCAAGGTCGCCACCGACGCCGATCAGTTTTCGGTCCGCCTCGACCACAAGTTCTCGGCAAAAGGCCAGTTTTTCGCCCGTTTCAACTTCGACAACCTCACCGGTCCAACCACCAATCCCGATCAGACCGCCATCGATCCCGCCTTCGGCATCCAGTACATCGACCGCCAGCGCAACGTCGTCGGCACTTACACTCGCACCGTCTCCCCGCGCCTCATCCTCGAGTCCTCCATCAGCATCATCCGCTCCACGCCGGGCTTTCCCACCACCGACTACACCGACCCCGCGGTCAAATTCAACGACGGACTCTTTGAGGCATTCAACTCCGCCGCCGGCTCCGTCATGCAGGCCTATGGCAATCTCTTCCAGGGCCGCCAGAACGCCGCCTTCACCACTGCCCGCCACGCCTTCAAGGCCGGCGTCGAAGTCCGCCTCAATCGCGACACCTCCTACTTCGGCATCAGCCCCGACGGCGAGTACGACTTCGGCGGCGGAACCGCCTACGCCGCCGAATTCATTCCCTCGCAGAGCGGAGCGCACAACATCAACCCCGGCGATCCTCTGCCCGACACGCTTTCCAGCTTCCTCTCCGGCAGCCCCTTCGTCTACACCTTGGCCATCGCGCCGCCTTACTTCTCCAACGGCCCGCACATCGGCCCCGCGGCCATCAACCGCAACGACGTCAACGCCTATTTCCAGGACACATGGAAGGTCACGCCCCGCTTCACCCTCGACTACGGTCTCCGCTGGGAGCTCTACACGCCCATCTCCGAGCGCGCCCGCCGCACCTCCGGCTTCCTCACCGTGAACGGCACGCAGGAGTTTGTCATCAACCCCCAGCCGGGCTATAAAACAGACTGGAACGGCTGGGGACCGCGTCTGGAGGCGTCGTGGGAAGTTACACCCAAGTTATCGGCCCACGCCGGCGGCGGCGTCACAGTCATTCCCCCCAATATCTGGCAGGATAACTTCCTCACCGGGTCCACCCCCTTCGCGGTCTATCCACGCCTGCTCTCCGCGTCCAACGCCCCCATCCGCTATGGCTTCCAGATCACGCCTGACGAGCTTCCCAACACCTACACGCCGCAAGGCGTAAACGTCTTCGCGTCCGGCCGCACCGACACCGTTGCGCCCAACACGGTGATGGATGTCAACCGCTATGAACAGGACGTGGCCGCGCTCACCCCCAACGGGGTAGTCAGCGCGCTCAACCTCAGCGGCGTCGACCGCTCTTTCACGAACGGCACCCTCTACACCTGGACGGCAGGCCTGGAGCGCAAGCTCGGTAATCTCACCGCGGACGCCGGTTATGTCGGCACCGCCGGCGAAAAGCTTCCCCGCTATAGCTTTCCCAACGCCTATCCCGGCGCAAGCCCCGCATTCGCACCTGAAACTGACTTCGATAGCTCCGGCAACGTCATCGGCGGCTTCGGCGTAGAGAACGTCATTATGGCAACCGCCCACTCCACCTACCACGCCCTGCAAACCTCGCTCTCCGGATCCATGGGCCACGGCGGTCCCGGCATCCAGGCAAGTTATACGTGGGGTAAGTCCATCGACGACACCAGCCAGGTCATCGGCGGCACAGGTTCCACGGGAGCCGTAGCCTCGGGCTTTTCCCAGAACCCCTACAATACGCATCCTGAAAAAGGCCCATCGGCATTCGACGTTACCAACTCCTTCAACCTCAGCCTGGCCCAGGACCTGCATCTGGAAAGCGCGAACTTCCTGCGTCCCATCAGCAAGAAAGTCACCTACGGTTGGGAGCTTCTCAGCATCTCCAGCATCAGCTCCGGCTCGCCCTTCACGGTCTTCAGCGGCATCCAGCAAACCGGCGCCGGCTCCAACGGCGTCGATCGTCCCGACCAGATCGCCATCCCGCATCTCTCCACCGCGCGCCAGAACCGCGAGGACTACTTCGGCGAAGGCGCAAACAACGCCGCCGACTTCTTCTCCATCCCCATCCACGTCCCCGGCGGCACCGGGCCCAACCAGGGCGTCTTCGGCGCCCTCGGCCGCAACAGCTTCCGCGGCCCCGCCTACTACGACTACGACTTCGCCCTCATCAAAGACACGCCCTTCGGCCGCCGCAAGAGCGGAGCCGAGCGCGTCGACCTGCAATTCCGCTCCGAGTTCTTCAACCTCTTCAATATCGTCAACATGGGCCTGCCCGCCAACATCCTTTCCGGCTCCGGCTTCGGCGAAATCAGCAAAACCGCCGGCACGTCCCGCCAGATTCAGTTCTCCCTCAAGCTCATCTATTGATCGCGGCCCAACGAGCCCGTTTGTCGCTCCTCACGCCGCTTGGTATAAAGGGTGCGCCAAGCCGGGTAGCTTCCGCCGCGCCTGAATCCGAGGAAATCGCATGAAGATCAATCGATTTGCAAAAATGGGCCGCATCTTGCTCGCCAGCTTCCTCCTTGCCCTGTGCATCCACCCATCGCCGGCGCAGCAACCGGCCTCCCACACCCTCGACATGACCGTCGTCAAGCCTGAGACCGTCGGTTTTTCCTCCCCGCGTCTTGAAAACCTTCACGCGCTGATGCGGCAGGCCGTGGACCAGAAGCAGATCGCCGGCATCGTCACCATCCTCGCCCGCCACGGCAGGGTCGTCGATTACCGCACCTACGGCCAGCGCGACCTTGCCACCGCCTCGCCCATGACCAAAGACGTCATCTTTCGCGACTTCTCCATGACCAAGCCGGTCACCGGCGTGGCCATGATGATCCTCTACGAGCAGGGCAAGTGGCTTCCCTCCGACCCCATCGCCAAATTCATTCCCGAATTCGCGCACCTCAAGGTCTTCAAAGGCGTCGACGCGGACGGCAAGATGATCCTTGTCGATCCCGACCATCCGCCCACCATGCGCGAACTGATGACCCACACCGCCGGCTTCACCTACGGCGTCTTCGGCAATACGCCTGTGGATGCCATGTACCGCGAGCAGCACCTCTTTGCCTCCAGAAATCTCCAGGAGTTCATCGACAAGCTGGCCAAAATCCCGCTGCTCTATCAGCCCGGCAAAGGCTGGACCTACTCGATGTCCATGGATATCGAGGGCTACATCGTCGAAAAACTCAGCGGCCAGCCTCTCTCTGACTTCATGCGCGACCACATCTTTCAGCCGCTGGCCATGAAGGATGCCGGCTTCTTCGTCCCCGGGGACAAACGCAAGCGGTTCGCAACGCTCTACCGCACCGGTCCCAACGGCGAATTGCTCGCCGACCCCACCGGCGGCGGCTTGTCCGGCGACTACGCAGCCCAGCCCACCATGCCCTCCGGCGGCGGCGGCATGGTCTCCACCGCGGAGGACTATTATCGCTTTGGCCAGATGCTGGCCAACGGCGGCGAAGTGACCGGCAAGCGCATCCTGGCCCCGGCCACGGTCAAGCTGATGACCTCCAACCACGTGCCCTCAGAACTGCTTAACGGGCAATACAGCATCGGCCTCCAGGTCCTCCGTCCGGGCTTCGGCTACGGCTACAACTGCGCCGTCGTCTTCGACCCGCCGGAGGCCAATCTGCCCGAGGGCAAAGGCACCTTCTTCTGGGACGGGGCCGCCGGAACCTGGTTCTGGATCGATCCCACCAACGACGTCGTCTTCATCGGCATGATCCAGCGCATGCTCGGTCCGGCCAGCCCCAACCTCGAATACCAGAGCCGTTCCGTCGTCTACCAGGCCCTCGTCGACCCGGCGAAGTGAGCAGGGTGGGCGGCTTCGCCTGTTTTGAAAGCGCTGGGTGTTTGAAAGGGCTGGGTGCCCCAGGCCTCGTTTTTGAGACCTGGGAAACCAAAGAGGCCGATTTGCCTCTACCGATCCCACAAGCATCGTTTGGGAGACCACAAATTCAAACGCCCCCGCTTACTTCAGCAGGTCCAGCGCCATCGCCGTCATTGCCGTCACCCCGGTCGTAATTGCCGGCGCATACACCGGCGCAAACAGCGCTGAGTGCAAACTCGGCAGCGGCATGCCCGATTTGCGGCTCTCCGTCAGCTTGTCAGGATCGGCCGCGCCCAGCCAATACATCACCGCCGGAATCTGCCCATCGAGTGAGAACAGGCCCACATCTTCGCTTCCCATCACGGCGCGTGCCTCAACCACGCGGTCTTTGCCCAGCGCCGCCGCCGCGCTCGCTCGCAACCGCTCAGCCAGGGCAGGGTCACAGAAGGTAGCAGGCGTGCTTTCCGTGATAGTCACTGTCGGCATCCGGTCCGCCGGAATCCCGTACGCCTCCGCCAACCCATTCGCGGTGCGCCGCACCGCCGCCACAATCTGATCGCGCGCCGCGGGCGAGTACGTCCGCAGCGTCAGTCCCATCGTCACCTCGTCGGGAATGATGTTGTTCTTCGTTCCGCCGTGAATCGTCCCTACGGTAAGCACCGCCGGCTCCTGCGGATCGATCTGCCGGCTCACGATCGTCTGCGCCACCAGCACAAACTCCGCCGCCAGCACAATCGGATCCTTCCCCGCCTGCGGCGCCGACCCATGCCCGCCAATCCCGCGCATGGTCACGTTCAGCGTCGTGGCGCTGGCCAGCAGCGGCCCGCCCTTCACCGCAATCGTCCCCGCCGCCACATCGTTCGAATCATGCTCCGACACCACAAAGTCGGGCCTGCCGAAGCGCTCGTAAAGATGATCGGCCAGCATCGCCGCCGCGCCCTGGACCATCTCCTCGGCGGGCTGCCCGATCAGCACCAGCGTCCCGTGCCATTGCCCCTTGCGCGCCGCCAGTTCCCGCGCCGCTCCCAGCAGCACTGTCATGTGCAGGTCGTGGCCGCAGGCGTGCATCACCCCCACCTGCTGCCCCTGCGCGTTGGTGGTTTTTACCGTACTGGCGTAGTCCAGGCCGGTCTTCTCTTCGACAGGCAGGGCATCGAGCTCCGTGCGCAGCAGCAGCCGCGGACCGGGGCCATTCTCAAGCACCGCCACCACGCCAAAGGCCTGCGTGCCGTCCGCGTATTTGCCCACGTGCTCCGTCACCGTGTAGCCCAGCTTGCGCAGCTCCCCGGCCACAAACGCCGCCGTCTGCTCCTCGTGGCGCGAGAGCTCGGGATTGCGGTGCAGATGCTTGTACGTCTCCGTCAGCGCCGGCAACTGCCGCTCCACTGAGGCGCTCAGATCGGATGCAGCAGAGGGGTTTTGCGAAGCCAGGGGCATCGCGGCAGCGGCCACAGCGGCCACAGCAAAAACACGCAGGAACATGGGGAAAACCTCCGGGAAAAGGCGGCAGACCGTCTTCATGCGCCAGCCTACCACAAACAACCCGCCCCACGAATTCCAGGGAACCAGGCGTCCAAATCCTTCGTATTGCATTCCCATAGAAGTTGATGTAGACTATTCATATTGGTTGGCAATAGGAGCAAGAAGGAGAAAGCAATGGGTGAAAAAACCGATGTCTGGCAGGGAACTCTGGCGCTGATGGTCCTGCGCACCCTTGAAACTCTGGGCCCGCTACACGGCTACGGCCTGGCGCGCCGCATCGAACAGACCAGCGGTGACCTTTTGCAGTTAAACTACGGCACTCTCTACCCGGCGCTGCTCAAACTCGAGCAGGAAGGCTTCATCCGCTCCCGCTGGGGCCTCTCTGAAAACAACCGCCGCGCCAAATTCTACGAACTCACCAAGGCCGGCCATCGCCAGTTGCAGAAAGCCGCCGCTGAGTGGGAGCAAACCACCGAAATCCTCGCCCGCTTCCTCACCCCGGCCCACGAAGCCTAAGGAGCCACAATGCGCCAACTGCGAGCACTCGCCCTTCGTCTCCGCGGCCTGTTCCGCTCCCGCCGTGGCGACGCCGACTTCGCCGCCGAACTCGAAAGCCACGTAGCCATGCACACCGACGACGGCATCCGCGCCGGCCTCACTCCCCAGGAAGCCCGCCGCCAAGCCCTCATCCGTCTCGGCGGCGCGGAGCAAACTCGCCAGGTCCATCGCGAACGCCGCACGCTTCCCTGGCTTGAAGATCTGCTCAACGACCTGCGCTACGGCCTGCGCATGATGGTGCGCAACCCATCGTTCACGGCGGTTGCGGTGCTTACGCTGGCCATCGGCATCGGCGCAACCACTACCGCATTCACCTGGATCAACGGCGTCCTGCTGCAGCCCCTCGGCGGCGTCGCCGACCCAAGCCGCCTGGTCGTCCTTGAATCGGTCACGCCCAACGGTGAGTGGGTACCCAACTCCTACCCCGACTTCATCGACTTCCGCGACCGCCTGAAGCTCCTTGACGGCATCGCAGTCACGCGCCCCTCGGCCCTCAGCGTCGGCAGAGAAGATCATGCAGACCGCGTCTGGGGCGAACTCGTCAGCGGCAACTTCTTCGATGTGCTGGGCGTCAAGCCGGAGGTCGGCCGCCTCTTCCTGCCCGCTGAATTTGCCGACGCTCCCGGAAAGTTCCCCATCGTTGTCATCAGCGATCGCTACTGGCGTTCCCACTTTGCGGCTGACCCGTCCATCGTCGGCAAAACCATCCCCATCAACCAGCGCGAGCTTACCGTTGTAGGCGTGGCCGCGCCCTCGTTCCACGGGTCGCTCCCCGTCACCGCATTCGACCTTTGGATTCCCTACATGGAGCAGCCGACGCTCAATAGCGTGCAGGAATGGATGCTGCGCAACCGCCACAACCGCAACATGCTGGGCATCGCGCGCATGAAGCAGGGCGTCACAATCGACCAGGCGCGCGGAGAACTGAAGGCGCTCGCCGACCGCATGGCCATTGCCAACGCAGATGTCAGCGAAGGCATGAGCGCAACACTGCTGCCGTTGTGGAAGTCGCCGCACGGCCCGCAGGGCCTTCTCGTCGGCCCGCTCCGCATCTTGATGGGTGTCTGCATTCTGGTACTGCTCATCGTCTGCGCCAACGTGGCCAACCTGCTGCTTGCCCGGGCCACAGTGCGCGAGAAGGAATTCACCGCGCGCCTCGCGCTGGGTGCGGGCCGCGCCCGACTTGCCCGTCAGGTGCTGACTGAGAGCCTGTTGCTCACCGGCTCAGGCGCGGCGCTCGGACTCATCGTCACCCCGTGGATGAGCCATGCGCTCAAATATCTCATGCCGCCGGGCCCCATGCAGCAGTTGGTGGCCATGGACACGCGCCCCAATCTCTCCGTGCTCGGATTCGCAGCCGGAATCTGCATCTTTGCAGCATTGGCGGCCGGACTTGTTCCCGCATTGCAGGTGGGGCGGCTTAACCTGAGCGCCCGGCTCAACGCCGGCGGACGCAGCGGAACCGCGGGCCGCGGACGCAATCGCCTGCGTTCCGTTCTTGTCGGCTCTGAGGTTGCTCTTGCCTTGGTTACCCTCGTCGGTGCGGGCCTGTTCGCGCGCGGATTTCAGACCACGATGCGCATCGATCCCGGCTTCGATCCCAACCATGTGCTCCTGAGCCAGTTCTATCTCAACACCAACGGCTACAACCTTGCCCAGCGCAAGGAATTCTGCCGCCGTCTCGCCGAGCGCATGCAGTCCGCACCGGGAGTCACTGACGTCGCATACTCAGACGGTGTCCCACTCGGTTTCGAGCCAAGCTGGTGGGAGGAACTCAAGATCGAAGGCTATGCGCCCCGCCCCAACGAAAACATGAGCGTCTTCCGCAATGTGATTTCGCCTGGCTATCTCCCCCTGATGCATATTCCCATCGTCGAGGGCCGCAACTTCACCGAGCAGGACAACGAGGATGAAAAGTCGCCCGCCGTGATGATCGTGAACCAGGCCTTCGTCCGCCGCTTCTTGGCCGGCCGCGACCCCATAGGAACCCGCATTCACGGCTGGGGAAGCTGGTTTCGCGTCGTGGGTGTCGCCAAGGACTCCAAATACCACTACCTGGGCGAATCCACGCCGGCCTACTTTTACGTGCCCTTCCGCCAGATCTTCCGCGAAGACATGAATCTCGCCTTCTATGTGCGCACCAAAGGCGAGCCGGACAGCGTTCTCTCCACCCTCCGCGCCCAGGTGCGCGGCCTCGATCCCAACGTCACCGTCTTCGACGCGGCGCCGCTCAAGGAGTTCATCGGCGCGTCGCTCTATCCGCAAAAGGTTGCTGCAAGCCTCATGACCGTCCTGGGCTCCATCGCCCTGCTCCTGGCTGCCGTCGGGCTTTACAGTGTCATGGCCTACTCCGTGGCGCAGCGCACGCAGGAGATCGGCGTGCGCATGGCTCTCGGCGCGCAACCCGGTCACGTACTGCGCATGGTGATCGGACAGGGACTAGCCCTCACGGCAGGCGGCCTCATTGCCAGTGCTGTCCTGGCCATCGGACTGGCGCGCGCCGTCGCCAGCGTCTCCTTCACCAACTCCGCCATGGGATCGAGCGCCAAGCTCCTCGGCGCCGGCGCAAACAACCCGCTGATCTACCTTGCCGCCGCGGGATTCCTATGTGCAATCGCCACGCTTGCTTGCTGGTTGCCGGCCCGGCGCGCCGCTTCCATCGATCCCATGCAGGCTTTGCGAATGGAATAGGAGAGACTTTATGCGGAAGCTCAGAGCAATGGCCATGCGCCTTCGCGGCCTGTTTCGCTCCCGCCGTTCAGAAGCCGACTTCGCCGCCGAACTCGAAAGCTACGCGGCTCAAGCGCTCCGGGCGCAAGTGCTTGACTCCCTGACAAAAAACAAAAGGGGAGGAGCGCCTGGCTCTTCCCCTCTTGTCCGCAGTCCGGAATTCTACTTCTTAACAGGCGCGATCACGTCCTTGGCGGCCTTGGCCACGCGGAACTTGACCACCGTCTTGGCCTTGATCTTGATGGCCGCGCCGGTCTGCGGGTTGCGGCCGATGCGGGCCTTGCGCTCCGCCTTCACCAGGCGGCCAATGCCCGGGATCACAAAGACGCCGTTCTTCTTGGTTTCCTTGATGGCGGTCTCAGCCAGAAGGTCCAGGAAGGCTGCGACTTGCTTGTTGGTAAGTTCCAGCTTCTCGGCCAGGTGCCGCGTCAGAGCGGTCTTGGTCAGTCCAGTTGCCATGTGATGTTCTCCTTCTGGGCGAGCCCTCTGGGCCGCCGGTGTTGCCTGGGTTTCCGCCGCGATCTGCGTACCGCATGGAGGGAGTGCGACCGGGGCAACATTTGCACGTATCCCCTGTATTCATGCGGGTCCTTCAGAACCCCGTCGTTCGTTACAATGCGACTTCGAACCGGTTAAAGTCAATCGAAAAACCCCGATTTCCACAAGTTTCTTCAGATTTTCTCCTAATTTTCCCGATTTTTGCCTGAATTCACCCGGTTTCAGCGGTTTTAGGCCCTCGCCGTCAACCCAGTCTTGGATGCATCGGCTTCGGCCTGCACAGGTTGTGAAAGACGTTCTGGAACGATTTTGAGCCGGGGGAGGGTGATCTGCTGCGAAAGGAAAAGGAGGTGGTGCAGGAGATGCAGGTGGTGGGAGGACAGCGGCCGTTTCCGGGTGCAGCCCTTATCAGGACGCCTTGGAAAGACGGCGGGGAGGGTTCGTGCGATACCGCCCTTCGCCAGAAAAAAGGCGAAGGATGGGGCACCCAGTTCGGTGGGTGAGTTGGAAAACCGATGGCGAGGGCGCCCGCCAAGGAACTGTCCCATTTCTGGACACTATAATTAGCTGCGATGGCGGGTCGCTCAAATCTCGGTAAGGCGCTCGCACAAGGGCTTGCAACTCTCACGCCGTCTCAAGCCGATTTGGTCAGGGCCATAATCCAGCAGTTTCAACTTCCCCATGAATTCTCTCGTAAAGAGGACTCGGATTTTGTCACTCCCGCAGTCCTCGACATGTTAGGGGATGCGCTCCGTATCCACCATGCATTCAATCGGCAGGCACTGAGCAAAGACCGTTTTGAGTTTGCTTTGGAGAGATCGCTGAACCGCGCGGGAATTCAAGCTGAACTTGTTGAGAACAGGACAAATCGCGGTCACGATATAACAATCAAGGGGATTCCAGTCAGTCTCAAGACCCAAGCCGACGCAAGCATCCGTGTCGCGTCATTGCACATCAGCAAGTTTATGGAGCTTGGCAAAGGGCCATGGGAGTTGCCGCTTCTCCGCGATATGTTCCTGAAGCACATGGTTAGTTACGAGCGAATCTTCCAGTTCCGGTGCCTGTTGCCAGGACCGACATCGCATTTTTATGAGCTCGTAGAGATTCCGATGAAATTGCTATTGGAGGGCGCGGACGCGCAACTCGTTATCCAGACGCGAAGTCGGCAAACTCCACAGCCGGGCTACGGTAATGTCTACGATGCAGATGGCAGGTTGAAGTATGCCCTCTATTTCGACGGCGGCACAGAGAGGAAATTACAGATCAAAGCAATCAGGAAAGATCTGTGCGTCGTTCACGCTACTTGGAGATTCGAGTCAACACCCTTTGAGCAGTCTATTCCGAGCTAAATTCGCATATTCTTCACTAATCTCAATACCCGTGCATTGGCGTTCAAGGTCGTTGCACACGACACCAGTTGTGCCGGAGCCGAGAAATGGATCAAGCACCCTGTCGCCAACTCTTGATCCCGCCGCCACGCAAAGACTCACCAATGACCTTGGAAAGACGGCAAAATGCGAGCCTGCGTACGGCTCAGTGTTGATGTTCCACACGCTGCGGCGGTTCTTTCGCCTCTGCGTGTGGTCTTGTGCAGGTTCCTGAATTGACTCATGGTCATAGTAATATTTCTCTGACTTCGAGAAAAGGAAAACATATTCGTGCGAACGCGTCGGACGATCCTTTACGGATTCCGGCTGGCAGTTAGGTTTATTCCAGACCAAATCTGACCGCAGGTACCAGCCATCAGCTTGCAAAGCAAACGCGACTCGCCACGGCACCCCAATTAGGTCCTTTGGCTTGAGCCCGTTGGGTGTTGGCGCACGGTAGGACATTCCGCGGCCCTTGTTTTTTGCGTCGTCGTCTCGCCAAGTTCTTCCGCCGCTTGTATAGCTATCGCCAATGTTTAACCAGAGCGTCCCATCGACCGCTAAAGTTCGGCGAACCTCCCTAAAAACAGCGACAAGATTGGCGATGTACTCATTCACATCCATCTCCGCGCCGATCTGGCCCTGCACCCCGTAATCGCGGAGGCCCCAATACGGTGGAGAAGTGACAACAGTTTGGAACAAGCCTTCTGGAAAGCCAGCTAGAATACGGCTTGCGTCACCCACCAGGACCTCGCAGAGATTGCGGGGATTCTTCGAGCATTCAGGCTGGAGCTCGTCGTCAAATTCCGGAAATAACCGAAGAACCTTGCCCATGGCCATATTCTACTGTGCGGATGAATCTGCTCCGGAGCTTTTTATGTCGTTGCATCTGGAGAATTCCGATTCAGGAATGCTACCCTACCTCTTAGGCGGCGTCGCCATGTGCTTCAATAGGAGAGATGGCGATTCCCCGGAGAGCGACGGTGCGCGGGCGGTGGTTGGCGGCTCAGCGGAAGGTGCGCGAGCTGAAGATGGTGGGGCGCGCGCTGGCTTCTACTGCGCACCCGGTGCTGGCGCAGATTATCCCCATGCGGTTCTGCAACTTGAGCTGCGCCTACTGCAACGAATACGACAAGGTTTCAGAGCCGGTGCCGGTGGAGGAGATGTACCGGCGGATCGACCACCTGGGACGGCTGGGGACGGCCATGATCGGCATCTCGGGCGGGGAGCCGCTGACGCATCCGGGGCTGGACGACATTATCCGGCGGATGCGGCGGACAGGGGCGATTGCGGGGATGATCACCAACGGCTACCTGCTGAATGTGGAACGGATCGAGCGGCTGAACCGGGCAGGCCTGGACCACATGCAGATCTCGATCGACAACCTGGAGCCGGACGAGATTTCGAAGAAGAGCCTGAAGGTGCTGGATAAGAAGCTGCAGATGCTGGCCGAGTACGCCGAGTTTCACGTGAACATCAATTCGGTGGTGGGCGGAGGGTTCAAGAATCCCAACGACGCGATGGTGATCGGCAAGCGGGCGCTGGAATTGGGGTTTGAGTCGACGATCGGGATTATCCACGACGGGGACGGGCAACTGAAGCCGCTGAATGAAGATGAGGCCCGGGTCTACTTCGAGATGAACAACCGGAGGAAGACCAACTATTCGCGCTTCGACTACTTTCAGGAGGCGATTGCGAAGGGGGAGCCGAACGACTGGCGGTGCCGGGCGGGGTCGCGCTACCTGTATATCTGCGAGGATGGGCTGGTTCACTACTGCTCGCAGCAGCGGGGATATCCGGGCGTGCCGCTGGCCGAGTATACGACGGAGGACGTGAAGCGGGAGTTTTTGACGGCCAAGAGCTGCGCGCCCAACTGCACCATTGGCTGCGTACACAGGATCAGCCATATCGACCACTGGCGGGGGGCGCAGACGAGCACGGTTTCGCCGGGGGAACGCGGGGCGGAGGCTCCGGTGCTGGTGAATATTCAGATCGCGGATTGAGCGGGGCGGAATCGATCGCCAAATAGAGAACGGCGGCCGCCGCGGCGGACGCCGTTTTGTTTTGCAGGGTGGAGCGGCTACTTGTCGGCGGCCTTTTTGGCGGAGGCCGGTTTGGGAGCGGAGGCGGTGTCGGCGATGGCCTGGTCGATGAGCTGGTAAAGCTTGGTGCGGTCGACGACTTCGACGAAGGGAGCGCCTTTGGAGTTGGCGGTGACGACCCAGATGGTAGGGGTGTGCTCGATGCCGATGCGCTGGCCGAGCGCGTAGTCGGCTTTGACGTCGGCGGCAAGCTTGCCCTGCGGGTCGAGGGCGAAGGGCAGGTCGATGCCTTTGCTCCGGGCGAACTTTTCAGTGAAGTCGCGGAGGATTTCGGGGCTGGTGATGGAGGGCTGGTTGGCGAAGACGGCGTCGCGGTACTCGTCGCCGAGGGCCTTGCTCTTCAGGTCGAGCCAGCGGGCGTTGACGGCGGCGTTGAAGCTCCAGTTGTGGAAGGGGAGCGGGAAATCGTGGCGCGCCCAGGGAATCTTGTAGGTGGCGGCGGCTTCTTTGAGGAGGCGGTTGGCGTTGGCGCAGTCGGGGCACTCGAGGTCTTCGAATTCGACGATGGCTACGCGCGCGCCGGCGGGCGGACGGAGCGCGGAGGGGTCGTGGACCTGGGTTCCGCGGGATGGAGGGGCGAACTGGGCGTGGGCGGCGGCGGCCGAGGCGAAAAGCGCGGCGGAGGCAAGGGCCAGGAACAGGCCGGTGCGATTGGGGACGGGATGGGCGTGGCGAAAGAGACGAAACATGGCGATTGGACGGCTCCCTATGGGCAATTGTAACGGGAGAGAAGCGGGAGGGGGTTGGACTTATTGGCGGTCGCGGCGGCGGGCGGCGATCCAGCGGCGCCATTTGTAGTCGGCGAAGAGGGAGGCGGCGACAAGGAGGACGGCGAGGATGCCGAGGAGGATCTTCATGACGCTTTCAGGATCGCATGAGCTGGGGGTGGGGGAAAGGCGGTGGGGGATTCCCGGGCTTCAAAAACGGGACCTGGGCGAGGTGAGATGAGAAGAGAAGAGTATGAAGCGAGGCGGGTATTTCCCAGGTCTGATGGATTACCCTCGTAGCTGCGGGGCAGAAAGAGTTCAGGAAGCCTATTTTGCGTATTGTTTTGTCGAATATCGGGACGTTTGGGGACATCAATCCGCTGATCGCGATGGCGCTGGAGTTGAAGCGGCGAGGACACGCGCCGGTGATGGCGGTGCCGGCGGTGTTTGAGGAGAAGATTGTGCCGCTGGGCCTCGAGTTTCACGCGGTGCGGCCGGATATCGACCCCGAGAACACGATCCTGGTGGAGATGATCTACGACGTGAAGAAGGGCACGGAGCGGGGGCTGAGGGAGTTCCTGTTTCCGGTACTGCGCCAAACCTACGACGATCTGCTGGACGCCGCTACGCGGCCGGAGCGGGCCGACCTGCTGCTGCTGGGCGAGCTGAACTACGCGGGGCCGTTGGTGGCCGAGGTGACGGGGATTCCCTGGGCGAGTTACGTGCTGGCGCCGCTGTCGTTCTTTTCGGCGTTCGACCCGCCGGTTCTGCCCATGTATCCGCGGCTGGCGCGGGCGGACAAGACAGTTCCGGGGATGGGCCGGGCGATCCGGCGGCTGGCGCGGTTTGTGAGCCGGAAGTGGCCGCAGCCGATCTACGATTTGCGGGCGGAGTTGGGACTGGCGAAGGGTGCGAATCCGCTGTTCGACGCCAAGCATTCGCCCTACCTGGTGCTGGCGCTGTTTTCGCGGGTGCTGGGAGTGGAGCAGAAGGACTGGCCGGAAAACACTCGGATTACGGGGTTCTGCTACTACGATTCGGACGCGGGGAACGACGAGCTGCCGGCAAATCTCAAGGAGTTTCTGGCGGCGGGGCCGGCGCCGGTGGTGTTTACGCTGGGGTCGGCGGCGGTGCTGGCGGCGGGAAGGTTCTACGAGTTCAGCGCCAAGGCGGCGATGCGGCTGGGAGTGCGGGCGGTGCTGCTGATTGGGACGGATGAGCGGAACCGGCCGCGGCAGGCGCTGCCGGAATCGATTTGCGTGGCGGAGTATGCGCCTTTTTCGGCGCTGTTTCCGCAGGCGGCGCTGGTGGTGCACCAAGGCGGGGTGGGGACGACGGCACAATGCCTGCGGGCGAGCAAGCCGATGCTGATCATGCCCTACTCGCACGACCAGCCGGACAACGGCAGGCGGATGCGGCGGCTGAAGGTGGCGCGGGTGATTCAGCGGGGGAACTATCTGCCGGTGAGGGTGGCGCGGAAGCTGAAGGCGATGCTGGAGGAGCCCCTGTTTGCGCGGCGCGCGAAGCTGGTGGCGCAGCGGCTGGAGCGCGAGGACGGGGTGCTTTCGGCGTGCGATGCGCTGGAGGAGCTGTACCGGAGTACGCGGCAAGGAAAGCTCTGACCCGGCTGCAAATCTCAGGGAAACTCCGATCAAGTTCAAAGAAAGACGATTCTCCGTGTAGAAGCGTTCCCTCGGGGGCTAAAGGCCACCATTTTATGGGCCTTTTTGCGGCGCGGCACCCCGACCCTGAAGGGTGCCCCGGTACCCGGCCGCGCCCTTTCAAGACGGATGCCGTTCTGGACTTGCTCAGAGATTCTTAGAAGAGATCGGCTATGGGAGGGAATGTAAGCAAGAAGCTCAGAGCCAGCAGCGTGGAAGCGACAATGTGAATACGGCCTAGCGCGAGGGTCTTTCTCCGCCAGCGCCATTCCAAAATGCCCCAGGTGAGGAGCCAAATAAGAATTGCAGTGGTGGTTACGCCGGAGAGAGCGCCGGTGGGCTTATAGAAAACAAGTATGTTCTTGATGGTTGCCGACTTATCAGCGGCTAAGGCCAGGACTGCGAGAGCGAAGGAGCCGATGCCAGCGGAAAGAATGGCGGCGGTGCCAGAACCGTTGGTGAGGGCAGGTGTATTGAGCGAGGTGACACGATCCGAGTTATTCATTTTCCGCTCCTGACTCAGTAAGAATCTGGACTCACTTAGGGAACCTCTGCGCAGGTGCCTGATTTCTAAGCGAAGAATTGGGCGCGAACGATTTTCAACATTTGGACCAAGAATCGTTGGAAAAAAGCGCTTACAAGCCTGTTTGCTTTGTCTCGGGAGTCC
>Ga0224554_1000108_pt1 | contig 74912 bp, 63 predicted proteins | sample 714S22024metaG_FD_180666 | JGI IMG/M metagenome (GOLD analysis project Ga0224554, IMG submission 180666) | Peat soil microbial communities from Stordalen Mire, Sweden - 717 S2 20-24 | ecosystem: Environmental > Terrestrial > Soil > Wetlands > Peat | place: Sweden: Norrbotten County, Stordalen... | reverse complement strand
GAAATCCCGTCTGGCCAAGCCCCCGCCGCGCCAGCAAACCCACGACCAAAAGGTTTTTCCGATAACCTCCGGGAAGCATCCGCCGTTCACCCATAAAAACGATTCCCTAAGCCCGACGGATTCCTAGTCAAGCAACTATCCGGATGAGGGCATCGGGAGAACTCCCGATGCTAAAGTCCTTATGATGAAAAACTAATCATTATTGATAAATAAACTAATGGGTCTGATCTGATGGCCGCGCGAACTTGCGCCGACCGCTCAAAAAAAATTTCGCGGACTTATTAACCCGCAGATTACACAGAGTCGAATTCAACGTGGCGCGCATGGGAGGGTCGTGTTGCGGTGCTGATTTGACCCATGTTGGTGGATTCGTTTTAAGACCAGACTGCTTTGTAGAAAACTTCTCATTAACACCCGGCTTCAGCCGGGTGCAAAAAGTGAGGCGGGGGAAAAACCGTTTAAACGGTTTTGCCTGGGCATGATCGTGGTTCACCGCGTTAAAACGCGGTGTTATTGAAATGGTTTCTACAGGGCATTGCTTGACTTGACTCTCGTTCTGATTTCATGCTGCCTCGCCACCTTCAAATTGCGCGACTTGATTTATTCCGCATCTGCCATATTGTGTTCAACTCGAATTATGGAATTGAACAATGAAGAAATCCGTCGTTACTCCCGGCATTTGATTTTGCCGGAAGTCGGTCTGGCCGGGCAAAAGAAAATCAAAGGCACGAGCGTGCTGTGCATCGGCGCGGGCGGTCTCGGTTCGCCCATCGCCATGTATCTCGCCGCCGCCGGCATCGGCAAGATCGGCATCGTGGATTTTGACACGGTGGATTATTCCAATCTGCAACGGCAGATTCTCCACACCGACGCGGACGTGGGCCGCTCGAAAGCCGAGTCGGCCAAGGAAACCATTCACGGCATCAACCCGCACTGCGAAGTCGTCATCCATAACACGCGCATCTCCTCCGAAAACGCGCTCGACCTCATCCGGCCTTACGACATCGTGGTGGACGGCACGGATAATTTTCCGACGCGCTACCTGACGAATGACGCCTGCGTGCTGCTCAAAAAGCCGAACGTCTATGGCTCGATCTTCCGATTCGAGGGCCAGGCGAGCGTGTTCGCGCCGCACTTGGGCGGACCGTGTTATCGCTGTTTGTATCCCGAACCGCCGCCGCCCGGCATGGTGCCGAGCTGCGCGGAAGGCGGCGTGCTCGGCGTGTTGCCCGGCATCATCGGTTGCATCCAGGCGACGGAAATTTTGAAGCTCGCGCTCGGCAAAGGCACTTCGCTGGTCGGTCGGCTCGTGCTGTTCAACGCGCTCGACATGAAGTTTCGCGAATTGAAATTGCGCCGCGATCCGCAATGCCCGATTTGCGGTGAGCATCCGACGATCAAGGAATTGATTGATTACGAAACCTTCTGCGGCATCGTGCCGGAGCCGGAAAACACCGGCAATCCCGACGAAGTCACCGTGCAGGACATGAAAAAAGCTTTGGACAATCCGAGCTTGGGAATCAAGGTCATTGACGTGCGCGAGCCGGATGAATACGAGATCGCGAAAGTCGCTGGTGTGCCATTGCTGCCGTTGAGTGAATTGCAAAATCGTTTCACGGAACTGGATCCGAACACGCAATATTATCTGCACTGCAAAGCCGGTGTGCGGTCGCTGAAAGCGCTGGGTTTTTTGCGGCAGCAAGGATTCAAATACGTCAAGAGCGTCAAAGGCGGCATCACCGCGTGGTCGGATGAAATTGACCGCAACGTGCCGAGGTATTGAAAACTGTGACCGAATACCTCCAAAAACGCATTCAAGCCGCGCTCGCCAATCCGCAGAACATGGGCGAGATGGCCGGCGCGGATTCCATCGGCACCGTCGGCAACGCCGATTGCGGCGAGATGCTGCGGCTGTGGGTGAAGTTCAAGCAGCAGGACGGCAAGCGGGTTATCGACCGCGCGACATTTCAATCCTTCGGCTGCGAAACCGCCATCGCCGTCGCCAGCCTCGCGACGGAATTGATTCGCGGCAAAACCGCCGAGGAGGCGCTCGCGCTCAAGACCGAGGAACTCGCCGGCGAACTCGGCCCGCTGCCGCCGATGAAAATCCACTGCGCCCAGCTCGTCGAAGGCGCGCTGCGTTCCGCGCTCGAACCACAAAATGCGGAAACAAAAACTGAAAAATCTCCCATGCCGAGTTCCGGCTCAAATCTGCTCGACAGTTTTTCCAAGCCAAAGGATGGCGGCGTGAAGCTGACTTTTCTGGACTAGGAAAAAAATTAGCCACAGAGACACAGAGTCGCAGAGAAGAAAAAATCAAGGACTTCAAACAAAAGAAATCTCGGTGTCTCTGTGCCTCGGTGGCAAAATCAAACCGGCTTTTCTTCCCGCAATTTTTTCAACGCCGCCAGCGCCGCATCGCTCTCGGCGGCCTTTTTGCTCTTGCCTCGTCCGCGCGCAAGTTCAACGCCTTCGTGCTGCACGACACATTCAAATACGCGGTCATGGTCCGGCCCGGTGGCGGAAACGGTTTGATATTCCGGCGCGTTCGGTGAACGCGATTGCAGCAATTCCTGCAACTCACCCTTTGGATTTTCGATGCCGGACGATTCGGCCAGCGTGCTGAAATCGGCGGCGAATTCGCGCAGAATAAATTCCCGCGCCGCGTCAAAGCCGCCGTCCAAAAAAATCGCGCCGAGCAGCGATTCAAACGTATCCGCCAATGCCGAGGCGCGTTCGCGTCCGCCGCTGGATTCTTCGCCGCGACTCAAAATCAGATGTGTGCCGAGATTCAATTTACGCGCGTGCTCAGCGAGCGAACTGGCGTTGACCAATTTTGCGCGTGATTTTGTGAGCACGCCTTCGTCCGCGTCGGGAAATTTTTCAAAAAGTTTTTGCGACAAGACCAAGCCCAAAACCGAATCGCCGAGAAATTCCAGCCGTTGATTGTGTTCGCTTGCCACGCCGCTTTCGTGCGCGACGGACGGATGCGTGAGCGCGAGGCGCAAAAGATTTTCGTCACGGAAATTATATGCGAGACGATTTTGAAGTGCGGCGGAGTTGGACACGGAATTTAATTTGCCGCCGGTTCTTCGACGGGCGGCGCGATTTCGTTTTCAGCGACAGGCGCAGTCGGATTCACTCCCTGTTCCAGCAACATCGCCACGTCGCGCTGGACTTCTTCGAGTTGATCCAGGCGCAGGTTCGGGTCGGCGATGGTGAAGATGTCGCCGGTCTTCGGCTGTTCGTAGATGAACACGCGCTGGCCGTCGCGGACGATCTGTTCCTTCACCTTGAGGATGCGTTTGCGTTCGAGCATCACGGCGAGGATGTAACCGGCGGCGGCATGGCGCGGATCATTTTGCCCAATCAATTTGCGCAACACCGTTTCCGCCGTGTCTTTTTGGATCACGTCCACCTGTGGCGTGGGCGCTTCGTAAATCCCCTGCCAGTGCGAGATGAAACCCTTGCGTTCACGCGCGCCATCGCTGAATTGATTCTGCCAGCATGTTTCGCATACGTCCCAGCGGCGCAAATCTTCCGCGCGCTCGTCGAAGAGCAGCGTGTGGAAAATTTCGTGGTCGGCAAAATTTTTGCCGCACGCTTCGCACGCGTGCGCGCGGGACTGGATGTTCCATTCATTCATGGGCGGGGAATTTAGCCACAGATTGAACACAGATGAAACACAGATTTTGAAGAAAAAAAATTCTATTTTGCCACCGAGACACAGAGGCGCAATGAACGGGAAATAAAATTTTTAACTCTGTGTCTCTGTGTCTCTGTGGCTAATTCGCGAAATCGAAATCCGAGCAGCTCATGAAATAATGGCAGCGCGGACAGCGCAGCTTGCACTTCTCGTTGATCAGCTCATGCCCGCATTGCGGACAAAATCGCCAGTGTTCGCCGGAAATGTCTTGAGATGACGGCGCTGGGCAAGCCTCATTTGAAGCATATGCTTCGGCCTTTTGCTGACTTGTTGAATCCGACTTGTTCAAAGGTTTAATCTGTTTTGAGCAGGCTATAGATTGAATTCGCCATGGCATCATTGCCTTTTTGAGATAAATGCAATCCGTCCAAAGTGCCGCCTTTCAAGCCAAATACATCGGTCATGTAATGCTTTGGTATCAATTTCACCTTGTATTTCTTGGTGAGGTTTCTCTGGGCTTGCCCGTAACCGTTGCAGAATGGAAGCAGCGGAAGTTCAAACATGGCGACTTGATTTTTTCCGGCAGTCAACTTACCAAGAAGCTGGTCGAGCTGGACGTAGAAAGTCTTGCTGTCGGTATTCCCGAGCAGATCGTTGCCTCCGATTTCGACCAAGACCAAAGAGTTGGTTCCAACAACGCCCTCAATTTGATCCATGGCTGTTTGAACGGTTGCAGCTGGTTTCGCGAGATTGATCACCTTGAAATGCGAGATGTCGGTCAAGACATCCGGCCAAGCCTGCTCTTTTGTAGATATGCCTGCGCTTATGGAGTCTCCAATGACATAAATTGTGTGGTTTGGTGAAACCTTGATTGTTGGCGAAAGGTGATACGGAAGCTCAATCAAGAACATGGCAAGCGAGCAAATCAAAACGGCAAATGCCGCCAGCATCTTTTTTTGAAACGAAAGCTTATCACTGAAAACAACCCGTGCGGCTGCCACGCAAAGACCAAACCACAAGCAATAAAGCCAAATGGACAATGGCGTAGCCGAAAAAACTACAAAAACAATTCCTGCGATATAGCTGATTCTCAAAGCCAGACCTAGAAGACGGCCTTCAAACCGGAGCCGCAAAAATAAGGCGGATGCAATCATAACTAAACCGGCAAAAAACGAGTTTCCATTGGCGAGTTGGAGAACGATGGGATTCATGATTTTACTGCGCCCGGCCAAATTTTTTCTCCAGTTCGCGGTAATTCATTTCAATCAGCGTCGGGCGGCCGTGCGGACAGGTGTAGGGCATCGCGCAGCGGCGCAAATCTTCGACGAGATTTTCCAGTTCCGCGCCGCCGAGCGGGTCGTTGGCCTTCACCGCGTGGCGGCAGACGGTCTTGGCGATCGTGTGCTCGCCCAGCCGCGCGAGATTCACCGCGCGGCCCGCCGCCTTCAACTCGTCCACGAGATCGAGCACGAAACGCCGCGCGTCGCCGACCTTGACGAACGGCGGCAGCGCGTCGAGCAAAAAAGTGCGCTCGCCAAACTCGCCCAGCCCGACACCGAGCCGCGTGAGCGCGGCCAATTGTTCGCGCAGAAAATTCGCATCGCGCGGCGGCAACTCAATCGTCTCCGGCAGCAATAATTTTTGCGACGGCGCAACGCCGCCGGATTCGATGCGGTTCAACATCTGCTCGAATAAAATCCGTTCGTGCGCCGCGTGCTGGTCGAGCAGCACGAGTCCGCGATCCGATTCCAGCAGCACATAAAGCCGGCCGACGACGCCGACGAGGCGCAGCGGGACGTTGAGCAGCGGAGTTGCGCTGGTCGAAGGTCGAGAGTCGAGAGTCGAGGGCTTTTCGATTGCCGATTGCCGATTGCCGGTTGCCGGTTGAGCTTCAGTCGCGCCAGTTGTCGTTTCAACTTTGGCCAGCAATGCCGACGAAAAACCCATTTTCAAAGGCGTTTGCGCGGCTGGGGAGATTTGCGGCGGAGTTGCCGGCGACGGTTTTAATTTTTCTGGAAAGTTTGGCAATGCCGGCGCGGAAAATTCCGGCGCAGCTTGAAGCTCCGTTTGCTCGACAACTTTGGACTTTGGACTTTGGACTTTGGACTCCTGCCCGTGAAACGCGAGCAGGGTTTCCTTGACGGCTTGCGCGACGAATTTTCGGATTTCGAACTCGCGATGGAATTTCACCTCGCGCTTGGCGGGATGGATGTTCACGTCCACGGCGGCGGGATCAATTTCGAGGAACAGGCAGCAGACCGGATAACGGCCTTTCATCAGCGAGTTGTGGTAGCCCTCGATGAGCGCGTAGTTGACGCCACGATTTTCCACCGGGCGACGATTGACGAAAACAAACTGGCTTTCACGAGTGGCACGCGAAATACCGGGCGAGCCGATCAAACCCCAAACGCTGATTTCCGATTTCCGATTTCCGATTTCCGATTTTTCCGGCAGGGCGGCCTCAAAAGAAATTTCCGTTTCTTCGGGCCGGAAATTTTCTTCGAGCGACGCGGAAAAATTCACAGACAAAAGTTTTTCATCGCCAAGCAGCGCGCGAAAACGTTCGCGTAGAGCTTCGATGCGACTAGAAGTTGCCGCGCCGGATTTAACGGCGGGCAATTGCCAGACGTTGCGGCCATCTTTGACGAACGTGAATGCGACTTCGGGAAACGCCAGCGCGGCAAGCGTGAGATAATGCTGGATGTGCGCGGCCTCGGTTTCCTCGGTGCGCAGAAATTTTCTCCGCGCGGGCAGGTTGAAAAATAATTGCCGGACTTCAATGCTCGTGCCGGTCGCGCTGCCGGCGGCTTTGACTTCGGAAATTGTTCCGCCGGCGATGATGATTTGCGTGCCTTCCGGCGAATTGCCTTCACGCTCGCGCGTGGTGAGCGTGAAACGGCTCACGCTGGCAATGCTGGGCAGCGCTTCGCCGCGAAATCCCATGGTGGCAATGGAGGCCAAATCTTCCGCGCGCTGGATTTTGCTCGTCGCGTGGCGTTCGAGCGAGAGCAATGCGTCATCGCGGCTCATGCCGAAGCCGTCATCGGTCACGCGAATCAAACTTCTTCCGCCTGCGCCGATTTCGACGGTGATTTTTTTTGCATCGGCGTCGAGGGAGTTTTCGACCAACTCCTTCACGACGCTGGCGGGGCGCTCGACCACTTCGCCGGCGGCGATCTGGTTGGCCACTTGCTCGGAAAGAAGTTTGATCCGGTTCACGTTGAAACGATTCTACGGTTCAACGGTCATTTTGCCAACGGCAGCGAGAAACAAAATATTGCGCCACGCTTTGGCTCGCTGCGTGTCCAGATGCGGCCTTTGTGGTCTTCGATGATTTTTTTGCAGATGGAGAGGCCGAGGCCGGTGCCGTGGGCTTTGCCGTGCGTGGCGAACGGCTGAAAAAGTTTGTCCGCGATTGCGGGCGCGATGCCGGGGCCGGTGTCCTCGATTTCGGTGGTGATTTCTTGTTCGTCCCAATTGAAACGCAGGAAGATTTTCCCGCCGTTCAGCATGATGTCGGTGGCGTTGCCGACGAGGTTGAAAAAGACGCGGCTCAAGCGGCGCGGGTCGAACGGCACAAAAACGGCGGGCGGGACATTTTCCATTTCGACCTGCGCGGCCTTGAGTTCGGCCTCAGCGCGGAGGTCGGCGATGAGTTCGAGGACGAAGGCGCGGTAGTCGGCGGGCCTGATGTCGGCGTCCGTGCGTTTGTTCTGGGTGAAAATCAGGATGTCGCCGACCATGTCGTTGATGCGTTCGACCTGTTTTTTGATGCGCGCCTGCGACTGCGCGCGCGCCTCGGGCCGGATGTTGGGCATGTCGAAAATCTCGGCGGAGAGGCCGATGATGCTCAACGGATTTTTCAGGTCGTGAACGATGGACTGGGCGAAGCGGCCGATGACGGCGAGGCTTTCGGCCTGGACAAGTTCGCGGAGGTGAAGCTGGTTGAATTCGCGGAGCCGGTGGCTGATTTGCTGGAGCAGGACGAAGGCGAGGCCGGGCGAATTTTCGAGGAACGAAAGCATTTCGCCGCGCGGCAGGAAATAAACCTCCGAGTCCTGCGCCGCCGAGGCGGTGGCCGAACGCGGGCGGTGTTCGATGACGGCCATTTCACCGAAAATTTCCCCGGCGCCGAGTTGTGAAAAAACATGGCGCTGGCCGCCGCCGACAATGCTGGAAATTTCCACGGAGCCGCTTTTGACAAAATAAACGCCGTCGCCGGGCGCGCCCTCGCGGAAAATCTCCTGGCCGGCGGCGAATTTTTTTTCCTGCGCGATGAGCCGGAGCGCCTGCAATTCGTTGCGGCTCAAATTGCGGAAAAGCGGGATGGCTTCCAGCGTGGTCACCGGTTCACTTTAAGGAAAACTCCGCGCGCGTAAAGGCGGGAAATGTCTTTTGTCAGGACAGCGAGTCGCATCATTAGTTTGTTGACAAAGCGTTGCCAACTTGTAACATTGCCTTATTCGGGTAGCAGCACGTTTCTTCAGCGGGGTTCCCCACCCCCACCTCCTTGGCGTCTGCTGCCCGGATTTTTCAACCTTCAATGTTCAAACCATAACTTGACGCCCACACGCGCATTATTTATCGTCAGCGTCCCCATCGCGGGGGCGTAGCTCAATTGGTTAGAGCGCTGCCCTGTCACGGCAGAGGTTACGGGTTCGAGCCCCGCCGCTCCCGCCATTTTTATTTTCGTGGCTGCCAGTTGCTTTTTGCAACGCCGCTCGACAAAACTTTTCCCCCGCGCCATTCTAAACGTCATGGCATTTGAACCGGAATCCAGTTCGCCGCTTGACTCGCTCTGGAAAGAATACGCCCGCGCGTTTCAAGCTTGGGACGACCTCACGCTCGCGCGCTGGCTCGCGCAAACGCTCGGCCAGCTCGAAGGCCGCGCGTGGCGGCTCTCGCATCCGCTCGTCGGCGCGTATCGGCTCGCCGCGCAAATTGCGCACGAAAAACAAATCTGGTTCAAGCGCCTCGTCACGCCGCCCGCCGCCTACGCGGAATCGCCGTGCTGCCGCGCGCCGTTCTTGCCGCTGCTCACGCGCGACGTGCGCGAATCGGGCTTGATCTGCCAGCATTGCAGCGAGACGCTCGTGCCGTTCGAGGAAATTCCCGCCGAACTGCGCACGGAAATTGAATCGTGGGCGCAGCAATACGAACCCGTCCACGCCGTCGCGCATTGGGACGACCGCCAGCGCAAGCGCGCGGGAAATTACGACGCCGCCTACGAAAACGCGGCGGAACGGGCCGAACAATTGCTCGCCCGCGCGGGCCGCGAACTCGCGCCGAAACTTTTGGACTCCTACGCCGCCGCGATTTGGGAAGATCAGGATGAATGTCTGGAAGTCAGGCCGGAAGATGTTGCTTTGTGATTGGCTGAAATGTTGAATGGTTAAATTTTTAAGCCGGCCAACCGCGAACGATTTAACGATTTAACAATTTTACGAATGTTCAAATTCATTTTCAAATGGCTGTTCCGGCTGTTTCTGCTGGCCGTCGTGCTGGCCGTCATTTTTTTCCTGTCGCTCGATTCCATTTTGCGAGTGATGCTTGAACACAACATCCGCGCGCAAACCGGCATGGACGCGGAGATCGGCAAATTTCATCTCGACCTCTTTTCGCCGGTCATCACCATCAAGGATTTCAAACTCTACAACCCGCCGGATTTTGGCGGCACGCTGTTTCTTGACATCCCGGAAATCCACGCTGAATACGACCGCGCGGCGCTTCTCAACAAAAGTGAGCTGCACGTCACGTTCCTCCGCTTTAACCTCGGCGAGCTTGACGTTGTAAAGAATCTGGCCGGCCAGACGAATATTTTTGCCCTGAGCCTTTCTGCGCCGGCCAAAAAATCTGGCACGAATCAGGCGGCGGTAAATTTCAAAAAACAAACCGGCTACGATTTCAAGGGCATTGACGTGCTGAACGTCTCCGTCGGCAAGGTTAGGCTCATTGACCTGAAAGACCCGCGCAACAACCGCGAGCAGACCATCGGCATCGAAAATTGCGTGATGAAAAATGTGAATTCGCCGGAAGACCTCGCCGGCCTTGGACTGCTCATTGGCCTGCGCGGCGGCGATTTTTTCACGTCGCTGGCCGGCCAGAAAGGTTCGGGTTTGGACATCCCAAAGCTGTTCGGACAATGAACCGCCCGCCACTTTCGCCTTTTTCCGGGCGCCGATTTCGGTTTAACTTCCTGCGTGCATCGTGACCCGCTCAAATCCGTTTCGCGCCTCGTCGTCAAACTCGGCACCGGCGTGCTGACCGACAGCCGCAAACAAATTGACCCGGCGCAGTTGGAGCAGCTCGTCGCGCAAGTCGCCGCGCTGCGGAAATCGGGAAAGGAAATCGTCCTCGTCACCAGCGGCGCCGTCGGCGCGGGCATGGGCGCGCTCGGCTACGAAAGGCGTCCGGCTGAACTCGCGGAACTTCAAGCCTGTGCCGCCGTCGGCCAGTCGCGTTTAATGGCCACTTACGCGGAAATTTTCGCGAAACATCATTTGCACGTCGCGCAGGTTTTGCTCACGCACGAAGATTTGGAACATCACGAGCGCCATCTCAACGCGCGCAACACGCTCGTCACGCTGCTCGGTCGCGGTGTCGTGCCGATCATCAACGAAAACGACGCGGTATCGTTCACGGAAATAAAATTCGGCGACAACGACAAGCTCTCCGCGCTCGTCGCATCGCTGCTGCCCGCTGATTTGCTCGTGATTCTCACGACGGTTGACGGCGTCATCGAAAATTTCAGCAAGTCGAACCCGCAAACGATTTCCGTCATCGAACAGATTGATGCGACGATTGAAAAACTCGCGGGCGGCACGACCAGCGAAACCGCCGTTGGCGGCATGGCGTCGAAAGTGCAGGCCGCGAAAATTGTCGTGCGTTCGGGAATTCCGCTCGTCATCGCGTCGGGCAAAAAGAAAAACGTGCTCGCGAAAATTCTGGCGGGCGAAGACGAAGGCACACTGTTCGTCGCGCAGCCGGACAAATTGCAGGGACGCAAACGCTGGATCGCATTTTTCCATCATCCCAAAGGCACGCTGTTCGTGGACGACGGCGCGAAGAAAGCTTTGCGCGAATCGGGAAAAAGTTTATTGCCGCCCGGCGTCGCGCGCTGCGAAGGCGATTTTGCCGCCGGAGACGTGGTGCGGATTTGTGATTTGAACGGAACGGAATTCGCGCGCGGCATCGCGAAGTTCAGCGCGGAAGAAATCCGCGCCAAAAAACTCGCGCGCGTGGAGCTCGTGCATCGCGATGATTTGGTGATTCTCTAATTCAAAATGGAAAACAAACCAACCAAAATGAAAACTTGGAAGATTTGTTACGTTTTTGGCGAAAAAGTTTCCCTAAAGTCCAAGGCCAGGTTTGGTGTTGTGACTTTGGATGACGATAAGCTGCAATTAACCGGCGACGACCAACTCACTATCCAGAAACAAGAAATTGTATCAATGAATAAAGTCAGGTGGCTAATTTCCCCCAATGCAATTCGAATTAGAACCAAAGACGCTGTAATAATTGTTTACGCTGAAGCATTTCATCTCACCAGACATATCGTTTTTGGCAGTCTTCAAGAAGGCGGCTTTCAAAAGGGGCTGTTCAAATTATTTAATTCATGAAAGAGCATTCTGCCATCAACGATTTACTAAAAGTCATGGCGAAGCTGCGCTCGCCGAAAGGCTGCCCGTGGGACCGCGAGCAGACGCACATGAGCTTGCGCCGCCACGCGATTGAGGAAGTTTATGAATTGATTGACGCCATCGAGGCGCGCGACGACCACGAAATGGCCGAAGAGCTGGGCGATTTGCTGTTGCAGGTGGTTTTTCACTGCCAGCTCGCGCGCGAACGCGGCGCGTTTGATTTTGAAAAGGTCTGCCGGTTGATCGTCGAGAAGCTCATCCGCCGGCATCCGCACGTCTTCGCCACAACCAAGGTCAAAAACGTGGACGAGGTCTGGGCGAACTGGGAAAAAATCAAGCGCGCGGAAAAGGTCGGAACGAAAAGTGAACGCAAATCCGCGTTCGACGGAATTCCGAAGCATCTGCCGGCGCTGCTGCGCGCGGAAAAACTTTTGAAGAAGGCGCGCAAGGTCTTTGCAGACGGCCGCGAGGCAGCCGGCAAAAATTCAAAGCAAATGCCGACCAAGACCGGGCTGGCCAAGGAGCTTTTTGCATTGGCGGAAATTGCCCAATCAAACGGTTGGTCGGCGGAGGAACTGTTATGCGCAGAAACCAAGAAGCTGGAGCGCCAGTTGCGCCGTCGGGAACAAGCCGGATTGTCAAAAAACAGGCGTTGACAGTTTCCGGAAATCTGGTTCAATGTCCGACCCTTTGCGGGAAAATAATTTTATGTATGCAGTTTTAGAAACAGGCAGCAAACAGTATCGCGTCGCCGCGGGCGACAAGCTCGAAATCGAGCGCCTTGAAACCGAGGCGGGCAAGCCGGTCACGTTTGACCGTGTGCTGCTCGTCAACAATGACGGCAAGCTTTCCGTCGGCACGCCCACCGTCAGCGGCGCGACCGTCGTGGCGGATGTCGTCGAGCACAAGCGCGGCGAGAAGAAACTCACGTTCAAGATGAAACGCCGCAAGGGTTATCACAAGACCATCGGCCACCGGCAAGAATTGACGGTTGTCAAGATTACGGCAATCAACGCTTAAATTTTATGGCACATAAAAAAGGTCAAGGCAGCGTCCGCAACGGGCGCGACAGCGTCAGCAAACGGCTGGGCGTAAAAGAATTCGGCGGCACGGTCGTCAGCGCGGGCAGCATCATCGTGCGCCAGCGCGGCAGCAAATTCATCGCGGGCAAAAACGTCGGCACAGGCCGCGACTGGACGCTCTTTGCGCTCGTGGGCGGCAAGGTGAAGTTCGACAAGAACAGCCGCCGCGTGAACGTCGTGGCGGAAGCCGCCGCCGCGAAGAATTAAATTTCGGAAACAACATTTCAAGGCGAGGTCACTGGCCTCGCCTTTTTTGTCTTGGAATGGCTGCGGATTTGGCGCAAACGACGCGGCTGTTCCGTGTGTCCGCGTCCGCCAAATTTTTCCGAACCCTGCCGTTTTCCCCGCATCTGGACGACATTTGCTTTGCGTGAACTTTGCCCGTTATCTAGCATCACTCTTATCTATGCGAATTAAATTGTTTTCCGCCGGCTCACCGGCGGCTTGGCTCCTGATCACCACGTTGTTCGTCGCGTGTTTCAGCCTGCACGCCACCGGGCCGACGATGGCCGTCACCAATGCCACCTCCACCCGGACCGGTGCCGATCCGATTGAAAATTCGGTGGTGAAGATTTTCGCCACGGTGCGTTACCCCGATCCTTACAAGCCGTGGGCCAAGCAGTCGCCGGAAGACATCACCGGCAGCGGCGTGGTGATCGAAGGCAGACGCATCCTGACCAACGCGCACGTTGTGGATTACGCCAGCCAGGTGCAAATCCAGGCGAACCAGGCCGGCGATAAAATTTCCGCCACGGTGGAGGCCATCGCACCGGGAATTGATCTGGCGGTGCTGAAGCTGGATGACGAGAGTTTTTTCGACACGCATCCGCCGCTGGCGCGGGCGAAGGCGTTGCCGGGCATCAAGGATGTCGTGCTGGCCTATGGATTTCCGGTCGGCGGCAACAGCCTGTCCATCACCAAGGGCATTGTTTCGCGGGTGGAGTTCGCCCCGTATAATTTTCCGGTCTCCGGCCTGCGCATCCAGGTGGATGCCGCCATCAATCCCGGCAACAGCGGCGGCCCGGCGGTGGTGGGCGACAAGATGATCGGGCTGACGTTCAGCCACCTGACGGAGGCCGAAAACATCGGCTACATCATCCCCAGCGAAGAGATAGATTTGTTTCTTCAGGACATCGCCGATGGTCACTATGACGGCAAGCCCGCCATGTTTGACGCCTTGCAGACGCTGGAGGATCCCGCCCTGCGGTTATTCCTCAAACTCGCCCCGGCAGCCCACGGCATGGTGGTGCACAAACCCTACAAGGATGATCCGGCTTATCCATTGAAGGAATGGGATGTCATCACCAAAATCGGCGACGCACCGGTGGATGACCAGGGCATGGTCAAACTGGGCGATGACCTGCGCGTGCGCTTCATGTATCTCATCCAGCACATCGCAACCAATGGCACCGTGCCGCTGACCCTTGTCCGCGCCGGCAAGGAATTGAAAATCAGCCTGCCCGTGGCGGCGGATTATCCCCGACTGATTCCCGGATTGAATGGCGCTTATCCCTCGTATTTCATCTACGGGCCGCTGGTCTTTTCCGCCGCCTCCGATGAATATCTGGGCGGTTTGATGCGGACTAAATATGCCACGTCCATCATGGCCAGCCTAGGCGTCCGGGGCAGCCCGCTGGTCACCCGGATGTCGGACCAGTCCTCGTTTCCGGGCGAAGGCCTGGTCGTCATTTCCTCGCCTTTTTTCCCACACAAGCTGTCGCAGGGCTACAGCAATCCGCAGTCAGAAGTGGTGAAGACGGTCAACGGCATCCCGGTCAAAAATCTGGGACATCTCGTGGAGATTTTGCGCGATGCGAAAAGCGACTTCATCACCGTCGAATGTTACAACCGCTATGGCGAAACGATGGTTTTCCCCCGGGCCGAAATGCTCGCCGCCACCGATGAAATCCTGACGGACAACGGCGTCCGCTCGCAAGGTTCGCCGGATACGCTGGCGGTTTGGAACGCCAAGCCTTCCAAGTAAGAAACAAACCGGATGGTCCGCTTGTTAACAACGGCAGCCATCCCGCTGCTGCGACCAAAAGAGTCGCGTTGCTCGTTCGGGATAATCTTGACGGCGGCGCGCTGACGCGTTCAAATTCTTCCGAACTTCAACCATCAACCAAATCAAAATTATGGCCGTCCCCGTCCAATTGACCACCAACGTGCAGAACGAAACCTTCGGCGGCGTCACGTATCACATCGAAGGTGAACTGGTGCCGGCGTTGCATCTGGAATTGAGCAACACCGGCGTTTATTTCGAGCACCACATTCTGCTCTGGAAAGACCCGGCGGTGATGGTCGCGTTGCGTCCGATGAAAGGCGCGTTCAAGCGGATGCTCGCGGGGATGCCATTCCTGCTGACCGGGGCGAACGGGCCGGGGCGCATCGCCTTCAGCCGCGACGGCGCGGGTCATGTTTTCGGCCTGCACCTCAAACCCGGCGAGAGCGTGGACGTGCGGGAACATCAATGGCTCGCGGCGACGGACAATGTGGAATACACCTTCACACGCGTGCGCGGCGCGGCGAACATGCTGCTCGGCGGAACAGGATTTTTCATTGATACGTTTTCGTGTCCGGCGCGCGAAGGCATTTTGTGGCTGCACGGCTTCGGAAATGTTTTTGAAGTCACGCTCGCGCCGGGCGAGCAGATTGACATCGAGCCGGGCGGCTGGATTTACAAGGAGCGCACGGTGCAGATGCAGACGATGTTCCAGAAACTTTCGACGGGCTTGTTTGCGAGCGGAGGACAAATCGTTTGGAACCGGTTCACCGGACCGGGAAAGATTGCGCTGCAAACGATGTATTGCCACATGGAAGGCGGCGAATAGAAAAGCCTTTCCGCCAACGCAAAAGTGTCCGCCGGATTTGCGAAGCCTCTTGCGATGGGCTACGGTTTTGCCATGAGAACCAAGTTTTTGTTCGTCTCATCGGGAATCATTTTCACGTTCATCGCCACGCTCTGGTTGCGCGCCGACCAGGTGGAAATGCAAAACGGCGACCGTTATTTCGGCAAGGTGCTGTCTGTCTCCGCCGACACCGTGTTTTTGGAAAGCGAAGTGCTGGGCAAAATAAATGTGCCGCGCAAAAATGTGGCCAGCCTCGTGTTCGGCACCAACGCCGTCGCCACCGTTTCTGTTCCCACAAATCTTCCCGCCGCCGCCGCCCCGGCTGGCGCGGCGGACACCAATTTAGATTTGTCCGCCGCCCTCCGCAATCCGGGCGCAGGCACGAATGTCATCCGGCAAATCCGTGATCAAATGCTCGCCGGCAGTCCCGAGGCCGCCGGCAAATACGACGAGATGGTCAACGGCTTGTTGAGCGGCAGTCTGAACATGGACGACCTGCGCCGCGAAGCCCAATCAGACGCGGATCAAATCCGCCAACTCAAGCACGACCTCGGCCCCGACGCTGGCGATTCTCTGGATGGTTATCTGGACGTGCTGGATGATTTTCTCAAAGAATCAGATTCTGCCGCCGAGCCGACGAACTCCGCCGCCGCTTCACCGCCAAAAGCGCAAGTCCATTAGTCCGAATTCAGGAAAAAATCCGCCGCCGTGTTCGCGTTCAAGGTTGAACTGGCGGCGCGTTCGTTGAAATTGGATTCGCCTTGATCAAACTCGCTTTCACGAACGGCGCGAGATACTGGCCGTAGCCCGCCTTCTCCATTTCTTCCACCGGAATGAATTTCAGCGACGCCGAGTTGATGCAATAACGCAAGCCGCCCTTGTCCGCCGGGCCGTCGTCAAAAACGTGGCCGAGATGTGAGTCGGCGGCCGCCGAGCGGACTTCGGTGCGTTCCATGCCATAGGAATTGTCGGCGTGCTCCACCACGTCCGTGCGGTTCAGCGGCGCACTGAAACTCGGCCAGCCGCAGCCGGAATCAAACTTGTCCAGCGAGCTGAACAGCGGCCTGCCCGAAACGATGTCCACATAAATGCCCGGCTGGTGGTTGTCCCAAAACTCGTTGTGAAACGCCGGCTCCGTCGCGCTCTCCTGCGTGACGGCAAACTGCTCGGCGGTCAGCTTCTTTTTCAATTCGTCCGCACCGGGTTTTTTGAAATCGCTCATGTTCGTTGGTTGATAAATTTGACTGGTTGAAATTTCCGGCGGCTCCGCGCGGCCGGCATTGTGGACGACGGCAAAAATGCCCCCCGCCAGCAAGGCCGCCGCCGTGATGCCCGCAATTTTCATCGGTTGCATATTCTTCTGACCGTCCAACCGTAGCACACGTTCAAATTCCCGCCAGCGCACGCCCGGCAATCCAGCCCGTCGTCCACGCCGCCTGAAAATTAAATCCGCCGGTGATGCCGTCAATGTCCAGCACCTCGCCCGCGAAAAAAAGTCCGGGGCAAATCCTGCTCTCCATCGTCTTGAAATTGATTTCGTTCAAACGCACGCCGCCGCACGTCACAAACTCGTCCTTGTTCAGGCTTTTTCCAGCCACCGGAAATTCCGAGCGCTGCAATTGCTGGATGAACTTGTGCTGCGCCGCGCCCGAAAGCGCCGCCCAGCGCGTGTCGCGCGCGATGCCGGAGGCAATCGCAAGCTGCTCCCAAAGCCGCGCCGGCAATTTTGCCAGCGGCGTATTGACGATGAATCTGGCCGGCTGCGACTGGCGGCAAGTCCGAAAAGCCGCCGCGAGTTTTTCCGCGCTCAAATGCGGCAGCCAGTTTATTTGGAGCGTGAAGCTGTAATTTCTTTGGTGCAATTCCCGCGCGCCCCAGGCGGACAGCCGCAAAATCGCCGGGCCGCTCAAACCCCAGTGCGTGAGCAGCAGCGCGCCGCGCTCACGGAGCTTGGTTCCGGGAACCGACGCCTCGACCGCTTCAACGGAAACTCCGGCCAGCTTGCGCAGCCACGGAATTTCAATGTGAAAGGTGAACAGCGACGGCACCGGTGGTTCGAGCGTGTGGCCGAGCGACACGGCCAGTTGACCGGGCGCAGGCGTCCGGCAGCCGCCGGTGGCAATCAATAATTTGTCGCACGCCAGATTTTCGCTGCTGGAAAGTTTCAATTCAAATCCGCCGCCGGATTTCTTGGCAACGCTTTCGACACCGCAGTTTGCCTTCAAATTCACCCCGGCTTTTTGCGCCGCGCTGAACAGGCAATCAATGATTGTCTGCGAAGAATCCGTCGTCGGAAACATCCGCCCGTCGCCTTCGATTTTCAATTTTACGCCGCGCTGCTCGAACCACGCAACGGTGTCGCTCGCCTGAAATTGTTGGAACGGCGCGATCAGCGCACGTTCGCCGCGCGGAAAGCATTTGGAAAATTCGCGCGCGTCAAAATCGGCGTGGGTGACATTGCAGCGCCCGCCGCCGGAGATTTTCACCTTGGAAAGAAATTGCGAAGTTTTTTCGAGGACGAAGATTTCCGCATCAGGCCGCGATTCGGCGCAGGCCAGCGCGCCGAAAAAGCCCGCCGCGCCGCCGCCGACAATCACGATGCGTTCTGGATTCATCCGCGCAAAAATAGCAGGTGCGCCGTCCGCGTCACATATGAAACCAGTTGTAGGGATTCGGAAAAATCGGCCAGTCAATGGTGATTTCCGACGCGAGCATGAACGCCAGCAGCGCCGCCAGCACCGCGAATTTTGCCGCGTCGCTGAATTTCCTCAACGCGCAGTCCAAACCCGACGCAAACAGCAGCAGAAACGGAATCAACATCCCCAGCATCAGCCGGCCCGAAACGAAAAACGGAAGTGCGCTTGACGGATAAAAGCAATCGTGGAAATCATATTTCACGGACAGCACCGCAAAAAAGGCGAACGCCGACACAAGGCACGCGAAACCGAACCACAACGCGGCGCGTTGCGGCGCGGCGAATTGACGCGCGCGAATCAGTTTGGAAAAAACCAGCGCGGGCAGGCCGATGGAAAAAATGACGTAAACCAAATCCACGGCGGGCATCGCCAGCGGCTTGCGCTGCCACAGCAATTCGCCCTGCCAGAATGTCGAAAGATTTCCCTTCACGAAATACCAGAAGCCGTGCGCGGTAAAAATCGGATGGTGAAACCATGTGAAAATCGGGTGATGAAACCAATCGGCGAATGGCTTGTTCGTCCAGCCAAGAAACTGGATTTTTGGCGCGGAGCCGGTGAAGTCGCCAAAATTGATTTTGCACCACGCCATCCACGCAGCCATCGGCAAACCGGCGCAGGCGGCCAAAATCGCCAGCGACGGGACGGACGCGCGCAGGCTTTTATTTTGCGCGAGCCGGAAGATTTTCAGTGCAAGAAAAATCCCCGCGACGGCAAGCAGCGGCAGGTTGCTGATCTTGGTCAGAAACGTCGCCGCCAGCGCGAGGCCGATGGCAACGGCCAGTCGCGGCGAAAGAGAAAGATTTTCCGCGTCCCACAATTTCAAAAGCAGGACGAACGCGATGCCAAAAGTGATTGGCGAAAGAATGTCGTTGTTGATCGCGTAAAACGTTGTCTGCGGCATGAAGGCGATGAGCGCGGGGACGGCGAGGCGGACAAAACCATTTTCTGGAAATACTTTCCGCGCGGCAAACCCGCCGAGCCACACGAGCGCGACGATGAGCGGGATGTTCAAAAAGCGCAGCCAGTAAAGCAACTGTCCTCCGTCCAGCCAGTTCAGTTTTCCGAGCCAGTCCAGTTTTCCCAGCCGCCACCACGCGCCTGCGAGGCCGTAATACAGTGGCGGCTGCGAGGCTTCCTGGTTTTTCACGTTCTCTTTCCAGATGGCTTCCTTGCCCAGAAGACTTTGCGAAACCGCGTTGATCGGCAGCGTCCACGGCGGCGGCGGGATGATTCCGCCGGGCTGCGATTCCGGCGGCCAAAGATATTCAATCGTGCCGTAGATGGAGATGAACTGCAGCGCCTCCGGACACGGCGGCGCAAGCGAGCGTGGGATGTCGCCCGTCGAATAGCGCACGGCAAGGTCAAAATGAACCTGCTCGTCCACGACGTTGAAGAACGGAAACGCGGCGGAGAAAACAAAAACGTGGACGGCGGCGAGCAGGCACAGGAGCAAAATGATTTTGCGCTCGCGCACGGCGGCAGGATTGTTGGCGGGTTCGTCCACTTCCGGCCAAGGTTAATTCCAAACGCGCGAAGCTCAAAGAAATTCCCGTTGCAAAAACCGCCATTTGCAGGCTGGCGCGCAAATTCCGGTTTGGGTAAGCTGCGCGCGCAAATTTTTGCAAATGATCTTATGGCCGCGAAAGTGCAAATACCGGACGAACTGAAAAAAGACCTGCCGCCGACCAAATGGGGCAAAATCTTGAGCGCCACGCCCGTCGTCATGGCCGTCATCGCCACGATGCTCGCCGGGCTGGCTTCGAGCGAGATGACCAAGGCGCAATACGACCGCGCGTTCGCCGCGCAGCTCCAGTCCAAGGCGGGCGACCAGTGGAGTTATTTTCAGGCGAAAAAACTCCGCAGCGCCGTCGCGCGCAACACGCTCGATTTGCTCGCCGCCACCAGCAACATGAAACCGCTCGAAGCCGGCGCGCTGCCAAATGCCGACGCCACGACGATTGCCGCGCTCGTGCAAAATGAAATTCCCGCCGCCGCGCCGGCAACCTTTGACGCCGACGTGCAGGCCGCGCTCGACGCCGTGGCCCGTTCAAAACCGGAAACGGAAGTTGCCGCCGACCTCGCCAAAGTGAAGCCCGCGCAACTGACCAACGCGCTCGCCGCCGCCACCCAGTCCGCGCTCGCGTTTGACGACGCCACCAAAACCATCAACAAAACCTCCGACAAGCTCGACGAGACGATGATGGCCGGCGACAAGGAAATTTTCCGCAGTTTTTCCGCCGCGCGGCTGCGCTACACCGCCGCGCGTTATGACACCGAGGCGAGATTGAACCAGTCCATCGCGGGCATCTACGAATTGCAGGTGCGCGAGGGCAACCTCTCGGCGGAACGACATCACCGGCGCAGCGGGAAATTTTTCTACGGGATGCTCGGCGCGCAACTGGCGGTGATCATCGCCACGTTCGCCATCGCGGCGCGGCAGCGGAATTTTCTGTGGTCGCTCGCGGCGGCGGCGGGACTGATCGCCGTTTCGTTTGCCGCCTACGTTTTCGTTTGCGTCTGAACGCGGCAGGTCAGCCGGAATTTTCCCGAAGCCGCCGGAACCAGAACGGGCATCATCTCGGTTTTGATTCCAACGGAAAGTTTCAATAAGGCTTCCAACCGTGAAGTCACGCGGCGCAATTCTTCTTCCGTCGGGGCAGCTCCGTCCGGCACGAAACGCAAAACGCAGTCGCCGCTTTCGCTTTGCCGCAGTTCGTAATGCGCGATGCCATTTGTTTCGGCAAAGCATTGATCAACCTGCCATGTTGTCACTCGCTGGCCGTCGCGGGCCGTCAGCGCGTCGCGGGCGCGGCCGTGGACGGTGAAACAATTTCCGTAAGGCTGGATGTGTTTTTCCACCAAGTCGCCGATGCGGTAACGCAGCAAAGGCATATAATCATTGGTCAAAGTCGTTACAATCAAATCGCCCACGCCGCGCGCGTCGGCGTCCACGATTTCCAGAAACGCCGTGTCGTAGCTGGGTTTCATTTCGCCGCGCTCGTTTTCCATGAGCAAGTGGCCGGTCTCCGTCGAGCCGTAGAGATTAAAAACTGGCACGCCAAAAACGCGCGCCAGAATTTTGCGATGCACGACGCTGATGAATTCATAGCTGCACAAAATAAATTTCAGCGACGGAAATTTTATCCCGTGCTGCTCGCAGTAAAGCGCGAACCGCGCGCCGTGGACCGGGTCAACGTCGAGAAACTGCGGCGACCAGTCGGCAATCTCCGCCGCCATGTGCAGCAACTCCGCTTCGCTGATCAAAAATGGAATGCGCGCCAGATTTACAAACAAAGAAGTTCCAAACGTGCGCTGTTCGCGCGACATCCAGACCGTCGGGCAGGCCAGGCCGTTGCACGCGGGCGAAGTGATGGTGGCGCGGCGCGCGCTGGGAAATTCGCCGAGAATTTTTGCGACGAAATGGTTCAGCCGCAGCGCGCGTTCTTCCTGCACGTTCCACCAGCCGCGCCCGAAAATCACCGGCAATCGTTCCGACGAAGTGCCGGACGTGTGTTCCAGCTCGATCAGGTTTTTCTCCAGCAGCAGTTCGATGGTCTGCCCGGCGGGAAGGAAATTTTGCGGAAAATTATTCCGCATTTCCGGCTTGGCCATCAACGGCAGCCGCCGGAAACAATCGAAGTCCGCGTGCCGGCAGTTGGCGCGGGCAAAAGAATCGCGATAGAGCGGAACCGTGCGCCAGCGCGGAAAAAGTTTTTCCAGTTGCGCGAGTGAACTCGTTTCGCGGATGATTTCCGGCGTCGCCAGCATGGTTGCATTATACACGCTTTGCCCGGATTTTCACCCCAACTTTTTCCGCAGCGGCGGCGATTCAACATGGTCGTCGCAAAAGACCGCGTTGGCTTTGGCAGCCACGGAGTGGCGGAAGATAGTAGCCCACGGTGAAACCGTGGGTTTGGTTGCCAAATGAATCAAGCCCCGGACGGGTCGGAAGAAATGTTTTTGTGGCGGATTTTTCTGTCGCTCCTGCCGGAGCTGTTTCCGCTGGGCGCTTTTACCCACAGCTCGCGCTGTGGGCTACTGGCGTGCGCTGCTCCGCAGCTTGGGGCTGGACGATTATGGAGCGCGGCATTTATGCCGCTTCAATTTTCAAAACTTCGGGATGGTTGAACATCCAAAACCATGTGGACGTTGAAGCGGCATAAATGCCGCGCTCCAAAGCATCAGGGCGAAAGTTTTTCGGGGTGCGGCTGGTGGTCGCGGTTCCAGCGGGACAAGGCGGCGTCGCTGGTGTCGGCAAAAAGAAATGGCAGCGTCGGCGATTCGACGTGGCCGTCGCAAAAGACCACGTTGGCTTTGCCTTGATGACGATTGGTGCCACCTAAATGATACTGTATTTCGTTAATCATGCTTGCGTTCAAAATTCCACCCATTCCGCCGATTCGACCAATCGCAAGCCCTCCATCTTCGATGATGTTAATATCTCCATAATCGGAGTAAAAATTATCGCCTATCGCCATCATCTCACTTGGAGCCGTAAGTTCTGATTCCTTGACAGGTGGTGCCGACGATTTTGGACTGTCTGGATTAAACGGATTTCGTTGATAATGTCCACCTAGACCAAGCGAGTTTGTATCCATTTTGGTTGTCATCCCATAAGCGTTGTAGCCATAACTAAAAAAAATTCCGAGCCCTTTAGCATAGGCTGGCTTGTTGACCGACGGGCATTTCCAAACACCTTGCCCCGCCCATTTTATAAATGAAATTCGGTTTGTAGAATTTCCAAGCTCTGAAAGTTCTGCCTGTTGCAAAGTCATCATCCAAAGCTTCAGGTGTTCTGGATAATTGGAAGAATCCGAATTCACAAACAAAGGGTAAACATTATTGTCTGTGATGAATGCCTGTAAACCAATCCCAAGCTGACGAACATTGTTTGTGCATTGGATTCGCAAGGCTCTTCCTTTGGCTTGAGAAACTGCCGTCAGCAAAAGCGCAGCAAGAATTGCGATGATGGCAATGACCACCAGCAGTTCAACCAGAGTGAACGCAAAATCTTTTTTATCTGTTCTCAACCTGAACTGCGAAGCAGCGGCAGCCGTTCCGCCAGGTAGCACAGGCCACCGGCCTGTGCCGGGCGGCGACCCGCCGCCCGGAACGGGAAAGGCGACCGATTTTTTCTGCACGCCGGTTTCTGGCATCAATGTCCTTCCCGTTCCGTCCGGCCGGTGGCCGGACGGCACAGGCGGGTCGCCTGTGCTACCATTCCTATTTCGGAATCCGTGTTCAATCTGTGTTTCATCCGCAACCGAAAATTATTTCAGATTTTTCCACAACGTCTCGGCAATCTGGATGAAGACCTTGCCCGCCGCGTGATTCGGCGTGGAAACCACAATCGGCATTCCGCAGTCGCCGCCTTCGCGGATGGCGGTGAAGATCGGCACTTCGCCGAGGAACGGAACATTTTGCCGCGCGGCTTCCTCCTGGCCGCCGCCGTGGCCGAAAATTTCCACACGCTCGCCGTTCGGCGCGGTGAAGTAGCTCATGTTTTCCACGATGCCGAGGATCGGCACGTTCACCTTGCGGAACATCGCGATGCCTTTGCGCACGACGCCGAGCGACGCTTCCTGCGGCGTGCTGATGATGACGCCGCCATCCAGCGGCACCGTTTGGCAGAGCGAAAGCTGCGCGTCGCCGGTGCCGGGCGGCAAATCCACGAGCAGAAAATCCAGTTCGCCCCACTCGACGGCGAGGAGAAATTGCTGGATGGTTTTTGTGATCATCGGCCCGCGCCAGATCACCGGCTGGTCGTCCGTGACCAGCAGACCGATGCTCATCACCTTCACGCCGTGATTGGACGGCGGCACGAGGCGCTCGGCGTCGTTGACGGTCGGCTTTTCGTGAACGCCCATCATCAATGGAATGCTCGGCCCGTAAATGTCGCAATCCAGCAAACCAATCCCGCCTCGCGGGACGCCGAGATGCACCAGCGCGCACGCGAGATTCACCGAGCAAGTGGATTTGCCCACGCCGCCCTTGCCGCTGGCGATGGCGATGATGCGCTTCACGCCGGAAACTTTGTTTTGATTCGCAAACGGACTGGCGGGCGCTGATCCGGCGGCGGGCTGGCGCACTTCGACGTGAACGTGATTCACGCCCGGCAAAGATTTCAGGACGCGTTCGCTTTCTATTTTGATCTGCTGCGCGGCCTCGGGATTTGGCGAGGTCAATTGCATCGTGACGCTCACCGCGCCGTTGGCGACGGAAATTTCTTTGACGAGGCCGAACGAGACGATGTCGCGTGAATAGCCGGGATACTTGACGGACTTCAGCGCGTTTTGAATTTCTTCCTGTGACAACATGGCGGACAGGTTGCCAGCCGCGCGGTTGAAGGCAAAATTATTTCGCGCAAACGTAGCGGCTGCTCGGCAGAGAGCCGCCCATTGATTTTCATTGGCAATGCGGCGGTCTGCCGACGCGCCGCCACGAGGACGCGATTTGCAGCCGAAACGTAACCAAATTGTTTTGGCAAAGTTTCCGCGCGTGTGATAAACCATTTCGTCCATGAAAATGGCGGGCTGATGAAACTTTCGCGCGCATTCACGTTGATTGAATTGCTGGTGGTCATTGCCATCATCGCGATTTTGGCGGCGCTGCTGCTGCCCGCATTGAGCAAGGCCAAGGCGACGGCGCAGGCAACCGCGTGCTTGAGCAATCTCAAGCAGTGGGGAACTGCCGGCCAAATTTATGCGACTGATAATAATGACTTTTTGACCACGGATGGCACGGGATCTCCCACTGAAGTTGAGTTGCATGATCCAAAAACTCACGGCTGGTATATCGAACTGCCGTCAATAATGAATGTGCAACCCTATGTTGATGTGCCTTGGCGCATGGATCCCTCCATTGCCCCGGATCAATCAATTTGGATCTGTCCTTCCAATACCCGCCGTGCAAATGTGTCTGCCTCTGGAAGCAGCCACAATCTTTTCCTCTACTGCCTGAATCAGGACATAGACGGCACTGGAGCAAATAACCATCCGGTCAAAATATCCTCGCTTCCAAATGCTTCTGCGACGGTATATTTGCTCGATAACGGGCAAAAACCGGCGATTGGTGACAGCGGTTCTGTGACTAACATTCATAACAACGGATCCAATTTTGTTTTCGCCGATGGTCACGCAAAACGGTTCAATAAATCTGAATATTGGAATAGTTCCGGAGCAATCACAAATAACCCAGATTTAATTTGGGCTCCGTAGTTCCTTAACGCCGCCAAATTCAAGCGGCTCATCGCTTGCAGTTGTAGGCCGCCTGCGAAAACTTTTCGCAGGCAAATTCTTCCGCCAATTCACGCAGCTTTTCGTCCGGCACCAATTCACTCCATACGGCCGGAAATTTCTCCCGCGCGACCGCGAGCATCGCTTTTTCCCAGTCCGTCCGCGCCAGCGGAACCGGCGGCGGCTGCACCGATCCTTGGATCAGCAGGCCGGACTTGTTCCGCCGCTGCGCCGCGCCCGCGATTTTTCTGCCGCGCCAGAGCAGGTCAAATTTCTCGTGGCCGGTGAAACATTGGTTCGTAGGAGACGACGTGAGAAGTCTCTGACTAATTTTTCCAGAATGAGTCTCGTCACCTCGACTCCTACCAACTTGAACTGATTTTTTGCAGCACGACGCAAGCTCCGTTTCAATTTTCAATTCCGCGAACGCCAACCGCAGCCAGTCGTGGATGCGGCGGTAACTCTCCTCCGCCTTGAGCGAATGCCATTCGTGACCGGGCGGAAAAACGGCGCTGTAAGTCCAGTCCGCGTCATGCGGCACAATCCCGCCGCCGGTCGGACGCCGGATGAGCGGGCGCAGATGCGTGGCGTGTTCGACCTCGGTGAATTTTTGGAAATAGCCGAACGTCGCCGCCGGCTCCGTCCAGCCGTAGAAACGCAAAACGGGCTGGCCGAACCGCGAAACATTTTCGAGCAGCGACTCGTCCAGCGCCATGTTGAACGCGGCATCGCACTTGCCGGAGTTGAGGAGCAACCAATTCATTTGACGTAAAATTTGCCACAGAGACACAGAGTCACCGAGAAGATTTGTTTTATCTCTGCGCCTCTGCGCCTCTGTGGCAGAATCAACTCTTTACACCAATCTGCGGACAGAGTTTTTGGATTTCGCAATTTTCACAGTCCGGCTTGCGCGCGGCGCAACGGCGGCGGCCATGCCAGATGAGCCAGTGGCTAAAATCCGTCCAGTCGTTTTGCGGCACCAGCTTCATCAACTCCTGCTCCAATTTCACGGCGTCAGTTCCCTTCGCGAGGCCAAGCCGGTTTGACAATCGCGTGACGTGCGTGTCCACGACCACGCCGACGTTAATGTTGAAGGCATTTCCCAAAACGACGTTCGCCGTCTTGCGCCCGACGCCGGCGAGAGCGTGCAACTCGTCCATCGTGCGCGGCACTTCGCCGCCGAATTTTTCCACGAGCGTGGCGCAGCAGGCCTTGATGTTCTTCGCCTTGTTGCGGAAAAAACCGGTGGACTTCACGGCTTCCTCGATTTCCGCGAGCGGCGCGTCCGCGAAATCTTTTGCGCTGCGATATTTTTTGAACAATTCCGCCGTGACAATGTTCACACGCTTGTCGGTGCATTGTGCGGAAAGAATCGTGGCGACGAGCAATTGCAACGGATTGGAAAAATTCAATTCGCAGTGCGCGCCGGGATAAGCCCGCCGGAGCGCGGCGATGATTTTCATCGTGCGGGCTTTTTTGGCGGCGGCGGTTTCGCGTGGCATCGGCAAAAGTTTCGCATAAACCGGAAAATTAAAAAGCCCGGACACGAATATCCTGGCTTGGAATTTGTGCGGTGTTTATGGCTTGGCCGTGGCCGGCGGAGTGTTTGAAACCGCCGTTCCGGCGGCGGCCGACGCCGATGCCGCCGTTGCACCGGCGGTGGTATCGGTGGTTTTTTTACTTTTGTCGGCGGCGGCGCGCTGTTCCAGAACTTCCTTTGAAGGCGGATTGCCGTATTTGCCGTCCGTCCAGCGATAGAGCCGGCCTTCGCTGTCGTTGAGGAAGGCATAGATCCACCAGATGACAAATACAAAGACCAGCACCTTGGGCCACAACGCAGATTTCTGGGCATAACGGTCGCTGACATCCACCGTCGCGCCGGGCGGCAGTTTGGCGATGCGCGTAAGGCTCGTGCCGAACGGCACATTGATCTTGGCCTTCGCATTCACCGCCCAGCCGTTGGCGTCGAGGATCGGGCCGAGGTTGCGCTTGCGGAGATTGATGTAGGCCAGGATCAGCGACGGGCCGGAAACAATCAGCATGATGCCGGCCAGGACAATCGGCAGTTGCCACGCCTCGAATTTGCCGAGGAAGGCGGCAATGCCGGCAAACGCCGCCGCGAGGCTGCCGACCGCGACGCTTAACAGCGCAATCACGCTCGGATCGAACATCGGCTTTTGCGGGGCGGCGGGAGTGCCGGCGGCGACACTGGCGTTGGCGGCGAGATTCGCGTTCACATCGGCGTCCGCCGAGGCGGCGCGCTTGGCCACCTGCTCCTCGACCAGACGCACCAGCTTTTTGTAAGGCGCCCAGAACGACTGGCGCAGGCTGATGGGATTGGAAAGAATTTTCGTGATGGTGGCGTCGTAATCGCGGCCTTTGCGGTCGTAAAAAATTCCATTGCGCCCGACCATCAAATTGTCGTCGTCGCCCTGGGAAAAAATGGCGGCGATGCTGATTTTTTCGCCGGTGGCCTTGCGGACGCAATCGCAATACGCCAGATAGGCCCCGGCCAGGGCGGCCATCGTCGCGTGCCGCGCGACGTCCTCGACGGTCAGGCAGAGGCTGCACGAACGCTGGTCAAGGTAGAGCGTGCCGCATTGAAAAATGGCCGGGGCCTCCGCGCTGTAAAGTTTTTTGAAATTAACAAAATTCACGCAGAGCGTGTAAAGATCGCGGTTGAAGCGGATCAATTTCTCCACGGCGGCAATCGCGTTGGCCTCCGGCTCCAGCGCCTTGTCCTGCAAAATCAGCGCGCCGATTTTTATCTTTGCGTCACCGGCGAGAATTTCGCGCACGCGCTTCAATCCGAGTTTTTCCACCGTCGCGCCGACTTTTCCGGCGGACCACGTTTCAAACGGCGCGAGCTTCGCGTTCAACAAATTCCAATCCGCTTCCGTGATGGAATTTTTATCGCCGAGCAGCGGCTTGACGGCGGCGGCTTGCAATGTCGCCAGCGCACCCGCCCACGCGGGATTCACGCCGTCCACAAGCGGCAAAGCTTTGCCGGCGGCGATTTGCGCGAGCGGGAAATTGGCGATTTCAGCCGAATTGTTGGTCAAATCCTTTGTCGCCAGCGCAACATATTCCGATTCCGCGCGGTTCAATGCGCCGATGGCGCGCACGTCGAAGGCAGCCAGACGGCAGCGCGCGAAAAAATCGTCCACTTTTATTTTCACCGTTTTGACGGCGGCGGATGCGGCGGCGGTGGCTTCGCCAAGCGGCAAAATGTTTTGGTCGCCCTCGGCCTGTTTCCACCAGTCGGAATGTGCCTGCGCCTCGGCGAAAAACTGGTCGGCCTTCGCCTGCCCGATGCCGGGCTTGCCGCTGCGGTCGTTCTCGATGCCGAGACAGGCCGTGATGTCGGCGATGACGGCCTTGGTCGCGTCATCGCCGGCGGCGTCGGCGGGAATGATGCCGTCGCCGTTGAAATTGGTGGCGGCAAAAATTTTCACCGTGTCCGCCGCGTCATCCAGGCCGATCGCCGTGGCGTCAGCCTTGCCAAGGTTGACGAGAATCTGCCTGGCGGAGGCGAGAATCTGTTTTCCCTCCGGCGTGGCGTCATTGATCGCGGCGAGCGCCAGCGTGGGCGAACCTTTCAGCAGGTCGTCGGGATTTTTGAGCAGGCTCGTCGCCCATTTCGCGGCGGCGATGATTTCCGGCACGCGCACGCGGCCGTCCTTGTCCGTGTCCACCAGATCCAGCGTGTGGCTGTCGAATTCCAGCCCGCGCGTGGGGCAAGCAAGCGCAACCCAGAGTTTCTGGTCGAGCTGGTCAAGATTCGCAAGGTCGGCGCCGGATTCCAGCTTGACCTGGTCGAAACCGCCGGCGCGAAAAAATTTCCAAGTGTGAGTTGCAGCCATAATTGTTTCCGATCTTGAATGCGCGGAAAATTTAACCACGAAGGCGCGGAGACACCAAGAAAACTTTGCAGCTTTGTCCAGCAGCGGAGTTGCGGAAGAAAATATAGAAATTAACAATAATATTGGGACATATTGGCGATGAAAAGGAAGGGGTTGGCGGCGGTGGCGAGGTCTTTGCGCAGGCGGGTCTTGAAGGCGGCAGAAACAGCAATCGGCATCCCGCCGCTTCCACCAACTTCTGCGTGGTCGGCGACTGATGAAACCGGGCGTTGTCCAGCACGATCACGCTGCCGGGCGGCAGCGCGGGCAGCAGCACCTTTTCAAAATAAACGTCCACCGCCTCCGTGTTGCAACCGCCCTGAAAGACCAGCGGCGCGACCAGCTTGTGCTGGCGGGCGGCGGCAATGAGGCTGGTGCGTTCCCGCCGTTTGCCCGGCACCGCCTGGCAAATCCGCCCGCCCCGGAGCGCGCGTCCGTGTTCACGATACAGGCGGTGATACACGCCGCACTCGTCCAGATAAAAGACGGGCTGGCCGGCGAACTTTTCCAGTTCGCGGTGGAAGAGCCGGCGTTGCACCTCGTTGCGCCCGCGATATTTTATGAGTTTTTTTTAGCGTGAAGCCCAACTGCCCCAGCCGCACCCAGACCGCGTGATGGCTGACGCCGAACACCTGCTGGAGCTCCTTGAGGGTGGCGTCGGGATGTTTTTTTACATGCGCCTGAAGTTTCTGCGGATCAAGCTTGCGCCAATAACCCCAGCTCTTTTTTGGGGTCAACGCGCCTTTTTGGGCGGCGGCCAGATACCGGTAAACGGAACTCCGGGCCAAATCAAAGTGCCGGGCGGCCCCGGCTTTGGAACCACCGCCCTGAATGAATTTCACCACCCGTTCCCGCAAGTCCAGTGCATAAGCTTTCATGCCCGAAAGCCTGCCATACTATGTCCCAATGTCAATATGAAATGCTATATTTTGGAAAATCCTCAACCGCTAAAATCCGCGCAAATCCGTGCTGCTGCGTTTCGGCAGTCCGGGCGCGGGCGTGCGCTGGAGGACGAGATATTGGATGCCAAGTTTTTCGCAATACTCGCGCTTGCCGCCTTTGTCGCCGTCTTCATTGACGACGTAAATGTCGGGCTTCAGGCGGCGGATTTCCGGGTCGGCATCCACCCAGCCGGTGCCGGTGGTGACGAGCGCCTGCTTCACATATTTGATGGAGCCGAGAACGTAACGGCGTTCCTGCTCCGACAGCAGCGGATGGCCTTCGCCTTTCAACAGGCGGACGTTGGCGTCGCTGCCCAGACAGACGTAAAGATCGCCATAGGCGGAAGCCTCCTCGGTGAAGCGCACATGGCCGGAGTGAAACCAGTCGTAGCAGCCGGTGGCGACGATTTTCTTTTTTCCCGGCGCGGACGGCATCGGTGGCGGTTCAGGAAAACCTTTCAATTCATCCGCCGAGAAAACGCGATAGGCGATTTTGTTTTCAGCGGCAAATTTTTTGCGCGCGGCGTTCGTCGTGGTTTCGCAATCCGCCCAGAGATCGGCGCGCAGATTTTTTGGCAGCGTATCAAACTCGTCTTCACCATCGGCTTCAACCACGCGGCTGACATAGCGGACGGCATTTAGGAAATAGAGCCGTTCGGCCAGTGAAAATTTCGGCGCTTGGCCGGTGAGCTTTTGCAGCGTGGCATCCGGCCAGAGCAGCACGGAAAGTTCGCCGAGCTTGGCGGCTTCTTCAAGAAAACGCAGGTCGCGCGATTTGATGTCGTCGAAGCCGCCGGAGACGATGATTTGTTTTGCCGAACTCATTTTCAAGCGACACGCACGTTCACTTTGAATGCGCCGGACACCGGTTCTTTTGAGACCACAATCAAATAACCTCCTCCGCAGCCGGAATACATCGCGCCAAGATATTGCCGCTGATACGCCTTGAGCAGCGGCATCAAATCCAGCCGCAGCAGCGGATGCCGGACGACGTGCGGCAGCAGCGTCTCCCAGCATTTCATGTTCAGGTTGAATGACGCACCGAGCGCCTTCGCGTCCATTTTAACAATGGCATCGTAGCAGTCCTGGCCCGACTGACCGAGGCGCGCGACCCATTTCGGCTCCATATTTTTTATGCCGAGCGGACTGTAGCCGTCGGGCCGTGGCTCGACGGGGATCAAATGCAAAATGTTGCTCAACCAGCGCGCAACCTTGCGGCTGTTGCATGATTCGATGTGCGAGGGAAAAACGCCACCGTGAATTTTGAAGTCGTAATCCAGCCGGTTCACGCCGGGATAAACCAGCCCGATCATGTCCTGCGAACCGCTCGGTTCGGCCTTCCCCTTGTTTTCAACTTCGTAAAGTTCGCGCGCCAAATCTTCCGGCGAACGATTTGGCAGCTTGCCCTTCCAAATCCGCATCGCAATCGCGCGCGTGCCGCTGGCGATGCCGGAACGATCCATCGGCCGGAAATCCGGCTCGATCTGCACCACCACCATCGCGCCGGGCGGCCTCGGGTTGTGCCGGTTGACAAACGGCTGGTCAATCCAACCGCCCGCGAGTTGCAGGCGGTTGGGGATGGAACCGAGATATTTTCCGACCGGCGAATTGTCCATCATCCGACTCCGACGCGTTTGCCGGCTTTGCGATGGTTGTATTGTTGCTTGATCCACGCGTAAGTTTCCGCGAGACCGGCGTTCAAGGTCGTTTTCGGTTCCCACTTGAGAACTTTTTTAATGAACGTGTTGTCGGAATTACGACCGGCCACGCCCTGCGGCGCGTTGAGGTCGTAATGGCGGTTCATCTTCACGCCGGCGATTTTTTCAATCTTGGTGAGCAGCTCGTTGATGGAAACGAGTTCGCTGGAACCGAGGTTGATCGGCGTGGCGATCAGGTCGTCGCTGTGCATGATCTTGTCAATGCCCTGCACGCAGTCGTCAATATACATGAAGCTGCGGGTCTGCGAGCCGTCGCCCCAGATCGTGATGTCCTTCTTGCCGGTGGCAATCGCCTCGATAACCTTGCGGCTCAACGCGGCGGGCGCTTTTTCACGACCACCGTCCCAGGTGCCGTGCGGGCCATAGACATTGTGAAAACGGGCAATCGCCGTTTTCATGCCGCGCTCGTGCCAGTATTCCTCGCAGAACATTTCGGAGATCAATTTCTCCCAGCCGTAGCCGCGTTCGGCCATCGCGGGATAGGCGTCGGATTCCTTGAGCGCGCGGACGTTCGGGTCTTGCTGCAACAAAGTATTGTAGGCGCAAGCCGAGGAAGAAAAAAAGTAGCGGCGCGCACCGGCTTTGTAAGCCGCCTCAACCATGTTGGTGTTGATGAGAATCGAGCGCAGACATTCCACACGGAAGCGCTCGATGAAGCCCATGCCGCCCATGTCGGCGGCGAGATTATAGACTTCCACCGCGCCTTCGACGACGCGTTTGCAGTTTTCCTCAATGCTTACGTCGAGGCAAAGATTCTGCACGCCGGGAGTGTGCAGATACCACTCGTAAAGCGGCTTCTTGTCCACCGCCCGGATGTTGGTGAAGCCTTTGTTCTTGAAATACAGCGCCAGATTGCCGGCAATAAAGCCGCCCGCGCCGGTGATGACGATCAAATCGTCCTTCTTCAACGGGGCGTCCTTTTCCACGACTCGTTTGGGAGCATTGTGTGACATAAATGTTTTCGTTGGTTGTTAAATTGTTCGCCTCAAAAATACACTGGACTTGGCGGCAGGGGAATGACGATAGTTTGCCAGTGCATGATGATTATTGACTTTTTATGAAGCCGTCAAATCAACCCAAATCGGCCGCCATGGCCGCGCCGGAATTTTTTTCGCCGCAGGTTTCCGAGGCCCGGCGGTTTTACCTGAACCTGAACCCGCCGAAGCGCGCGCCGCTGTCCGTGGTCAGCGGTGGTTGCGAACATTGCGCGCCCAACTACGAAATCCATCGTCCGACCTTTCCATTTTATTCGATAGAATACGTCGTCCGCGGCGGCGGCTCGCTCAAGTTGCAAAACCGCCGCCACGCCTTGCAGCCGGGCGGCGTTTTTTCCTACGGCCCCGGCGTGCGACAGGACATCGCCGCCGATCCCGCCGCCCCGCCGGTCAAATACTTCGTGGACTTTTCCGGCCTGCAATCAAAGGAGATTCTGCGCCAATGCCAGTTGCCGCCGGGCAGCGTCGCGCAACTTTTCCCGCCCCACGAAATCCAAAACCTCTTTGACGAACTCATCCGCTGCGGCCAGCGCGGCCTGCCCCGGAGCGCCGAGCTGTGCGCGAAGCTGCTCGAATGCCTGGCCTTGAAAATATCTGAATCCCGCGCGCCGCAGGCGGGCGTCGAAAGCCTTTCGTTCACGACCTGGCAGCACGCCCGCCAGCACATTGAAAATAATTTCCCGAGGCTCAAGACGCTGCGGCAGGTTGCGGACGAGTGCCATGTGGACGCCGCCTATTTGTGCCGCCTGTTTCAGCGTTACGACCACCAAAGCCCATACCAATTTTTGCTGCGCCTAAAAATGAATCTTGCCGCCGAATGGCTCCAGCAGCCCGGCGCCCTGGTCAAGCAGGTGGCCGAGCGCGCCGGCTTCAGCGACCCGTTTCATTTCTCCCGCGCGTTCAAAAGCGTCCTCGGCCTGTCGCCCGACGCCTTCCGCCGGATGCGCTGAAGCCGGTCAGCGGCTGTCGCGCTGAAGTGTTTCGCCTTTCCAGTTCAATGCCCGCTGATTTTGAACGGCGCGCGCAACCGGATGTCGTCGGAAGCCGCGCCGACGAGCAGTTCGTAATCGCCCGGCTCGACGACATACTGTTTTTTGGCCGTGTCCCAATAGCGAAACCGTTCCGCCGGAATTTCCACCGTGACGCGCCCGGCTTGATTTTTTAGCAGATGAATCCGCGTGAAGCCGCACAATGCGAGTTTTGGCTGCGGCACGGCGGAGTTGACGTGGCGGAAATAAACCTGCGCCACCTCGTCGCCGTCGCGCGCGCCGGAATTTTTCAGGGTGAAGGAAATTTGCACCGTGTTGGTCGCGGTGAAATTTTTTGCGTCCAGTTTCGCGCCGCTGTAATTGAATTTCGTATAGCTCAAGCCGTGGCCGAAGGCGAACTCCGGCTGGCCGTTGAAATAACGGTAGGTGCGGTTGCTCATCGAATAATCTTCAAACGCGGGCAGGTCGGAAGTCGCGCGGTAAAATGTGATTGGCAGACGCCCGGCGGGATTCGCGTCGCCGAACAAAACGTCCGCGACGGCGCGCCCGCCCTGCTCGCCCGGATACCACGCCTGCACAATCGCGGGCAGATTTTCCGCCGCCCAAGGCATGGCGATGGCGCTGCCGCTGCAATTCACGAACACCACGGGCTTGCCGGTGGCGGCCAGCGCCTTGAGCAGTTCCGTTTGCTGCACCGGCAATTCGATGCGCGTCCGGTCGCCGCCGCTGAAGCCGTCCAGGTTCACCTTCATCTCCTCGCCTTCGAGTTGCGAACTGATGCCGCCGACGTAAATCACCGCGTCCGCCGATTGCGCGGCTTGGATTGCGCGCGCCCAATTCCCGGCATTGGTATTTCCGCCGCCGACGTTTGACGGCGCGAGCGGGCAGCCCGGTTCATAAATCACCTCCGCGTTTGTCCCGGCCGCAGCCTTGATCCCGTTCAAGATGGTGACCGGGCGCGAGGGCGTGCCGTTGTAATTGCCGAGCAGCACGGGAATGGAATTGGCGTTCGTGCCGATGACCGCGATGCGTTTGAGCTTGGTGCGGTCAAGCGGCAGCACGCCGTCATTTTTCAGCAGCACGATGGATTCGCGCGCGACCTTGAGCGCGAGCGTCTCGTGCGCGGGCGTGTCGTTTTCGGAAATGGGAATCTTTGCAAACGGATTTTTTTCCGGCGGGTCAAACAGGCCGAGCCGGAAGCGCGCTTCAAACAAGCGGGAAACCGCCGTGTCAATTTTCTTTTCCGAAATCATCCCCTTTTTGAACGCGTTCAGCAGCGCATTGTAATCCATGCCGCAGCACAAATCGTCGCCGGCCTTCAGCGCGTCCGCCGCAGCCTCCTCCGGCGAGGCGACAAATTTATGGTTCGCGTAAATGTCGTAAATCGCGCCGCAATCGGAAACAACGTGGCCGGTGAAGCCCCATTGCTCGCGCAGAATTTGCGTGAGCAGCAGCGGATTCGCGCAGGCCGGCTCGCCATAGACGGAATTGTAGGCGCCCATCACCGCGCCGACATGGCCTTCGCGCACGGCGGCCTCGAAATGCGGCAGGTAGGTTTCGTAAAAATCGCGTTCAGGCGGCTCGGCGTCGAAGCGATGCCGCTCCGGTTCCGGCCCGCTGTGGACGGCGAAATGTTTCGCGCACGCCATCGCCTTCACATAGTTCGGATCGTCGCCTTGCAGACCGAGGATGAACGCGACGCCGATGCGCGACGTGAGAAAAGTGTCTTCGCCATAAGTTTCCTGGCCGCGTCCCCAGCGCGGGTCGCGGAAGATGTTGATGTTCGGCGTCCAGAAGGTGAGGCCGTGGTTGCGCGTGCTGTTGCCGTCGTGCGTGCCGGTGAAGTCGTTGAATTTCGCGCGCGCCTCGGTGGCGATGACGTCCGCCTCGTCGTGAACCAGCGCGGTGTCCCACGTCGCCGCCATGCCGATGGCCTGCGGAAACACCGTGGCGTTGCCGATGCGCGCGACGCCGTGCAGACATTCATTCCTGAAATCGTAGGCGGGAATCCCCAGGCGCGAAATCGCCACCCCGCCATCGCGCATCTGCTGGACTTTTTCCGCGACCGACAGCCGGCCCACCAAATCCTTGACGCGCGCGGCCACCGGCTGCGCGGCGTCGCGCCAGATTTCCGGCGAAGTGACGGCGGGAATTTTCAGCGTGGCGGCGTCCTCGGCGTTCACCAAGTCCGCCGCGCTCATGGAAATGATGGAAACGCCGTTGGTGTCGCGCAGTTCAAAGGTGTTCAACTTGGCCGCGTTCGTGCGCCCGGTGAAATTGAGCGTGAGCGGCCCGCGCTGCGCGTCGCCCGGAAAATCAACCTCGTTCGTGAGCAGCAAAACTTTTCCCGCGCCGCCCGCCGCCGCAAAAATGTCGAGGTTGCTCGCGATGATTTGATCGCCGCAAACGATGTCGAACGCGCGCCGGCCCGCGACCTGGAAATCCACTTCCGCGACGCCGATGACGGCGGTGTATTTTCCGGCGGGAAGATTCGGGACGGACAAGGAAAAATTCGTCCCGAAAATCTCCTCACGAAACCATTCATCGCCACGGCGCGGCGCATTTTCGATCGCCATGGTTTCGCGGCTGCGGCGATGCTGGAACTGGCCGGTCACGACAACTTTGGCGTCGCAGACGGCGCAGGTCTCCTCGTCGCCGCGCGCGGCGGGGATTGAAAGGCAGACGAAGAAAACCGCCAGCGCGGAAAAGGCAATTCGTATCATGGCGCAAGGCTACTGCACCGGCCATGCCCCGCCAAAAGTTTTTTTTGCGCGCGAAGGCGCGGCGGGCGGGTCAAGCTGCAAGGCCGAAACTTTGGGGCAGTGTCCTAATCTTAATCCTGCTCTTAATCCTAATCCGGGCTAAATTGATTACGATTACGATTACGATTACGAATCTGGATTAGGACACCGCCAACTTTAAGATTCACTGGCGGCTGTTTTTGATCTATCAATATATGGCCTGTGACACATTCTGCCATGCCCGACCCGCCGCCACCGCTGCAAGCGATGGCGGTGCCGCGCGTGCCGCGTGGCTGGCGGCTGTTCGTTTTTTATTCGTCCGCGCTGCTGCTCACCGGGCTGGTCTCGCTGATTTTCGCCGACCTGCTCTGGCGCACCGGCTGGTCGGCGGCGCGCACCGTGTTGCTGGTGCTCTTCGTCATTTTATTTCTGTTCGCCGCCATCGGCTGCATGCACGGGGTCTATGGATTTTTTCTGCGGACGTTCGGCGACCGCCGCCGCATCACCGACCTGAAAAAATACCGCGACCAGAACATTGACGGCATCAGCACGGCGGTGGTCTTTCCGATTTACAACGAAGACAGCGTGCGCGTTTATGAAGGCCTGCGCGCGACCTATGAATCGCTCGCCAAAACCGGCCAGCTTGAGCGCTTCGATTTTTTCATCCTGAGCGATTCCACCGACCCGGACAAATGGGTGGAGGAGGAGCGCCGCTGGTTCGATCTGATCCGCGAACTCGACGCGCTCGGAAAAATTTATTACCGACGCCGCCTCGACAACGAGGGCCGCAAAAGCGGCAACGTGCGCGATTTTCTCAACGCCTGGGGCCGCCGCTACCGTTACTTCATGGTGTGCGACGCCGACAGCGTCATGCGCGGCCAGACGCTTGTGGACTTGGTGAAATTGATGGAAGTCCACCCGACGGTCGGTTTGATCCAGACCGTTCCGGCAACCGTCAATGCCGAGAGCCTGTTCGGGCGGATCCAGCAGTTTGCCAACCGCCTTTATGCGCCGGTGTTCATCGCCGGGCTGAATTACTGGGCGCTCGACCTGGGAAATTACTGGGGCCACAACGCCATCATCCGCACCGAGCCGTTCATGCAATTCTGCGACCTGCCGCAACTGCCCGGGGAAAAACCGTTCGGCGGCCAGATTTTGAGCCACGATTTTGTCGAGGCCGCGCTGATGTCGCGCGAAAACTGGGAGGTCTGGTTCGCCTACGATCTCGAAGGCAGCTACGAGGAATCGCCGCAGGCGATGATTGAAAACGCGCAGCGCGAGCGCCGCTGGTGCCAGGGGAATTTGCAGCACGGCCTCGTGCTGTTCGCCAAGGGATTGCGTGGCGTGAGCCGGCTGCATCTGGTTCTGGGAATCTGCGGCTACCTCGCCGGCCCGCTGTGGCTCGCGTTCTTGATCACCTTCAACTGGATTTTCTGGTCGCAAAAATCCACCGGCCTTTCAGAAATCACCGTCCAGGCGCACGTCATCAACTTGAGCGGCACGGCGCATGCGCTGCTGGTTTTCGTCATCTGCATGACCGTCATCATGCTGCCGAAATTGCTGGCGCTCATTGATCTCGCGACCGACGGGCCGCGCCGCCGCGCCTTCGGCGGCCTGGCGGTCGCGACCACCGGCGTCGTTGGCGAAACCATTTTTTCCACGCTGCACGCGCCGTTGCTGATGCTCTGGCACACGCGCTTCGTGGCCACCAATCTGCTCGGCATCAGCGTCGGCTGGAGCACGCAAAAACGCGACGCCGGCGGCACGCCCTGGCTGTTTGCCCTTCAACGGCATTGGGGGCACACGCTGATCGGTTTGCTGTGCGGCACGTTCATGTGGCGGCTCGAACCGTCGCTGTTCTGGTGGTTCACGCCCGTGCTGGCGGGGATGGTTTTGTCCGTTCCGCTGAGCGTGTTGACTAGCCGCCGCAGCCTCGGCGCCCGCGCGCGCAGCGCCGGGTTGTTTCTCACGCCGGAAGAAACCGAACTGCCGGAGGAATTGATCGTGCTGCGGTCGAACCTGAAAATCCACGAGCTGACCGATGCCGGAACGCCGCGCCGCGCGCACGCCGGGCTGGCCGAGGCCGTGCTGGATCCTTACGTCAACGCCATCCACGTCTCGCTGTTGCGGGAAAAACAGCTCAATCCGGTCTACGCCGAGCAATTCTCAAAACTTGGCGTGGGCGGCGACGAAGCCCGCGCGCTCGGGGAAAAACTGCTGGCCTCCGGCCCCGATCAATTGAGTCCGGCCGGGCGGCTTTTGGTCATGGCCGACCAGCGCGTGATGGTCTGGCTGCACCAGCAGGCGTGGCAGCGGCCCAGCGAACTGCTCGCGCCGTGGTGGCGCGGGACGATCCTGGAATACAGCCGCCGCGATTAAAAATTGTGTTGTAGCGGCGGTCTATGACCGCCGAAACGACGCTCACAGAGCGCCGCTACAGGAAAAATTTCTTCACAGCAATTCCAGCATACGCCGCAGCTCCGCGTCTGGGTTGTAAAAATGCGGCGAAAGGCGGATAAAGTTTTGCCCCGCGCGGTTGGTCCGCAGCGACGCGACAATTCCTGCTTCCGAAAGTTTTTTGTTCAATTCCGCCAGATCTTTTCCGGCTTGAAAAAATGAAAAGATGCCGCCGGCGTTTTCCGGTTTGGCGTCGGCGTTCAGAACCGTGAAACCTTTCGCCTGCAACGCCGGAACGAGCAGCGCGCGTTTGCGGAGCAGTTCGGCCGCGATGTTTTCCACGCCAATTTCCAGCGCGAGTTCCATCGCTGCGATCAAACCGACGAGGCCGACCAGGTTTTGCGTGCCCGCCTCGAATTTCACCGCGCCGCTGCGGAAGACGATTTGTTCCTGCGCGACAAAATTCGGCGAGCGCACGTTGTGCCAGCCGTAAATGGGCGGGTTTAATTTTTCCTGCAAATCTTTTTTGACGTAAAAAATTCCCGCGCCGCACGGGCCGAGCAGCCATTTGTGCGCGTCGGCGGCGAGAAAATCAACGTGCTCCACCGTCGTCGGAAATGCGCCAAGCGTCTGAATGGCGTCGAGGCAGAATAAAATTCCACGCTCGCGCAAAAACTTTCCGATGGCGTCAATCTCAATCCGAAAACCGCTGATGAAATGGCACGAGGCGAGCGCGACGAGTTTTGTGTTTTCGTCCACCTGGCCCGTCACGTCAATCGTGCGGATGACGCCAAGGCCGCGCGTGTTGAGCAGGCGCACTTCAACTCCGCGCGCGGCCAGCGCCATCCACGGATAAACATTCGACGGATAATCGTCGTGGTAAATGAGGATGTTGTCGCCCTTGCGAAAATTCAAACCGGCGGCGACGAAGCTCAACGCGAGCGACGTCGGCCCGACGAGCGCGATTTCGTCGGGCTGGCAATTCAGCAATTGCGACGCAAGCTTTCGCGCGTCGTCGAGGCGCGAGAGCATGAATGCTTCCTGGTCGCCGAGCGTGGATTGCTCCGCGCAATTTGAAATCGCGTCGGCAACTTTTTTTGGCAGCGGACAAACGCCCGCGTGCGCGAAGAAAACTTTTTTGCGCGTGACGGGAAATTCGCGGTGGCGCAATTCTTCGTTGGTCAAAATTTCGTTCAGCGTCATGGAGATTAAAAATGGCTCATGTCGTTGACCTGTTGAAAATAGCCGGTGTAGAAAGTGACGACTTTGTAGGCGATGATTCCGGCGACGAGGAAATAAACCAGTCGCGGCATCCATTGCGCGAAGGCCTGGAGTTTGTGCGTGCCTTCTTCCTGATAATGCGCGTAAAGCCGTTTCAAAGTTTCATCCAGCTTGCCGCTAATTTCGCCGCTGGCGTAAAGATTGGAAAACATTTCTGGAAATTCGCGGCGTTCGCGCAAAACTTCGGCAGGCGTCCGGCCGGCGACGACTTCCGGTTTCCAATTTTCCACGGCACGCCGCAACGCAGGCGAGCCGCTCGCCGCCGCCGCCAGATCCCACGCTTCAATGATGGTCACGCCCGCGTTGATGAGCGCTTCCAACGCCGCCGCGAGCCGCGCCAGCGCGAGAAAGCGCCGCGCGGTTCCGAGGACTGGAACCAGCCGGGCGAATGATTCCATGCGCGCCCGCCATTTTTCGCCGTGCTTGCTCTGCATGGCGTAAATCAAAAAAAACGTGATGACATAAAGCGGCGCGAGGACGAGCGCGGCTTTCACGAACAGCCAAAGCAGGCTGGCGTTGAATTGCGACGCGGCAAACGGAAGGATGACCACGAAAACGACCGCCGCAAAATGAATGAGGCCGACGGGATAAACGAGCTGCGAAATCACCTGCTTGGTGATGCGGGCGCGGTCGTTGTAATAATCGGCGAGCAGGCGGAAGCAGGCGTCGAGCCGTCCGCTGCGTTCGCCGGCGTCAATCAGGGCGATGTCAAATTCCGGCAGCCAGCCGCCCATTTGCTGCAACGAGCCGGTGAAAGTGCGGCCTTGCGCGAGTCCGTCGAGCAGGCGCTGGATCGGTTCGCGGAACGAGCGTCCGGGCGGATTGCGTTTGAGCTGTTCCAGCGCGGGCAAAACGCCGATGCCGGCGGACGTGAGCTGGGCGAGCTGATGATAGAACTCGGCGCGTTGAGAGAACTGGCGGGGCGTGACGATCATTTTAGTCCAAAGTCTAAAGTCCAACGTCCAAAGTTTTTGCGCAGTGACTTTGGACTTTCAATTTTGGACTTTGGACTAGCCCAATCGGTCGAGGCTGGCCTTGAGGTCGCGCTTGCTCTTTGCGCCGACCATCTGTTCGGAGACCTGTCCTTTGTTGATGAGCAGGAGCGTGGGAATCGCGCGAATGCCGTATTTGGCCGCGAGCGCGTGCTGCTCGTCAATGTTGACCTTGCCGATTTTCACCTTGCCGCTGTATTCATCGGCGAGTTCGTCGAGGAGCGGCGCAATCATTTTGCAGGGACCGCACCATTCGGCCCAGAAATCCACGAGGACGGGCGTGGCGGACTGGAGGACTTCTTTTTCAAAATTGTCCTGCGTGAGGGCGGAAATCAATGGGGATGCCATAGGTCAAACGGGTAAAAGTGGTTGTTAATAATGATTACTGGTTCACTGCGTCGTTCAGGATTTTCCACATCCAGGCCGTGGTGCCGACGGCGGCGAGCGCGGCCACGCAGGCGGTGAGGGCGAGGACTTTGTCGAACGTGCTGATTTTCGCGGCGGCGACGGGCGCAACGGCGGCCGGACGCTGGGCGGCGACGGGCGCGGCTCCGCGTGCGGGCGCGGCGACGGGCGCGGCGGCTGAACGTGGCGCGGCGGCTGAACGCGGCACGCCGGCCGGAGACGGCATCGGCATTCCGCTGGAGGCGCCGGTCGGGCCGCCGGGCGGCAATGTCGGGAGCTTGATGGTCGGCGCGGCGGTCGGCTTGGGCGGCAAATTGATGCGGACGGTTTCTTTCTTGGGCTGGACCTTGCCGGTGGATTTTTTCATCGGCTCCGCGCCGGTGGGCGCGCCGGGCAACGGTGGAATCGAAGGAATGTCGGCCATAATTTTGTCTTTGAAAGATAAGCGGCGGCGGGCGGCTGTCAAATTTATTCCTGCGCGCGATAAAAGCGCGCAGGCAGGTTTGTGGCCGTGAAATCCAAAAGCTGGATGGAACCCGTCGTGGCCGGGTTGGTGTAAATGGGCAGCCAGCTCACCAGGTCTGTTGATTCAAGAATTACGACCGGATTGGCCGTCAAAATTCCGTCCAGTTGCAATTGAAAACCGTTCGTCGTCATCCACAAATTTGTCGGACTGGTATTGAGGACAAATTGTTCAACGGACAGCGCGGCATTGGTGGAAAGACTGCCGTAGTTGTTGGTGATCGTCACGCTGTAATTGCCTGAATTCGTTGGTTGCACGTTGAGCAGGGTCAACGTGGCGTTGGTCTGATTTGTGAGGCTGTTTTGGTTGAACTGCCATTGGTAAACCAACGGCGGTGTGCCGGCAGCGCCCACCGTAAAGCTCGTATTGGCATTCGCCCTGACCAAACGTGTCACTGGTGCGTTTGTAATGATGGGCGCAGTGCCTCCGGGAATAAAACTGACTTGATCTACATAACCCGTGCTTTGTCCGCTGACAAAGGAGAATCTGGAATACGTCCAGCCCAATGTTTGTGTCCCGGCACCAAGATAAAAAGTTTTTTGCTGCCAGCCGGACGTGGATGAAACACTCGCGGCATTGTTGGACTGGCTGGTTGAGAAAGAAAGTGAGTTTGGGAAAGGAGGTGTTAATGGAGAAAACATCCACCAGAAAGTCAAGGTGCCGGGGCCGGTGACTGCAGTCTGCAAAATTGATTTTTGACCGTTGGCAACCAATCCGCTTTGCGCGGCTTCAACACCGTCGTGTGTTGTGGTGGCTTCCGCAAACCACGGGGTGACACCTGTATTTGTCCAGGTCAAGCCTGTTGCGTCCAAGGCTGTCGGCAAATCCAACACCAATAAAAACGCATTGGAACTGGTGATCCCGCCAAAGTTATTGCTCGCCACGATGTCGTAGCTGCCTTGATTTGTTAATTGCACATTGGTCAAAGTCAGCGAGGCATTGGTCGCCCAATTGATGTTCGTCCCATTGAACTGCCACTGGTAGGTGATCGGCACGGGGCCGACTCCCGCTGTCGCTGTGAACGTGACATTTGACCCGGAGAATACTGTGCAGTTGGTTGGCTGAAGAACGAGCGTTGGCGGAATGGCAATCACCGTCAACGTTGCATTTGAACTGGCAATTGTTCCATAGCTGTTTGTGAAAATGACGCTGTAATTTCCGGCATTGGTCGGTTGCACATTCATCAAGGTCAACGAGGAATTCGTCGCTCCAATAATATTTGTTCCATTTAACTGCCATTGATAAACAATTGGACGCAGGCCCAGCACGTTGGCGGTAAATGTGATTGGAAAACCAGCATAATTAGTCTGATTCAGCGGTTGCCCTGTGACGAGTAGCGGACCGTCACTCAGGAGCGCCAGACTATGAGTTTGTCCTGCGGCAATGGCTACGACCTTGCCCAATCCAACCGGCACATTGGTTTGACCCTGAGCGTTGCTTCCCCAAGCGATCACCGTTCCGTCATTTCGCAACGCAAGATTGTGTGACGTGCCGGCAGCGATGGCGATGACGTTAGTCAATCCGGCGGGCACATTTGTTTGATGCGAGCTGTTGCTCCCCCAGGCGACCACTGTTCCATTGCTCTGCAATGCCAGACAGTCGTTGCCGCAAGCGGCGATGGCGGTGACGTTGGTCAAACTCGCAGGCAGATTTGTCTGGCCGGAACTATTGTCTCCCCAAGCGACGACTGTTCCATTACTCCGCAGTGCAAGACTGTGCGCAGATCCCGCAGCAATGGCTACAGCGTTCGTCAAGCTGGCAGGCACATTTGTTTGACCGGAGCTGTTACTGCCCCAGGCAACTATTTTTCCATTGTTCTGAAGGATTACAGAATGATTGTCACCTGTGGCTATGGCCACGACATTGCTTAAACCTGCGGGAGCGGTCGCCTTACTATAAGTGTTATCCCCCCAGCCAATCACCGTGCCATCGCTTTTAAGCGCCAGGCAGTCATACAAACTGCCACAGGCAATCGCCACAACATTGCTTAATCCGGCTGGAACATGAGTTTGTCCATGACCGCCGTCATATCCCCAAACCACCACCGTGCCATCGCTCTTGAGCGCCATGCTGTCATATCCGCCAGCAGCGATCGCCACCACATTACCTAACCCACCGGGTATGATTATTTCGCCATGATAATTGACTTCCCAAGGCACAATCTGGGAGCGAGGAGTGGTCAAGGTGGCGTTGGAACTGACCGCTGTGCCATAGGCATTGCTGATGATAACGCTGTAGGTGCCTTCACCGCTCCACGGAGGCAAATTTAAAGTTGAATTCGTCGCACCAGATATGTTGGTGCCATTAAATTGCCACTGATAAGTTAGCGGCGGCGTGCCCAAGACGCCAACCTGGAAATTTACAGCTTGACCGATTTGTGCAATCTGGTTCGTAAGATTGACTGTAATGACAGGAGGTGTGGCTCCGGGAACATAGTTGACCTGATCCAGCCATGCCGCATCAGAGCCTTTATTGATTGTGGCGTTCTTGGAATAGCTCCATGTCAGGGTGTGAGTTCCCGCCGCGACGGAATAAGTTATTTGTTGCCAGTTGACCGTGCCAGAAATCCGAAACAGCTCCGAACCATCCACCGAGCAATTCACATAGTCATTGTTCGTTTCCGATGAAACCATCCACCAGAAGCTCAACGTCCCCGGCCCGGTGACCGTGGTCTGGACGGTGGACTGCTGGTTGCCCGTGATGGCTCCGCTTTGAAGGGCGGCAATACCGTCATGCGTGATGCTGGTTTCTGGAAACCATGATTGATCGCCGCTGGAACTCCAAATCAAGTTGGTGGCATTCAGAGATTCTGTAAAATCCACCACATTCACATAGACTGCCGTGGTGTTGGTGACGCCATATTCATTACTGACCACCAATGTATAATTGCCCTCGTTGGCAAACTGCATATTCGTCAAGGCCAGCGACGCATTGGTTGCGCCATCCACGTTGGTCAGATTGAGTTGCCACTGATAATACAATGGCGGCGTGCCAAGTGCCGATGCATTCAAGGTTGCATTCGACCCCAACAAAACTACTTGGTTGGATGGATTGAGCGTGAGAAATGGCGCAGTTCCTCCGGGGATAAAATTTACTTCGTCTAACAGACCATGGTCAGTGGCAGCCGGGCAATCTCCCAGATTGAATTCATAAAAAACCCATTGTAATGTTTGAACACCATCCCCAAGATAAATTGTTTGTTGGCTCCACTGTAAAAATCCTGAAGAACAACGAGACTGCTCTACTCCATTAACGGCAAAACCAAGATAGTTGGGGTTATACGCCGAACAATAATAAGCGGCCCACCAAAAAGTCAGAGTGCCTGGGCCGGTGACGGTTGTTTGGAGGGTGGACTGTTGCCCTGCGACAACTGTGCCGCTTTGCATCGCGGCAAATCCGTCGTAAGTATTTGCGGTCTGAACAAACCATGGCACATCACCGCCCGAAGACCAAGTGAGATTTGTTGCATTCAATGCTGCCACAGGATCCACTACGTTCAAATAGGCGCTTGAACTATTCGTCGCCCCAAAACCATTGCCAATCACGGCATCGTAGTAACCCGCATCGGCTAGTCGAAGATTTGAAAGCGTCAAGGCTGCATTAGTAGCCCCGTCAATATTCGTTCCATTGAACCGCCATTGATAGGTGAATGGTGGCGTGCCGTTTGCGGTCACGTTCATGGTGGCGTTGGAATTGATTGATACTATTTGGCCGACCGGCGCAACTGTTACGAATGGGGGGGTGCCTCCGGGAGCGATACTGACTTGGTCCAGCCATGCCTCCGCCCTATTAAGCGGGTCTGCATCAGTCTCATAATCCCACACCAGCAAGTTGGTTCCGACACCAACATAAAAAGTCTGCTGCTGCCAGTAATTATTGCGGCCTATGCTTGACTGTCCTTGCCCGTTCAGCGAAAAGGTCAGGAAATCTGATGAACTGATGGATGCTGTCTGCCACCAGAAGCTCAACGTCGCGGGGCCATTGACGATAGTGGAAAGGATGGATTGCTGGCCGGCAGTTGTATTGCCGCTTTGCATGGATGAGATTCCGTCATGAGTTGCAGGGTATCCGAATCCCCATAAATCGCCGCTGGCAGGATTGGTTTGAACGAACCATGTCATATCTCCACTAGATGTCCAGGCGAGATTGGTGGTGTTCAATGCCCCGGCAATATCAGCCAAGGTCAAAACGGCATTGGAACTAGTTGTTGAGCCGTAAGCATTGCTGATGACAACATCATAACCGCCTTGGTTTGCCAGTTGGAGATTTGTCAGGGTCAAGGTCGCATTCGTGCCATCGGTGACGTTAGTGCCACCAAATTGCCATTGAAAATTCATCGGCAGCGAGCCGTTCACATTGACGGAAAACGCAGCGTTCGCACCGGCAACTGCCATCACGCTTGTGGGCTGTCCGTTAATGTTGGGTGCCGCATATACCACCGTCAACAAGACATTTGAACTGACTGCTGAACCATACGCATTGGTGACCACTACGCTATAGCTGCCCGCGTTCGAAGCTTGAAAATTTGAAACAACCATCTGTCCGTTAGGGGTTACGGAAAAGTTGGTTCTGTTGAAAAACCACAGGTAAGCCATAGGTGAAAGCCCGGTCGCAGAAATGTTTATCATGGCGTTATTGCCGCTGTAAATAATCTGGTTGGTGGACTGTTGGGTTATGGCCGGATTTTGAATGCCCGCCATCGGAATACTTTCAATCGTGTTCGTGGCGCTATTAAAATACCAGAACCGTTGTCCTAATCCGTCCACGGACACAACTGAAGCCGATACTGGCAGATTATAGAACGCCAACCGCGTGGTCATGTCAAAGACTTGGCTGCTGCCAAAAGCAGCCGCACCATTGGAAGAGCAAGCATAGATTTCCGAGCCTAGACCGCCAAGTTCATTCAGAAATCCATCGTAAACATAGCCATTCCAGAATAGTCTGGAACCGTCATGTGACAGGACCAAATTACGAGTGCCATACGCGTGTTGCGGGCCGTCTGCCACTTCCGTCAATGCATCGTTAGCAATATAATACTTGTGAACATGAGCATCGGAATTGTTATTGTCACAATGGTAGTAATATGTCCCTGTCGGGTCGGTTTCTCCATCACCTTCCCTGATATTCGGATATGACGAACATACATTTGTCCCGGCGACAGTATCTATAATGTTGAGCACAACCCATTGATCTTCACCTTCCGTGATAATCCGACCAGCTTTGACGGCGTTAATTTTGTAAATGTCTGTTCCTAGATTTAACGAAGGTAAAAGGGTTTGCATGTTCAAATCCACCACATAGGTGGCATTCTCTCCCCAACTGGCGATGTAAAGCCGGTCTTCGCCATAGTTGATGGTTAGGTCGGTGGGATTGACCCCGATCACCAGCGTTTTATCAATGCTGTTGTTGGTCGTGTTAATGAACAGCAAGTTTCCGTTCGTGGTGCCGGAAGCGGGTGCCTGAATCGCGTAGATGTAGGGGCGCTGATAATCGGCAGCCATTTTTATCAATGGCCCGCCTGAAAGCGGAATGGGGGCAAATTGCGCCTGTGCCGTCGGGCAGCAAGCCAAAAGAAGAAATAAGGCAACGACCCATACCAAGCTCTTCCCACGGGGCAGAACCCATGATGTTTTCATGGTTTTGGCAGCACTCACATTGTCAAAATGGTTGAATTTCGTAATCTAGTTAAAGCTGATAATTAAGTCGTTTTCATCCGGCCACTGAAACACCGACATCGCCCCATTGGCCGGCGCGGTTGACGCCTTGCAGATATACGGCCTTTGTTTTGCATGATTACTGCTTATACGCCTTCAATAAAAAATTGACAAGCGTTATTTCAAAATAAAAACGCCGGAACCTTGCGGCTCCGGCGTGTGGTGTTTCTTCCAACAATTATTTCTTCGCGTCACTGGACGGCGGGGTTTGCCGTTTCGGCCTGGCCCGCTCGGATTTTTTGGTGAGGCCGACGGCCTGCACTTGATTGGAGTCCGCGCCATACTGCGCCGTCACCTGCTGCTTGGCACCGAGGATGGCGTTGTGGAAATCCCATTCCCCCGCCGTCGCGTCGTCCCGCGCGGCTTTGGCGGCGGCTTCGGCCTGCGTTTCGGCATCCTGTTCAGAACCCGTCGTGTCACTCAATGCCTGAAGTTTTGGCACCGTGTAATCCTTGTTGCTCGGCGCATAATCCGCCATGGCTTCGATTGCCGCGAATGAGTCCTTGTCGGCCTGTATATCAGAAGGCCGGAGTCTGCGTGTCTGGTCTGCTGCCATAATGTTCCTTTCGTTTGACAGGCGCATGGTTTTTGCGCCTGATGCCGCCACTTTATCCAGTGAAAAATCGCGTGCTAACCGTCTTTTTTGAAAAAATCGATGTTTTTTGGCGGATTTGGGGTGGTGCTGATGTCCGCGTTGCCTTGCAATGCCAGCGCTGGCGGACGCGATGCTTCCGCGCCGGGGCGCGGTCGAGGCGCGATGCCATGCAGTCGAGGTGCGAGACGGCGCGGTTGAGTTGCGGCGTCCTGCAATGGCTCCGCCGGACGATGCGATGGAGTTGCGCCGGGGCGCGGAGGTTCCGCCAAGGGACGCAATGGTGAAGTGGCGTGAAGCCTACGTTTTTTCCTCGATCAATTCGCGCCGGTGGGCGCGCCGGGCAACGGTGGAATGGAAGGAATGTCGGCCATAATTTTGTCTTTGAAAGATAAGCGGCGGCGGGCGGCTGTCAAATTTATTTCTGAAGCAAAATTGAAACAGGCGCAGGAATATTCGATAAATCGGTGAAAACAAATTTCATCGTGAAGAATGCCCGAACCTTTCACCACCAGGGCACGCCGAGAAATACGGCGCGCCCTTTTTTGCGGCAGCGGCGCAATTAGTCATGCCGAAAAGAGGGCCGCGCCGTGCCGGCAAATATGCCTGACCGCCGCCATGGTTATTAAGGTGTTGACCGTTTTTCCAGTTTAAGATAAGCTTGCGGAATGAAAAGTTTGTTTCAATCCGCAATCGTCATTTTGCTGTTGGGATTGGTCGTTCTGCCGGCCCAAGCCGCCTTCACGAATCTCTACGTCTTTGGAGACGCCCTTTCCAGCACGGCAGACGGAACCGGCGCGGATTATTATGCGGGTCGCGATTCCAACGGCCGGGTCTGGGTTGAAGTGCTGGCACAACGGCAGGGGCTGGCCTATGACGCCGGCAAAAATAATTCCTACTTCGACCATAACAGCGCCACTTTGGTGAATGACATCAATAATTTCACCGCACCGGCGGATGTCGCCAATGACTTGTTCATCGTCTGGGTCTGCAACGCAGATACATTTGACGCCGCACAAGTTCCTGATAATTCATCCCAATGGACCGCCGCCATCGCCCAGTCGCAAGCCAACCATCTACAGATCATCACCAACCTTTACGCCAGGGGTGTCCGCACGCTGATCCTGCCAAACGCCGTGGATATTTCCGAGATTCCGGCTTTTGACGCCGGGATTACACTAACGAATGTCGAACACACCGGGTGCGTTGCCTACAATGTGGCATTTTCCAACACCGTCAACCAGGCAAGAGCCTTGTGTCCCGGCCTTAAAATCTACACTCCGGATTTTTTCACACTGCTTAACAATGTGCTGACGAACGCCGCCGCTTATGGCCTGACCAATGCCCTCTCCGCCGGATTTAGCATTGACGCATTGACCGCCCTTTATCCCAATTCGCCGGCCAATCTAAATGGATCGGGCACCAACTACATCTTTTGGGATTCTCAAGACCCGACCGCGCAGTTCCATGAAATCATCGCCGATGTCGTCCAACAGATCGTCTCGCCGGTGCAGATCAGCAAGCTCGCAGTGCTTGCCAGCAGCAACCGGCTGGACGTGGTCAACCTGCCGCTTGGCCTGAACGGTTCCGTGCTGGGCAGCACGAATCTGGCACCGGCCAACTGGACCGCCGTGCAAAGTTTCAACAGCACCAGTCTGACGCAATCCATCTTTGTCCCGACCAATTCCATCTCGATCTCGAAGGTGCAGATCGTCCCGCATGATGATGGTCCGCCCGTTCTCGGCGGCGGCGGCGGGTCAACCAACTCCACGCCGTTCATCTCCACGGCCCAATTCTACCGGCTGCAATTTCCCTACGCCTGGTCGTGGCCGTGATTCGTAGAGTTGGATTAGGATTACGCCGCTGAAACGGCGGCGGGAATCGTCTTCGCCAGAGCTTCATAGCCCCAGCGCAGCATCCGCTCGGTCGTTTCCCAGCCGATGCACGAATCGGTCAGCGAAACGCCGTGGCGCAAATCCGCCAGATTTTTCGGGATCGGCTGGCTGCCCTCGTTCAAGTGGCTTTCCACCATCACACCGATGAGCGATTTCGTGCCTTCGACGCGCTGCTGGAGCACGCTGCGCCAGACCTCTTCCTGCTTCGCAAATTTTTTCTCCGAGTTCGCGTGGCTGCAATCCACCATCAGCACCGGCGGCAATTGTCCGGCAACCAGTTTTTCCTCCGCTGACTTGATGCTCGCCGCGTCGTAATTGGTCATCGCGCGTCCGCCGCGCAGGACAACGTGCGCGTTGGGGTTGCCGTTCGTGCGGACGACGGCGGTGAGGCCATCCTCGCTGATGCCGACAAAACTGTGCGGATGCCGAGTCGCGCCCATCGCGTCAATCGCCACCTGCAGGCTGCCATCGGTTGAATTTTTCAAACCGACGGGCATGGAAAGGCCGCTGGCCATTTCGCGGTGCGTCTGCGATTCCGTGGTTCGCGCGCCGATGGCCGCCCACGTCACCAAGTCCGCGATGTATTGCGGCACAATCGGGTCAAGAAATTCCGTCGCCGCTGGCAAACCCATGCCGGTGATTTCGAGCAGCAGTTTGCGCGCAATTTTCAAACCGGTTTCAATGTCCTGCGAACCGTCCAGGTGCGGATCGTTGATCAAACCTTTCCAGCCGATCGTTGTCCGTGGCTTTTCAAAATAAACGCGCATGACGATTTCCATGCGGCCGGCCAATTCTTTTCGCAGCGCATTCAATTTCCCCGCATATTCGAGCGCGGATTTTTCGTCGTGAATCGAGCAGGGGCCGATGACGACGAGCAGGCGCGGGTCTTCCTGCCGCAAAATGCGGATGATGCGCTCGCGGCTGCGCGCGACGGTGGCGTTCACGGCGGCGCTCGCCGGCAACTGCGCCTTGATGGTGCGCGGCGAGAGCAGCGGAACGATTTCTTTGACAAACAAATCCTGCGTCCGATACATGAAGACAAGGATAGCGCATTTCCGCTTCGCGGAAAGTTCAGATTTTTGGTCCGCACATTGCGCGGAAAAACGCGGCTGAAATGAAAAACAGTGTTACTCCGCGCAATCTGCGGACGCGGACGCGCGGCATTGGACACGGCGGAACTTTTTCGGTATCGTTTTCAAACGCATTCTCGCGTGATAACGGTTGCTGCCGCCTTCGGCGGCGGCAGTTGTTCGCAAAAACAATTTTATGAAAAAAATCATCGGCGTCATCAGCCTCGCCATCGGCGCGCTGCTGCTTGTGTGGGGACATAACATCGCGCAATCGGTTGATTCGCAGGTCAGGCAATTCGTCACCGGCGCGCCGACGGAACGGGCGACTTATTTTTACATCGCCGGCACGGCACTCGGAATTTACGGCCTGTTCCAGATTGTCTGGCCGAAAAAATCAAAGTGACTTCCGCACCGGTTCAACCGCGCACTTTCACCCACCGGCCCTTTGCCGACGATTCTTCGACCGCCGCCAGCACGCGCTGGTTTTTCAATCCGTCCTCAAACGTCGGCTGCACGGATTTCCCGTCCGCGCACGCGTTCACAAAATCCGCGATCGCGTGGATGAATGTATGCTCGTAGCCCAGCCCATGTCCCGGCGGCCACCAGTTGCCGACGTAGGGATGGATGCCATCGCGCGCCGTCACGATAATTTCGCGGAAACCCTGTCGGTCTTTCGGGTCGTCGGTGTTAAAAAACTTCAACTTGTTCATGTCCTCGAAATCAAAATAAATCGAGCCTTTGCTGCCGTTGATCTCGATCTCAATGTGATTCTTACGGCCGGATGCGTAACGCGTCGCCTCCAGATTCGCCAGCACACCGTTTTCCATCCGCCCGATGAACATCGCCGAATCCGGCGCGGTGACTTTGCCGAGCTTGCGCACGCCCAGCGCGAGCGGTCCCGCCAGCGGACGTTCGGGCACAAACGTGTTCAGCAGACCGCAGACTTCCTGAAATTCGCCGACGAGAAAACGCCCGAGGTCAATGATGTGCGAATTGATGTCGCTGTGGACGCCGCTGCCGCTCGTCTCCTTTTGCAGCCGCCAGTTGATGGGGAATTCCGCGTCGGCCAGCCAGTCCTGCGCGTAACGCGCGCGAAAATGAAAAATCCGGCCGAGCGCGCCTTCGGATATCATCTTCTTCGCCAGCGCAATCGCCGGAATGCGCCGGTAATTGTGGCAGACCATGTGAACGACCTTCGCCTTTTGCGCGGCGGCAAGCATCGCCTCGGCCTCCTTGACGTTCAGCGCAAAAACTTTTTCGCACAGGACGTGCTTCCCGCTTTTCGCGGCGGCGACGGCCATTTCCGCGTGCAGATTCGGCGGCGCGCAGATGTCCACGATGTCAATCAGCGGCGACTCGGTGATTTCGCGCCAGTCCGTCGTGGCGTGCTGCCAGCCAAGCTGTGCACGCGCAACCTGCACTGCCGCGCTTTCGCGCCCGCAGATCGTGTGCAGCTCGACGTTCGCCTTGAGTTTGAAGAATTTCGGCGCCTGCCGCCACGCGTTGGAGTGCGCCCGGCCCATGAAGCGGTGTCCAATCATCCCGACACGGAATGTTTTCGCCATAAAAGTAGAGGTTGAACTGAATTCGCGTGTCTTTATAGTTAGCCGCAGCAAGCAAGTCAACGGACAACCGCCCGAAAATATAAAATGCCCACAGCCGCTGAAATCGCAAAATACCTGCAAGGCGAGGTCGTCGGCGACGGCCACGCCGTCCTGAAAAGTTTCGCGCCCGCCGACCGCGCGCAGCCCGGCGACCTTACCTTCGCCGAAAACGAAATTTTCTTCGCCCGCGCCGAGCAAAGCGCCGCCACCGCCATCATCGCGGACAAGCGCTTTTCGTCGGCAAAAAAAATCCTGATTCAAGTTCCCAACGCCCGCATCGCCTTCGCCAAGGCGCTGGCGCTGTTTTTTCCCGAACCCAAATTTCCCGCCGGCATCCATCCGACCGCCGTCATCGCCGCGACCGCAAAAATTGACGCCAGCGCGCACGTCGGCCCGCATTGCGTCATCGGCGAGCGCGTGCAAATCGGCGCGCGCTCGGTTTTGCAGGCCGGAAATTTTGTCGGCGACGATTCCAAACTCGCCGAAGATGTAAATATTTTTCCGAACGTCACGATTTATCCGCGCACGGAAATCGGCAGCCGCGTCCGCATCCACGCCGGCACGGTCATCGGCTCGGACGGTTTCGGCTACGTTCCTGACAACGGCGTTCACCGTAAAATCCCGCAGATTGGAAACACCATCATCGGCGACGATGTGGAGATTGGCGCGAACGTGTCCGTGGATCGCGGCGCGCTCGGCTCGACCGTCATCGGCAAGGGCACGAAGATAGACAACCTCGTGCAGATCGCGCACAACGTCCAGCTTGGCGAACATTGCCTGCTCGTCGCCCACGCGGCCGTCGCGGGCAGTTCCAAGCTGGGAAATTACGTCGTGGTCGCCGGGCAGGCCGGCATTGTCGGCCATTTGAAAATCGGGAATCAAGCCATCATCGCCGCTCAATCCGGCGTGATGAATGACATTCCCGCCGGCGGAAAATGGTTTGGCACGCCCGCGCAGCCGGACAAGGACACCAAACGCCAGATCATCGCGACCCGGCAACTGCCCGAACTCCTCAAGCGCGTCGCCGAACTGGAAAAGAAACTTGGCATCGGACGGAAGCGCGGCGGCGCGGAATAATTTCCATTAAATTTTCGCAGGGGGCGACGTCAGGAGTCTCATTCCAAAAAAAGTTTGAGTCTCGTCACCTCGACTCCTACGAGTTGAACGATTTATTTTGGCTTCAACTGCGGGAACAAAATCACGTCGCGGATGCTTTCCTGGCCGAGGAGCATCATGCACAGGCGGTCAATGCCCATGCCCATGCCGCCGGCGGGCGGCATGCCGTGTTCGAGCGCGACGAGAAAATCCTCGTCCAGCTTTTGCTGCTCGCCGCCGGCCTGATGTTCGAGGCGTTCGCGCTGCTCGATGGGATCGTTCTGCTCGGTGTAGGCGGGCGCGATCTCCTGGCCGTTGATGCAGCACTCGAAGACTTCGACGGTCGTCGGGTCGTCGGGCGAAAGTTTGGCGAGCGGCACGAGTTCCTTGGGTAGATGCGTGACGAACGTCGGCTGAATCAAACAAGGTTCAATATAATTTTCAAAAATTGCCTGCGTTACTTCAAAGTCAGTTTTTACTTCGGCAAGTTCGCGCCCCAGCCTCAGCTTTCGCACTGCAATCTCACGACGTTCTTGGTCAGAAAGGCTAAACCAATCTAATTTCACATCACCCGTGTATATTCGCACTTCCTCTTGAATCAAACTTTTGTAGGACTGACGCTTCCACGGTGTTTGAAGATCAATCGGTTTTTTTAGGGCTACTAAAATTTTATTTGTGTTGCGAATTTTGCTGTAAACTTCCCAGAATTCCAATGTTTCGTTGTCGTCCTGCGTCCCCATCTTCCACAAATCACGGGCGACAGAAAAAAAAGAAACGCAGCTTCTCAGCAAATCGTTTGCTTCAGATGCAATTTTGAAAGTGGACTCGCTTCCTACTCTTTTTTGACAGTCCAATAGTCCTTGGATTGCATTTTCAGATTCACGCTTCGCATTTTCATAAGCATCTTTATCGGACTTATCTTTTATAGAAATAGCAAAACGATCTTGGTTTCCAGCACTTAAATCTTTTAATAAATCGACGGCTGATTGAATTGCGCTTCCGAGCTTTTGCAAGTTTGGGTGTTCAATGATTTGCGTTCCCAAAACTTTTTGCGCGACGTGTTTCACCATTGATTCGACGAGTTCCATCATGCTCTCGTAATCGCCGAACGCCTGATACGCTTCGAGCATCGTGAATTCGGGATTGTGTTTGCGCGAGAGGCCTTCGTTGCGGAAGTTGCGGCCGATTTCGAACACCTTGTCCACGCCGCCGACGAGCAGGCGCTTGAGGTAAAGTTCCAGCGCGATGCGCAGGTAAAAATCGCAGCCGAGCGCGTTGTGATGGGTCTTGAAGGGTTGCGCCGCCGCGCCGCCGGGAATCGCCTGCATCATCGGCGTCTCGACTTCCACAAAGCCGCGCGCGTGGAGAAAATTCCGGATCTCGCGGATGATTTCGCTGCGCTTGAGAAAAACGTCCTTCACTTCCGGGTTCGCCATCAGGTCGAGATAGCGCTGGCGGTAGCGGATCTCGGTGTCTTCGAGTCCGTGCCATTTCGCCGGTGGCGGACGCAGGGCTTTGGCGAGAATGACGAAGGAATCGAGCTTGATGGAAATTTCGCCGGTCTTGGTCGTGAACAATTTTCCGCTCGCGCCGATAAAATCGCCGAGGTCGAGGTGCGTGAAGATGTCCCAACTGCCCGGCGCGGTTTCTTCGAGGTGATTTTTCTGCGCGTAAATCTGGAGGCGTCCGCTCTGGTCGCGGACGTCAATAAACATGGACTTGCCCATTTCGCGGTGCGCGGTGATCCGGCCGGCGACGGACACTTCGCGGCCTTCGGCGTAATTTTTCCGCGCGGCATCGCAGGATTCCGTCGGCGTGAATTTGTTTTTGAACGGGTCAATGCCTTTCGCGCGCAACGCGTCCAGTTTTTCGCGGCGTTGCTTGATCAATGAATTCGTGTCGTCCATCAGAGTTGGCAGAGTAAATCACAAACCGCGCCGAAACGCACGCAAAAGTGGTCAGAGGTTTTCGCGCGAAGGGCGCAAAGGCGGCGAAGGAAAAAGATTTTCCCCCTTCGGTTTTCTTCGCGTTCTTCGCACGACACACAAAATTCTTTCAAGCAATATCATTACCCAAAAGTGTTGCGGGTTGACCTGGTTTTGCCTTTGGTTAAGATTGAAAAATGCCGGGACAGAACATGACGGACGCCGCCATCAAGCGTCTTTCTGCGCGGACGCGGCGGATGCTGGAGGGCGGCATCGTGCTGCTGGGCTGCGGGCTGTTCGCCGCGATGGTGATTTCCTTTTCCCGGAATTCATCGGCGACTTACGACGAGGTGGCGCACTTGCCGGCGGGTTACAGCTACCTGCGCTGGCACGATTACCGGATGAACCCGGAACATCCGCCGCTGATAAAAAAGCTGGCCGCGCTGCCGCTGTTGTGGCGCCGGGACTGGCCGGCGGATGTGGATTTGTCCGGGGCCGCCTCAATGACCGACAGCGAGGAGATGTTGCGCTGGAGCTGGGCCATGGGGCTGGAAACGGTGGATGAGGAATGGGTCTTCGGCCATGCTTTCCTTTATGGCATCCGTCCGGCAGCCCTGCAGCGGCTGCAAGAAAAAGACCCCGGCATCAACAGCCCGCTGGCCATCCCGTCCACGGTGCCATTGAGCCGGCAGGATTTTTACCATGACGCGGACGAACTGCTCTTTTGGGGGCGGCTGCCCATCCTGCTGCTGGGGCTGGCGCTGGCGGTGCTGGTTTTTTCCTGGGCGCGCGAACTGTTCGGGTTTGCGGGCGGCGTGCTGTCGCTGGCTTTGTTTTGTTTTGATCCCAACTTCATCGCGCACAGCGGGCTGGTGACGACGGACGTGGGCGAATCGTTGTTCATGTTTGGCGCGGTCTATTTTCTGTGGCGGACCTGCCGGCGATGGACGGTCGTCAACATCATTTTGTTTCTGCTGTTTTTCGGGCTGGCCTTTGCCGCGAAATTTTCGGCCGTGCTGCTGCTGCCGATTTTCTGGCTGGCGGCGGCGGGCTGGTTGATCGCGCGCCCGGCGGGTCCGGTTGTGCCGGGAGAAAAGCAGGCGGCCAGTTCATTTTACGTCCGGGCCGGACAACTGGCCGGGTTGTTTGCCGCAGGACTGCTCGCCGCGTATGTGCTGATTTGGGCATCCTATTCGTTCCGCTATTCGGCGGCGGCCGATCCCCAGCAGGCCGCGCGGGCCGAGGCGAAAATTTTTGCGGCCGCCGGACAAAATGAAACTGGTTTGCCGGCTCCGTATCGCCAGCCGGGGCGGCTGCCGATTGAAGCCGCCGTGCGGGGCGCCGCCGCCTTGAAAGAAATTCTGAAAACCGCGCCCGGCCAGCCGGTGGGCGACGAACAGATTTTTCAGGCCATGGACAAAGTCCCGGTCGGGCTGGACGGCCGGTTGATCTTGTTTGCCCAAAGGCATGAACTGCTGCCGGAAGCCTTTCTGTTCGGCTTCGCGCAAGCGGAGATGAAATCGCAGATGCGCACCTCGTTTTTGCTGGGCCAATATTCCTTGACGGGGTTCCGCAGTTATTTTCCTTACGCCTTTCTCCTGAAAACGCCACTGCCGGCGCTGTTGCTCATCCTGACCAGCCTGACACTGGCGTTGACGCGCCGTCCGGCCCGGAACCGGGCGCTGCCATTTTTGATCGCGCCCGCCGGATTTTACTTTGCCATGGCCGTCAGCTCCCACTTGGACATCGGGCAACGGCACCTGCTGCCGATCTACCCGTTCCTGTATGTGCTGGCCGGAAGCATGGCCGTCGGCTGGGCGCGTTGGCCACGCGTGGCGCGCACGGTCACCGCGACGCTGGTGCTGTTCTGGATCGTGCTTGGCAGTCAAATTGTTTTCTATCCGCTGAACCACCGGCCATGGCAGAAAGTGGCGCCATACTATCTGGCTTACTTCAACGAACTGGCGGGCGGCCCGGGCAATGGCTACAAGGAACTGGTGGATTCCAACCTCGACTGGGGGCAGGACCTCAAGTCGCTCAAACTCTGGCTGGACGGAAAAAAAATCACCGGGCCAATTTATCTTTGCTATTTCGGCATGGCCGATCCGCGCGCGAGCGGGATTTTGCATTACAATCTGCCGGGCGGGTATCCGTTTGAACCGCCGCAAAGTTTTAACATATTGAAACCGGGTGGAATCATCGCCATCAGCGCCACCAACCTGCAGGGAGTTTATCTCTCCCCGGAGCACCGCGCGGTTTGGAAACGGATCCTCGAACATTGCGCATTGGTGGACACCGTCGGCAACTCCATATTCATCTACCAATTTCTCGGCTTTGACGGCAAAAGTTAAGCCGGACAGAAAAAACACCAGTCCGCGCAGAAACTCATCCGGAAAATTTTCGCGCGCGTGAAAAAGCCGTCACATATGAAACCAGTTGTATTGGCTGGAAAAAACCGGCCAGTCGGTGGCGATTTCGGAAGCGAGCATCAGCAGGATGATTCCCGTCAGCAGGAGCGGTTGAATCCGGTCATTTTTTATCCGGCTGGTTGCACGGTCGAGTCCATAAACCAAAAGGAGCAGAAACGGAACCAGCGCGCCGAGCATCAGCCGGCCCAGGGAAAAATAGGGATGTTCGCGTGACGGATTAAAGTCGTCGTTAAAATCGTAGATGATGGAAAGAAATCCAAGAAACGCCACGGCCGCGATGAAACACGCCAGGCCGAACCAAAGCGCCACGAGTTGGGGCCGGGCCGCGGATTTGGATTTCGGCCGGAGGTTCAGCAGCGCCACGCCGGTAAAAAAAATTGTTGCAACCACATAAACCATGTCAACCGGCGGCAGCGCGAGCGGCTGGCGATGCCACCAGATTTCCCCCCGCCAAAAAGTCGCCAGCAAGTCGTGGATAAAAATCCAGAAACCGGGCGGCGTGAAAATCGGGTGGTGCCACCATTCGCCGAATGGTTTCAAGGTCATGCCCATCATGCGGGCCTGGACTTCCATGCCGGTAAAATTACCGAGGTTGTGTTCGCACCACGCCGTCCATCCGGCCACCGCCGCCGTGACGCAGAAAAACAATGACAGCAGCGACGGCCACGCCGCGCGCACCTGCCCGGATTTCACCATGCCGCCGAATTTGAACAGCACCGCCGCCAACGCCACGGCGAGCAGCGGCAGATTGCTGTTTTTTACCAAGGAGGTCGCCGCCAACGCCAGTCCGGCGGCGGTCCCCAGCCGGAGGCCCGGTTGGTCGGCGCGCAAAAATTTTATCAGCAAAACAAACGCCGCGCCAAAGCAGAGCGGCGAAAGCACGTCATTTTCAACCGAATAAAAAGCGCTCTGCGGCATGAACGCCAGCAGCGCGGGAACGCCGAGCCGCAACAATTTCCGCCCGGGAAAAATCAACCGCGCCGCCAGATGTCCCAGCCAGACCAGCGCCGCCACAAAAAATATGTTCAGGAAGCGGAGCCAATAAAGCAGATGCCCGCCTTCAAATCCGAGCCGCTGGCCCAGATTCCACCACGCCCCGGCAAGCGCATAATATAATGGCGGCTGGGTGGCCTCCCAATTGGTCACTTTTTTCCATACGCTTTCATTGACGAACAACTGCTGCCGGACTTGCTCCGGCGGCTGCGTCCACGGCGGCGGCGGAACCAGCTGCCCGTGAAAATCGCCGAGAAACTCCAGCGTGCCATAGGCCGCGATGTATTGCGCCGATTCAGCCGACACCGGCTCCAGCCGGCGCGGAATTTCGCCGTGCGAGTATTTGACGGCCAGGTCGAAATGCGCCTGCTCGTCCACATTGTTGAAAAACGGAAATGCGGCGGAAAAAATGAAGACATGCAGGGCGGCGAGCAGGCACAGAAGCCAGACCCATTTGCGTTCGTTTGATTCGGGTTGCGCCATGACGGCCGATTTTTATCAAATCGAACCGCCAGCGGAAAGAACACAAATGGCCGGGCTGTATCCTAATCCCAATCGTCATCGTAATCCCAATCTCTCTGACTCAACGATTATGATTAAGAGCAGGATTAAGATTAGGACATTGCCAATTGTCAGCGCTAGGTTGTGGCGAGCAGCTTGCTCTCGGCGGCTTCCCATTCCGGGGTGGCCTGCCCGAGCCGTTCCTGAACGTGCGCGAGTTCGCGGTTGATTTCCTGCGCGCGGCCAGGCTTTTCGTAAGTCTCCGGCTTTTCCAATTCCGCCGTCAGTTCCGCCTGCTTGGCTTCGAGTTCCTGGATTTCCTTTTCCAGCTTGTGAACGATTTGCTGCTGCGCCTTTTTTTCGCCGGAACGCGACTGGCGTTGCTGGGCTTCAAGACGTTTTTGTTCTTTGCGCGACACGGTAGGGCTGACCTGCCGGTCAGCCTCGACCTTCTCGCGACCAGTGGTATCAAGGACGCGCGGCAGCGCGTCCCTACCAGTCGAGGTCAACGCTGCACGCGCAGATGAAGCCTTGGTCTTGTCCAAATAATATTGATACCCGCCGGGATAATGCGTGAGCTTCCCGGCGTTGACGTGGACGACGTGGCCGGACAACGCGCGGATGAAATAAACATCGTGGCTGATGAAGACGAGCGTGCCTTTGAATTGCTTCAACGCGCCGACCAGCGCGTCAATGCTTGCCATGTCGAGGTGCGTCGTCGGCTCGTCCATCAGCAAAAGATTCGGCGGGTCGAGCAGCAGTTTCACGAGCGCGAGCCGGCTTTTTTCGCCGCCGCTCAAGACGCTGACTTTTTTGAAAACGTCGTCGCCGCGAAACAAAAAGCTGCCGAGCAGCGTGCGGATGAATTGCTCCGTCACGCGCTGCGTCGTGTCCATCGCCTCCTCGAACACCGTGCGTTCCGGATTCAGCATCTCGACGCGATATTGGGAATAGTAGCCGGCTTTCGCGTTGTGGCCGAGCGTGCGCGTGCCGGATTGCGGAACCAAAACGCCGGCAAGAATTTTCAGCAACGTGGATTTGCCCGCGCCGTTCGGGCCGACGAGCACGATGCGCTGGTCGCGTTCCGCCTTAAATTCCATGCCGCGATAAACCACGTTCTCGCCATAAGCCTGATGGATGTTTTCAAGCGTGATGACTTTCTGCCCGCTGCGGAGCGGCTGCGGGAAGCTGAATCCGATCTTGCTCGTGTCGTTCACCGGCGCTTCGATCTTGTCCATGCGCTCGATCTGCTTGAGCTTGCTCTGCGCCTGCGACGCCTTGCTGGCCTTGGCGCGAAAACGGTCGGCGAACTCCTGCAACCGCGCGATGTCGCGCTGCTGGTTTTTGTAGGCGGCGAGCAGTTGCTCCTCGGCGGCGGCGCGTTGCACGAGAAAATCGTCGTAGTTGCCGCGGTAACGGTTGAGCTTGCTCGAACGGATTTCCACGATGCCGCTGACGATGTGATTGAGAAATTCGCGGTCGTGCGAAATGACCACGATCGCGCCGGGATACGTCGTGAGATATTCCTGAAACCAGATCAGCGCCTCAAGGTCGAGATGGTTCGTCGGTTCGTCGAGTAGCAATAAATCCGGCTGCTGCACGAGCAACCGCGCGAGATGCGCGCGCATGACCCAGCCGCCGCTCAATTCGCGCGACTTGCGATCAAAATCTTTTTCGCGAAAGCCAAGACCGGACAAAATCTGTTTTGCCTTCGCGTCGAGCTGATAGCCGCCGAGTTCGTGAAAACGGTTGTGCGCGTTGTCATGGATTTCCTCGACGTGATCCGGCGCGACGTGGTGATCGGAATCCCACGCAAGAATTATTTTCCGCAATTTTGAAAATTCCGGCGAAATCGCAGTCGCCAATTCCAAAACCGTTTCATCGCCGACCGGCGCGCTTTCCTGCGGCAAGTAGCCGAGCACGACATTGCGTTCCTTCATGACCTGGCCGGAATCCGCCTCCTCCTCGCCGAGGATGATGGAAAAAAGCGTGGTCTTCCCCGCGCCGTTCGGGCCGACCAGCCCGATGCGGTCCTCGCGGTTCAACTGCAAGGTCACGTCGTCGAACAAAATTCGTCCGCCGTAAGCCTTGCTGATTTCTGAAAGCGTCAACATCGAAACGGCAGTCTAACCTAAATTCGGGCACGAACACAAGGAGATGCGCCGCGTGGCGGTGTCCTAATCTTAATCCTGCTCTTAATCATAATCGTTGAGTCAGAGAGATTAAGATTACGATGACGATTAGGATTAGGACACGACCCGCCATGTCGCCGGGGTATTTCACGAATTGGACGCGCGCCGCGCACAGGAGAATCGCAAATTTAACATCCTGAAGCATGGAATTCCTGCGGCTTCCTGCTTTCGTTTTCACCGGGCTTCCGTTAAAAATGGCGTATGTATTCGCCGACGCTGGAAGAATTTTTGAAATTCGCGACGCAGGGAAATCTCATTCCCGTCACGCGCCGCATTCTCGCCGATCTGGAAACGCCGCTCTCGGCCTACCGCAAAATCCGGGGCGACGGCGAATCATTTCTCTTTGAATCCGTCGAGGGCGGCGAACATCTCGGACGCTACTCGTTCGTCGGCTGCAACCCGCGCGCGGTCATCAAGCAAACCGGCAATCGCATCGAGGTCATCGAAAACGGCAAAGTCGTCGAAAGTTTTAGCGTTGGTAGGGACGCGCTGCCGCGCGTCCAGGCTGACCTGCAGGTCAGCCCTACCGTCCGCGACGGCCTGGAAGTCGTCGAGCGCGTGATGAAAAAATATCGCGCGGTGGCGGTGCCGGGATTGCCGCGCTTCACCGGCGGCGCACTCGGCTTCATCGGCTACGAATTCATCCACGACATCGAACCCGTCGTGCCGCGCCCGGCGCACGATGAATTGAAAACGCCGGTGCTGTATTTTCTCATCGCCGACGAACTGCTGATTTTTGACCGCGTGCAGCAGACCATCACGATTTTGGTGAATGCCATTTTGGAAGATGCGGAAAATCCGACTGAAGCTTACGAAAACGCGACGAGCGAAATTGACCGCATTGTGTCGCTGCTCGAACAACCGAACGAAAATAAGTCTGTTGGTGTTCAGCCGGAAGTAATGCCGCCGGTTGCTTTTGAAGCCAATCAAACGAAAGAAAATTTTTTCGCAAACGTCGAGGCCGCGAAAAAGTTCATCACGGCGGGCGACATCATCCAGGTGGTCGGTTCACAGCGCTGGTCAACGCCGGTCACGGCCTCGCCACTGGATATTTACCGCGCCGTCCGCAACATCAATCCGTCACCGTATTTATTTTTGCTGGAGCTGGACGGCTTTGCGCTCGTCGGCGCATCGCCGGAACTGCATGTCCGCTGCGAGGAGGGCAAGGTGGAAATTCGACCCATCGCCGGCACACGCCCGCGCGGAAAAAATTCGGACGAGGACGTTGCGCTCGAAAAGGAACTGCTCGCCGACCCGAAAGAGCGCGCCGAGCACGTCATGCTCGTGGACCTCGCGCGCAACGACATCGGCCGCGTGTGCGATTTCGGCAGCGTGCAGGTGAAGGATTTTATGTTCATCGAGCGTTACAGCCACGTCATGCACATCGTGTCGCAGGTCGAGGGGAAACTTTCCGCCGACAAGACGAATTACGATCTGATGCGCGCGACGTTTCCCGCCGGCACGGTCAGCGGCGCACCGAAAATCCGCGCGATGCAGATTATTTCCAAACTTGAACAGACCACGCGCGGCACTTACGCGGGCTGTGTCGGTTATTTTTCCTTCAACGGCAACCTCGACACCTGCATCACCATCCGCACCGCGCTCATCAAAGACGGTAAAGCTTATGTCCAAGCCGGCGGCGGCTGGGTGAACGATTCCACGCCCGAAGGCGAGTATCAGGAGACCATCAACAAATCCATGGCCATGCGGAAGGCGATCGCGATGGCGGAGGGTTTTGGAAAACCGTGATTCGTGAATGGTTGAATCGTTACATTGGAAAACCAGCCACGCACAAACCGAACCCGATTCACGATGCAACCATTTAACGATTCAACGACTGCCGAAAACGCCGCGCCCGCGTTGCGCCCGTTGCTGCCGTTTTTGCTGCTGCTGTTTTTCGGCAGTGGTTGCGCCGCGCTCATCTACGAAATCGTCTGGTTCCAGATGCTGCAACTGTTCATCGGTTCCTCGGCGGTCTCGCTCGGCGTGCTGGTGGGGGCTTACATGGGCGGCATGTGCCTCGGCAGCATCGTGCTGCCGCGAATGATCTCCGCCACGCGGCATCCGCTGCGCGTTTATGCGCTGCTGGAATTTGGCATCGGCGTCTTGGGAATTTTAATTTTGTTCGGGATGCCGTGGGCCGCGCAGATTTATTCGGCGCACACCAGCAGCGGGCTGACGGGAATTTTGCAACGCGGTTTATTCGCGGCAATCTGCCTTTTGCCGCCAACAATTCTAATGGGCGCGACGTTGCCCGCAATGGCGCGACGGATTGAGTCCACGCCGCACGGCGTTTCTTGGCTGGGATTTTTTTACGGCGGCAACATCGCCGGCGCGGTGTTCGGCTGCCTGCTCGCAGGATTTTATCTGCTACGCGTGCATGATTCATTCTTCGCCACGTTTGTTGCGGCGGCGATCAACGGAACGGTCGCGCTGGCGGCGATGGCGCTGTCCGTTTCAAGACGGTTTGAAATCCGGGGGGAATCGGAATCAAAGTCAGGCGCAGCGGAAAATATTTCTGCCGAGCCGTCAATTGCCAAAAGATTTCCTTGGCCGGTATATGTCACGATTGCGCTTTCAGGTTTGACGGCGATCGGCGCGGAAGTGGTCTGGACGCGGTTGCTGTCTTTGACGCTCGGCGGAACGGTTTATGCCTTTTCCATCATCCTCGCCGTGTTTCTTTTCGGGCTGGGCATCGGCAGCGCAGCGGGCGCGTCGCTGGCGCGGAAAAGTTTGCGGCCCGGAGTTGCGCTTGGCTGGTGCCAGTTTTTTTTGACGGCGGCGATTTTCTGGACGGCTTATATGCTCGCCGAATCGCTGCCGTATTGGCCGATTGACCCGTCGCTGACGGCGAATGCGTGGCTAAACTTCCAACTGGACATAGCGCGCTGCCTCTGGGCGTTGCTGCCGGCGACCATTTTGTGGGGTGCGAGTTTTCCGCTCGCGCTGGCGGCGGCGGCGCGCGGGCAGGACCCGGCGCGGCTCGTCGGCGGAGTTTATGCGGCGAACACGGTCGGCGGAATTTTTGGCGGCATCGGCTTCAGCATCATTTTAATTCCGTGGATCGGCACGCAAGACAGCCAGCGGCTTTTGATTGCGCTGGCCGCGTGCGGTGCGCTTTTGATGTTCGTCGCGTTCGCGTGGCAATTTTGGAAGAAAATTTCGCCGGCGGAAATTATTCGCGGAATTTTAATTTTAGCCGCGCTGGTTTTTTTCACGGCGGCGCTGGCGAAGCACGTTCATAAAATTCCCGGCGAACTGGTCGCCTACGGACGTTATATGCCGAGCCGGCTGGGCGAAGCGGAGATGCTTTACGTCGGCGAGGGCATGAATAATTCCGTGGCCGTGTCGAAAAATTATTCCACCGGCGTCCGCAATTTCCACATCAGCGGCAAGATCGAGGCGTCGAGCGAACCGCAGGACATGAGGTTGCAGCGGATGCTCGGCCACATCCCGGCGCTGGTGCATCCGCATCCGGTCTCGGTGCTGATCGTCGGCTGCGGCGCGGGCGTGACGGCGGGGACGTTCACGATCACGCCGGGCGTCACGAACATCACCATCTGCGAAATGGAGCCGCTTGTGCCGCACATTTCCGCGACGTATTTCAGCGCGGAAAATTTCGGCGTCGTGACCAATTCGCGCACGAAAATTATTTTTGACGACGCGCGGCATTACATTTTCACGACGCACGACAAGTTCGACATCATCACGTCCGACCCGATCCATCCGTGGGTCAAAGGCTCGGCCACGCTTTACACGAAGGAATACTTCGAGCTGGTGAAAAGCCATCTGAACCCCGGCGGCATCGTCACGCAATGGGTGCCGCTCTACGAAAGCGATTCCGCCGTCGTGAAAAGCGAGATCGCGACGTTTTTTGAAGTCTTCCCCGAAGGCACGATCTGGAGCAACGACGAAAACGGCAAGGGCTACGACGTGGTGCTGCTCGGCCAGGCCGGCGAAACGAAAATCAATCTCGACGAACTCGCGCAACGCCTCACGCGACCGGAATATGCTGACCTTGCGCAATCACTCCTGACCGTCGGCTTTCCGACCGTGGCGGATTTGTTCGCCACCTACGCCGGCAATGCGCGCGACCTCGCGCCGTGGCTCGCGGACGCCGAGATCAATCACGACTGGAATTTGCGCCTGCAATATCTGGCGGGATTTCACGCGAACCTTTATCAAAGCGAAGGCATCTTCGACGAGATGGTGAAGTATCGCAAATTTCCCGACCAGCTTTTCACCGGCTCGGATGCCAGCAAACAAGCGGTTAAAGACGCGATGACGAAAGTGCCGGCGAAATAGAAAAATGTCCGGCGCATTGTCGCTGGCGAAGAACGCTGACAAAACCTTTTTGCATAAATAAAGCCAAATCATTACAAAAATGTTTTATGTCAAAGCTATCTGAGCTAAAGCCGGAGCAAAAAGAGCGAGTTTGTGATTTGCTGGAACGAGCCGGAATTAAAGTTCCACCAAATAAAAACCGATTTTTCATGTCTCTGCCTGCATTTGTTCAGTCTAAAATAGTGATTCTCAATTTTTGGTATGGAGAACAGATAAAGCAGCAAGGTGAAAACATCATCGTGAAATGGCGTTTGCCCACCACTACGAAAGAACCTTCTGCTAGAATGCAAAGAGTCCACGATGCGATCAAATCAGCAATCGAACAAAATCTAAAAATTCGCATCATCGTCCTTGATGGAAAACCGTCACCAAAAGGGAGTAAGGTTTTCAAACGCTCTCTTGACCCGGTTGCTTGGGCTGTTACTGCCCATGATTTGAAAACTGGTAATTGCACATTAACAAGAGGTGCTGATCATTTCGTGGATCAATTTTCAGTTGAACAAGAGTCGCCACAAAAACCGGAACGGCGTGATGTTTCAGGACAAGCATTTATTCGCAGTCCTGTTGTTCGTAGGAATGTTTTGTTGAGAGCCAACGGAAACTGTGAATGGTGTGGAGAGTCCGGCTTTGCGATGGCAGACGGAGGAATTTATCTTGAAACTCATCATGTGATTCCATTGGGCGAAGAAGGTCTCGACATTGAAAAGAATGTTGCTGCGCTTTGCCCAAATCATCACCGCGAAGCTCATCATGGTGTGAATAAAGATGAAATGCGTAAAAAACTTTTGAGTCGTCTTACCAGTTAAAATCCGTGTTTCATCCGTGTTCAATCCGTGGCTAAAAATTCCTTCACCCACTTCGCGTCCTTCGCGCGACAAATTATTCTTTCAGTGCGTCGCGCAGTTCCTGTTTGTAATCGCGCGTTGGCTCGCCGTAACCTTCGCGGCGGATTTTCAGAGCGGGCGCGATGATTTCCGCGCGCGGATCAATCTCGCGCGCGTAAATCAACGGCCAGAGGCGGCGGCAATTGTTCGCCATGTCGTGCCCCTGTTCCTCGTCAAACGACGGACGAAACAAATCCACGGCGAGTTGCAGTTCCTTGATGAGTTCCGCCTCGGTCGGATGGCCGGTCTTGGCGATGACGGCCCGGAACGCGCGCAAATCTTTTTCATCCAGCCGGTTTAATTTGGCAATGAGGATGTCAATCGGGTGCGGAAAAATAAAAGTGCAATTTCCGATGCGCGCGGATTGCGTGCGCCCTTTCCAGCGCGGCGAAGTGCGGAAATTCAGTTCGCTGGAAACTTGGATGTAAAAGTCAGCTTGATTGGTTCCCAAGCCAGCCCTCATCACGATGTCGTTCAATTCTTCAAAATCAGAAAAAACATCCACGTCCGCGCTGGTCAAAGTCGGGTCAATGGCAATTTGCAGTGGCGCGGAGCCAAACACGGTGATTTGAAATTCGCCCTTTTGCGGCAGCAGCGAAGCCAGTTGCCGCAACATCCGGCCCGCCGGCGTTTCCAGTTCAAGGGATGATGTCCAGGATGCTTCGTCCATTGCGTTTCCTTGCACGATGAGAACAATATGCCTGATCCAATAATCTATTGGTCACGCTTGAATCCGTGGCGAAACGAGTCAACAGCCGCCGGTCGCGCGCCGACCACGGCTTGCCTTCCTCGCGCTTGATGAGCAGGCGCGCGGCGATGCGCGCCTTGCGCCAATACGGGTCCATCAGGCGGTTCAATTCATGGCTGAAATCCGGCGGCTTCATTTTCAGATATAAAATTGTAAGACAAATTGCCGTGCGCTGCAACGCGGAATTGCATGGCGAAATGTCGCGCGAAGGACGCGAAGAAAAACGAAGGTGAAAATTTTATTCCTTCGCCCGCTTCGCGTCCTTCGCGCGACAAATTATTAAATTGTTGAAGCGCGCATCTTTTGCTACGCTGGCATCAGGTCGGAAAATTTATGAAGCGCTGGATTTCCATCGCAATTGCCGGACTGGTTTTCGGCGCAGCGGCGACTCACGCCGCGCAAGTCGGGCTGATCAAGATCAACGGCGCCATCGGCCCGGCCACGGCCAATTACATTTCCCGCGCGCTCGACCTCGCCGCCAATCAAAACGACGAGTGCCTCGTCATCGAAATGAACACTCCCGGCGGCCTCATCAATTCCATGGATGACATCGTGCAGGAATTTTATGCGGCGAAAATTCCCGTCGTTGTTTATGTTTCGCCGGAAGGCGCGATGGCCGGCAGCGCGGGCGTTTATATCACGCTCGCGGCGGACGTCGCGGCGATGGCACCGCACACGACCATCGGCGCGGCGCATCCGGTCGAACTGGGAGGCGGCGGGGACGAAACCACCAACAGCATTGAGATGCAAAAAACCGGCAATGCCTACACGACCGTCATGCAAACCATCGCCGAAAAGCGCAATCGCAACGTCGAGTGGGCGAAATCTTCCGTCACGGACAGCAAAGCCATCACTTCCGAGGAGGCGTTGAAAATGAAAGTGATTGATCTGATTGCGACGAACGTCCCCGATTTGCTGCAAAAAATTAACGGTAAAAAAATCGGCGACAAAATTTTGAAAACCACCGGCGCAAGCGTCGTGGAAATCCCGATGAGCGCGGGCGAAAAATTCTTCCAACTGTTCTGGCAGCCGCAAGTCATGATGCTGCTCCTGCTCGTCGCGATCTACGGCATCATCGCCGAGATGAGCCATCCGGGCGCGATTTTTCCCGGCGTCGCCGGCGCGCTCGCGCTGATTTTGCTGCTGTATATGTCGGCCACGCTGCCGCTGAACATCGCCGGCGTCGCGCTGATCCTTTTGGCGCTCGCGCTGTTCGTCATTGATATTTTTGCGCCGACGCACGGTGTGTTGACCGGCGGCGGCATCATCGCGTTTTTTCTCGGCGCGCTGATGCTGTTCAATCACGCGCCGGTCGGTTATCATCTGCCCATGAGCTGGATTGTTTCGACGACGCTCGTGACCGCCGCGTTTTTCGTGTTCTTCGTGAGCAAAGGAATCCGCGCGCAACGATTGCCAAAAAGCGCCGGCGCGGAAACGATGATCGGCAAAACGGTGAACGCGCTTTCGCGGATTGACCCGGCAGGCGGCAAGGTGTTTATCGAGGGCGAACATTGGAACGCCGTGAGCGAAACGCCGGTTGAAATCGGGCAAGCCGTTGAAATCACCGGCATCGAAGGACTGACTTTGAAAGTTAAACCAAAATAACAACCGTTGAATCGTTAAATAGTTGAATTGTTAAATGGGAACGACAATTCAACGTTTTAACGATTCAACAATTCAACAAAAAAACCATGGACACACAAGCAATTCAACATCTCGTCGGCGTGGGCGCGGCCATCATCGTGCCAATTTTCATCGTGCTGGTCGTCATCCTGCCGCAGGCCGTCCGTATTTTGCGCGAATACGAGCGCGGCGTGATTTTCCGCCTCGGCAAATTGCAGGGCGCGAAAGGGCCGGGCATCATTTTCCTCATCCCCATCGTGGACAAGATGGTGCGGATGGATTTGCGCGTGGTGACCATTGACGTGCCCAAGCAGGAAATCATGACCAAGGACAACGTGCCGGCCACGGTGGACGCGGTGATGTATTTCCGCGTCGTGGACCCGAACGCGGCGGTGGTGAAGGTGGAAAATTATTGGAAAGCCACTTCGCTCATCGGCCAGACGACCTTGCGCAGCGTGCTCGGCCAGTCGGCACTGGACGAACTGCTGTCACAGCGCGACGTCATCAACCTGAAATTGCAGGAGATCATTGACAAGCAGACCGAACCGTGGGGCATCAAGGTCACGGCGGTCGAGGTGAAGGAAGTGTCGCTGCCGGACAGCATGAAACGCGCGATGGCCAAGCAGGCCGAGGCGGAACGCGAACGCCGCGCGAAAGTGGTGAACGCCGAGGGCGAATTTCAGGCCGCCGAAAAAATGGTGCAGGCCGCCGCGTTGATCGCGAAAGAGCCGATTGCGCTGCAACTGCGCTATCTCCAGACCATGCGCGAAATGGCGAGCGAACACAACACGACGACGTTCCTGCCGCTGCCGATAGATTTGTTCAGCGCGTTTTTGAAGAAATAAAACGGTGAAGCCGATCCGCGTGGCCAAACACGCCCGCGAATAATGCGTTGAACGCGGCGCGGCGGAATCTGAAGTTGTCGAAGCCATCCGCAACGGCGCGCGCGAACCGGCCAAAAACGGACGCGAATTCTGCCATTACAATTTTCCTTTCGGCAAAAAGTGGCAGGACAAATTTTACGCCATCAAGCAAGTTGCGCCCGTCATCAAGGACGAGGCCAACGAAATAGTTGTCATTACCGTCTATACGTTCTACTTTTAGAAAGGTTCGCCATGAAGATCAGCTACGATTCCGAGATTGACGCCGTATATATCCGCCTCATCGAGGGGAAACACGAGTGCCGCACCGTGCGCCTGAACGACGAAGTGGCGCTGAACATTGGCGCGGACGAAAAGCTGGTCGGCATCGAAATTCTCGACGCGAAGGAAGTTCTGGCGGCGGGCAAAATGCCAAACCTGTCCGTGGAAAACCTCCCGCTCGTCGCGGCGTGATTAATTGTGCGCGAAATGGCGGGCGAACACAACACGACGACGTTCCTGCCGCTGCCGATAGATTTGTTCAGCGCGTTTTTGAAGAAATAGAACAGCTGTTTGAGAAAATTTGAGACACAATGAGAGTTATCACACGGTATTCTTTATTGAGATTATCCGCATTTATTCTCGTGCTGGCTGGAGGTTATGCCGCATTTCACTGGTATATTTCGCACGCATCATCGAGTTACAACGCTGACTTGTGTGTTCGCCGAATTGAACAAACCATTGATCCATTGGCGCTGCAATCTTGGGCTGGTGATCTTCTTCGACAAAACGTTCCTGGGGATATCAAATTTGAAAATCGAGCAGGGCTGCTGGCAAAATTGGACGCGGTTTGGGACAAAAGTCATCCCAGTGTTTATTTAAGAGAGGGGAACATCGGTGAAGAAAACTATATTTTTGTTTTTTGGGGCAGCGGTGTGATGGGGCATTGGGGGTTATATGTCGGATCGCCAACTTTTGTGCCAAACGATATGGACAAGTGCCGCCAATGGAAGCCGGGAATTTATTTTTGGCAGGACTTGCATTGATGTTTTTCAGATGGCCTGCAAAATTTGTCTATGCCCCTCTACGAATACGAACTGTGCGAAGGCGACTGCAAGGTCTGCGGCGGGAAATTCACCTTGAACCGTCCGCTCTCGGCCAAGCCGCTCACGAATTGTCCGGCGTGCAAAAAGCCGGTGCGCAAAATCTTTTCCAATTTCAGTTCGCCGCACAAGCTCAAGCCGCTCTCCATCTCGGACGCGAAAAAGTCCGGCTTCCAGGTCTATAAACGACTTGGCAAAGGCGAATATGAGCGGCAGTGAAAAAGTTGGAATTCGGCGGACGGAAAACCTCTTACTTTCCAATGGCTTTTCGTCCATACCAGATTTTCCAAAATATGGCCGCGAATAAAGCTCCTTCTGTGTAACTCAAAATGTCTTGGTAGTCCGAAGTTGCCAGATGTTTGAAAAATGGAACGAATGGAAGGCACGCCTCAAAAAACCAAGACCAAACAATCAGTGGAATCAAAATTTCAGAACCTCTTGGCGGAGCATCATCTTTTCGCAAACAAATTTTCCGCATGATGAACAGCATGATTGGAATCCAAAACGGGATGCAAATCACGTCATTGAGTGAATCGCGGAAAAAATCATTTGGAAAATAGGGTTTAACAATCCAGCGATTTGCAAAATACAACGTGACGCAAAACAGAAACAGCGGGTCGGTGAGATAACGAAACCGCATAATTAGTGTCCGCTGGGAATGTGCAGCAGGGTAATAATAGAGGTTACATAGAAAGTGCCAATGAGGGTTGCGCAAAGACTCAACGCAAGAATGATCAACCCTCGTATCGTCAAATCAGGAACTCCGACGGTCAAAAGACTTAAAAGTGCAGCCAATCCTCCACAAATGAATGACCAATCAATCATGCCTTCGCAATCCTTATTGCTCCAAAATTGAGCAAAAGTCGGCGATGATTCTTTTAGATATGGATCGTCACTTGTCAAATCGCAATCGATTCCTTTTCCGCCGGGTTTCGCATCTTGACCATAAGAAATGACCAGGCAATTCATCCCCGTATTTGAAAAAATAAATGGGCGTCGCCAACCGTCAACAAATTCATCATCGGAATAATATTCCAATTCTGGAACATCGTTTGTCATTGTCCGAAGCTGTTCAAAAGTATTGGGGGCGACATTAAATTTTTTCTCATAGGCAGTAATTGCCTTGCCAATATCCTTTAGTCGTCCTTGGGTTTCCCGTTGTTGATACCAAGCTATCGAATGATTCGCCTGCTGCCATGCCACATGAAGCGATATTCCCGAAATGATCAGCCAAACACATCCGGCAATCAAAAGCCGAAGCAATAAATGTTTCCGAATAACCGTCCGACCTTCTTTTTTGTTTTCGACGGGCGATGAAATTATTGGAGGAGCTTCACCCTTAAATTTCTCCATGCCGCATCCACTGCATTGCGCTGCCTCATCGGGATTTTCGCGTCCGCAATAAGAGCATTGTTTCATAACGCATTTTTGTTAATCCCGAAAATTCACAAACTGCACGGCCACGGGAAATTCATGGGCGCGCACGGCGGCGATGACGGTCTGCAATTCGTCGCGGCTCTTGCTGTTCACGCGCACTTCGTCGCCCTGGATCTGCGTCGTCACCTTGAACTTGCCGTCGCGGATGAAGCCGGTGATCTGTTTGGCCACGTCGCTCCCGATGCCGTTCTTGATCTTGATGCTCTGCCGCGCGTGACCGAGCGGCGAGATGTCCGGGTCGCATTGCTCCACGCTTTTCATGCTGATGCCGCGCTTGGCGAGCTTGCCGATGACAATCTCGTTGAGCGTGGCGACCTTGAACTCGTTGTCGGCGGTTAGTTTGATTTCCGTTTTTTCCAAGACGATTTCCCATTTGCTTCCCTTGAAATCGAAGCGGTTGGCGAGCTCCTTTTTGGCCTGGTTGACGGCGTTCTCGATTTCCATCGAGTTGACCTGCGAAACAATGTCGAATGAAGGCATAATGAATTTATGATTTTGGATTTACGATTTACGATTTTCCAAATGAAGTCAATAGTCAGTGGTCAGTAGTCCGTAGCATACGCGTATTTGCCGAAGCTACTGACCACTGACTGCGAACTACTGACAATTCTCATTTGCGGATTGAATAGTTTGAAAATCTTTGCCAGTTTCCGCCAAGCCGAACCGTCAAATGACCGAAATCAAATCCAACGCCGACGTCGAGCCGTGCCTTTCCGTCGTGATGCCCGTCTTCAACGAGGCGGCGACGGTCGCGGACGTGATCAAAACCGTCCTGGCGCAGCGGCCCGTCCAGCAGCTTGTCATCGTGGACGACTGCTCGCGCGACGGCACCTGGGAAAAATTGCAGCCGCTCGCGCAAAACGAACCGCGCATCAAGCTCGTCCATCACGAAATCAACCAGGGCAAAGGCGCGGCGTTGCGCACGGGCATCGCGCACGCGACCGCGCCCGTCGTCATCATCCAGGACGCGGATTTGGAATACGACCCGTCGGAATATTTCCGCCTGCTCATCCCAATTTTGTCCGGCAACGCGGACGTGGTTTTCGGCTCGCGCTTCATCGGTTCCGACGCGCACCGCGTTTTGTATTACTGGCACTCGGTCGGCAACAAAGTCCTGACGACCTTTTCCAACATGGCGACGGGGTTGAACCTGACCGACATGGAAGTCTGCTACAAAACTTTCCGGCGCGAAATCATCCAGAAAATTTCAATCGTGGAAAACCGCTTCGGCTTCGAGCCGGAAATCACGGCCAAGGTCGCGCGGTTGAAAGTGCGGATTTACGAGGTCGCCATTTCGTATAACGGGCGGACTTACGCGGAAGGGAAAAAGATCGGCTGGCGCGACGGCTTCCGCGCGCTGTGGTGCATCTTCAAATATAATTTCCTGCGCGGATAAAAATCATGCCGGTCGCCGTCCTGATCTGGGTCTGGTTGTGCGCGTATCTGAATTGCGCGGGTTGGCTTTTGTCGGCGGTTCATCAACTGAACGCCGGCGGTTATGCAATTGCACTGGCAATTTGGTTTGTCGCGCTGATTGTCTGGCGAAAGAAAAATCCCAAAGAAATTTCCCCGTTCGTTCACTGCCAAAAATTCCGCCGCCGTATCCGCAGACCATTTCCGCTCGCATTTCTTATTTTGGCGGCGATGGCATTTCTCGGCGGCGCGCTTTATGCGCCGAACAATTATGACGGGCTGACGTATCGCGTCCCGCGCGTTTTGCACTGGCTCGCCGCCGACCAGTGGAACTGGATTCACACGATTTTTCCGCGCGTCAACCAGCGCGCCTGCGGCATCGAATGGGTTTCCGCGCCGCTCATCGCGCTGACGAAAACCGACCGGCTGCTGTTCCTCATCAACCTCGTTTCATTTTT